>SKEZ01002047.1_pt1 | contig 9754 bp, 9 predicted proteins | sample 4843881 | NCBI WGS metagenome assembly SKEZ01 (sample SAMN11008796, study PRJNA524170) | human gut metagenome | isolation source: fecal sample from pouch patient p1, p46 | place: Israel: Tel-Aviv | reverse complement strand
GTGTTGGTATTAGTCGACATCACCGCTTGAACTGAATGTGTTGGCGATACCCCAAATGTTATAAGTGTACTGCCTAAAATCCCCACGCCAATGAAAAAAAAGAACCCCAATTTACTAACTTTTTTCAAAATTCGTCATTACCTCCTCAGTTTTAACTTAGTTTTAGCTACTCCGTTAGTCTATGATATTTCCGCATCGCTTGTCAAAGAAGAAAGATTAAAAATATGTGACAAAAAAGTCGGTGAGAATGCTTCTTGCAAACTCAACCGGCTTAAAAATGGTTAACGATCAATTTATCCTGAGGCAACGCTTGAAAGAGGGCGTTGCATGTCAACGCAGATGCTTAAGAAAGTGCGCTTTGCCGCTGGCGGAATTGAAAATACATATTCCCTAGAACCATCCAGAAGATGAAACTGCATACATCATTTGTAAAGAAAATGACATTGACGAAGAACGTGAAGCCAATCAGCGATGCAACGATTAGGAATTGGACATTAGAATCAGCCGAGAGCATCTTTTTGCCAAATTGAAGTGAACGCAAAGCCATAAAAGCACTCTTGATAGAAAACCCGATCATCGTCACAAAACCGAACAAACCAGTAGATGCCAGTACATCAATCCAAGCGTTATGAGTCTTGAATCCTTGCTGGGCAATTAGACTTTTAGGAAGCATGTCTTTTGCATAGGCAACCATATTACGTGGAGAAACGCCAAAAATCCACTTTGTCTTGAAGATTTCGATGGCACTCGACCAAATTGAAAAACGCATATTGGAAATATCACTGTTATCAGCTACGTCCGCACGTTTTAGTGATACAACCTCGCGCCCATGCGGTCGATGAATTTGTAAGAATTCAAACAGTGGTGGTAATTTTTCAAGCAGCCATTTTAGACTAGCAACAAAGAACGTCAATGCCACAACACTGACAGCCAATGTAATAACGCTAGCTACAATATTGACTAATAAATTGGTGCCACGAGCCGCCAAATATCTAGCCACCAGAGCCACGAAAACAACAGCTGCTAAGGCTTCACCAATTAATATTGCTGATCGTGACCCTGTTAAAACTAAAACAAAGGTTTGTAAAAAAAGGTTTGTAAATAGGAACCATCTAGGAAAAACATGACTTTTTACGACAATGCCGTAAATACAAACGATGACCAATATCAGTGCAAACATACCACCGAAGTTTGGATCCCCAAATGCTCCAAAAAGTCGACCTTCCAGGAAACCGATACGGATACGTGTTTCAATGGTGCCAGGGCGAAGATAACTATATTGAATTAAATACATGCCGAAACTGACTAGCGACACGAAGAAATACGCCCATCCAAAAATTCTAATAACTGTTTGATAAAAATACTTGCTAAGCCGTCCGTTGGCTGCAAGAGCATATATGAGAAAAAAGTAGATAGCACTCCACACAATTGTTTTAAAATTGCCAGAAACACCATAATGTCTGTTCAACAGACTAGAAATAAACATCACGATCAAGAATCCTATAAGCCACCAATCGTAAGAAACGAATGACTTATGACGTAAAAAGTCTAAGCAATTCCAAGCAATCATGGCACCTCCGGCAACTGCCAACAGTGCAAACACAATAGAATCAAAGACTGACGGTATAAGGCTATAGTAGTTAATCGACCGCAAAATCAAAAAAACGAACAGTATGTAAAGGTAGTACTCAGTAATTACTGACCCAGCTCTGGAACCTTCTCGAATGTTTTCCAAAATACTCTCCCCTAGTTGTCATTAAGAATCTGATACCATCTTTGAATGATGGTTTGAGTTTTAAAATCTTGATAGCGTCCTATGGATTTTACACCAAATTGCTGTCTGAGGTCCAGATCACCTATAAGTTTCATCAAGTGCTCATGAACGCTCCCAATATCGCCAATTGGACTAAGCAGCCCAACTTGCCCCTTTTCTAGGATTTCCTGTGCCCCAGGATGATCAAAACTTACAATTGGCAGGCCGAAAGAAAGTGCTTCAATCATCACAAGTGGAAGAGCTTCAGTGCGTGAGGTCGACAAGAAAATAGAACTACTCTCATAATGCTTTACTAGTTCCTGCCCTTTCTTGGCACCAACAAAATCTAACTTATCGCCAACTCCAGATTCATCTATCAGCTTTTTAAAAGCTCGAACATCCTCAGCAGATCCTTCCCCAGCAACCCGGACCTTCCAACCGCTAGGCAGATCAGCAGCAATCTGACAAAGATAATCAAGCCCTTTAATATGCACGTTTAACCTCGCAGTAAACGAAATAATGTGTTCACTTAGATTGGCAAGACCATGATCAGGCAAATCAATCGGGTTATAGATGATTCGAATATTATTGTTAAACTGCTTATAATAGTTGAGGGCTTCATGTGTCAAGCAAACTAACACATCGGAGTTTTTAACGGCAAATAAAAATCGGTTGCGATAATACCTTGTCAAATGCTTGCCAAATTCGACAGATTCATGTAACCAAGTAATGACTTTCGCATCAGGAATTTCTTTCTTGATTGCCTCACAGAAAAGTGTTCCTGCAATAAACGAATTTAAAATCACCGTCTTGATTTTTTCCCGTTTCAGTAGTTCAATCGTCGTCTCTATCTCTTGCTTAAAATACTTTGCAGGAGAAAAGTTGTGCGTAATTAATACGCTCAAGCCTTTTTCAAACTTTTGAATTGTACGAGTTGCTCTATCACGATGTTTACCGACGAAATAAAAATGGTCTGAATGCAAAGGCTCTCGATCAAATTGATAAGCTATGAAAAAAACTTCATTTTCCTTCTCTAATTGTTGCCCTACATTACGAGCAACCATATTCGATCCGCCAAAACCAAACTCAGGACTAATAATAGCAAGCCTCATTTAAGCACCAACTTTCAAGATCCGTTTTACAATGCTAAGTAGATATTTCGTGCCATCATTGCGCCAATACAAAACAGCATAGAGGACAACGGTTACCAATAGCGCAATAACTGCGCGAAGTGCCAAGCCAACAATGCCAGTTAAATTTGTCAAACTCAATGCATAATTTGTGACACTGTAAACAATCGTAGTTGCGACTGCTAATTGGATCATGTTGGTTAACAACATCTTGGCAAATTCTGCAAGGTTTCGATGAAAAGCATGTTTGAACACAACATATGCCTCATACCAAATGACAAATCCAAATGAAGAAACAATGGTGCCTAACAAGACGCCGTTGATCCCCAATTTAAACCAACCTAACAAAATTAAAGAAACTGATAAATTGATGGCAGCTTCAATAAATGCCTTGGTTCTTTGATACCAAAAAAGTCCAAAGGATTCAATAAACGCAAAACCGGTATTTCGATAAACCTGAATTGCATAATTAGCAACAATCAACACAACCGTCAAAAATGTCAGATTATATTTTCCACCAACCCACCACGTAATAAATGGATTAATCATTGTCAATAACATAGTTGTTGTGAAAAATACTAGTGTGTGGTTAATAAAAAAATGTCTTTTGAAAAGGACATAGCTTGATTGAGCATCTCTTTCTGCCGCATAATTACCGATACTCGCTGTAATTGAGTTAGTAATTTGTGTACATACATTCTGTATAGCATTAACAATCAACGTGTAATTAGAATACAACCCAACAGCAGATAGATTAACGAACGCCGAAATCAGAATGTTGTCGGTACCCATCACAATCTGTCCGCCGATTTTTGATGAAACATTCCCAATAACATTTCGTTTAATTTCTTTAACTGACCCCGCATCTAGTTTTTGAACATCTTTTTCCTTAATATATGGATATCTTCGATCAGCAATAATCGAAATTGTAATATTTGAAGCGATGGTCGAAATGATTTGGATAATCAGATAGACAATGAAATTAGATGTTAATATTAAAAAGACAATTTGGAAAACATTTGTCACCAGCAAAAACAGAAAATCATTAAGCGAAACAATATAAGCCTTTTGGTCAGCCGTGATTAGCGATCTTTTATAAGTAAAGAAGTAACTGACAACAGAATTAGCCAAAAAAAGCAAGAATATTAAATACAAATTTTCAAAATGTTGATCTTTATTAACAATCAGCTTTAAGAACGGCATGATTGCCAATCCGACAGCGGCTATTGCAAGTCCTATTGCTTCATAAGCTCTTTTATAAAGCCTCATTAATGACTTGACCTGCTCATGATCCTGGACCGCTAAGGGTTTGTATAAAGCAAAAATAATTGAAGTCCCAATGCCAAGTTCTGCCACTGATAAAAGACTAAGGATATTTGTGAACAAACCATTGAGCCCTAAATAAACTTCGCCCAAGTATCGAATAAAAAAGCTTCGGGCAACGAATTGGATGACCAACCGAAGCACATATATCAATGTGGAAATGCCAGAATTCATAATTGAGTAATCCAAACGACTGCGTTTCAAGTTCTCGCCACCTCTATTATTCGAGCCTTTAATCAATTTAATCTCCTAAAGTTGTTTTCGTTTGAAGAATGATCTGTCTATATAAGACTTCATTAATCACTAAAGCTAGAAACGCTAACTTTCTGCCCTTAGTTAGCCGGTTGTTCTTGATGATGAACCGCCAATTCTTCTTTAAAAACAGAATAATCTTCTTTCTAACCGCAATCGTTCGCCAGTTCTTACTTACCATGATCTTGTCTAAAACCAAGAAATTAGCCCAACAAACACGTGTGTGACATGCATATGCCAACGCTGGGAAGGTGCGTTTAACTATTTCCTCATTTCTCTCCCATACGTTAATCGTATCTAGATCACGATCAGAAAACGAACGAGACGAAATTGTTCCAACGTGATGAACATAATAATACTGCTGCTTTGTATTGATAACCACTTTTTTACAGGCTTGCAAAATGGGAATGATAACCGCCGCATCCTCAGTAATGACATTGACTGGATATCTGATTTTGGAAAAAATCTCTCTTCTATAAAGTTTATTAACTGCATGGACTGAAATAAGTTTCGCATCCAAAATCATTTTCAAGGTTTGCTCTGGGGTCAAAACTTTTCTTACTTCCGGAAGCTGTTTTGGATCCTTGTTTTCATAGATATCGTAAATACCGCAGATGGCAAGATCTGCCTGCCCATCAATCATATCAAAATAGAGTTGTTCATACATATCTGGGGCAATATAGTCGTCACTATCAATAAATCCCAGAAATGGAGCGCTGGCAACATTAATACCCGCGTTGCGCGCGTCACTGAGCCCACCATTTTGCTTGTGGATGACTTTCACTCGTTGATCTTTCTCCGCATAATCGTCGCAAATGCTGGGGCTTGCATCCGTGGCTCCGTCATCAACCAAGATAAGCTCATAATCACGAAACGACTGTGCCAAAATAGAATCAACACATTTCTGCAAATACTTTTCAACATTATAGACGGGAACGATAATGCTAATTTTGGGCATCGGTTTACAACTCACTTCTCAGAATTTCAACAGTGTGTTTCAATGACTCATTGCGATCAAACAAAGGCTGCCACCCTAAAACGTTGATTTTACTAGTATCAAGCAGGGCCTTTGTCGCTTTCGAATAACCGGCAGCTTCAACATCGTCTGGTAAATCAAAGACTAGCTTTCGACCGACCATTGTGGCAAGTGCACCCGCAAACTCTTGCAAATGCAAATCTAGGTCAGGATTAGCCACGTTATAGGCCTCTCCAGTTTTGCCTTGAACTAGTAAAAACAGAAGGGCAGAAACAACATCCCCAACGTAAGCGTAAGAATAATGTTGCGTCCCTTTACTTTTAAGGACAATATCTTCCTGATTGACGGCTTTTAAGATGAACTGGGACGATGCTTTAGAGTCGTCCAGCTTCATGCTAGGACCGAATGCGCGACTTAGTCTGGGAATGACAATGTCGAGATGATGCGCAGCAATATATGCCTGACATAATGCTTCACTGACCCGTTTACTCTCTGGGTAACCAGCGCGCAATGTATTGGGATCGAGATAACCGGAATAATCTTCCGCAAACTTTTCAACATCGCCACGGTTCTCACCGTAAACTTCTACACTCGAAAGAAACAAGATTCTCTGTTCAGGATGTGCAACCGCATGCTTAAGAACCTGTTCGTTGCCTAAAAAATTGGTTGTGATGGTACCAATTGGATCAGTTGCGTATGCCCGTGGATGCGTATTGCTGGCTGCATTGATCACATAATCTGTTTGCAAATCATCAGGCAGGGCATCGGTCACATCACCGACAACCAAATGGAAGTTCGACATGTTTTGATAATGCAAGAACCGTTGCGTTAAATGTTCTCTGCTGCGGCCCATGGCATAGACCTCGATATGAGCATTTGCTTGACTATTCCGACGCATCAAAACGTCAATCAAAAAAGTGCCAATCATGCCGGATGCGCCAATTATCAAAAAAGACCGGCCATCTAAGGCAGACCAGTCCTTTTGACCCTTGATGACCTTATCTAAGTCACTTAGATACATGGCATTCTGGGTTAACATTCAGCTCACAGCTCCTTCTCGCGTAAATAGGCTTTGAACAAAGCCAGATCGTCTGTATTTGTTAATTTAATATTCTTATCAGACCCAGCGGCAAAATGTAGCGTATGGCCAAGATCAACCATCATCGTATTCGTATAAGAAGAATCAGTCATGCCGATATTTTTGGCAATGGCTTCGTTGTATGCATCTCGTAACATGCCGTATTTGTAAGCTTGTGGTGTGCCAACTCGACGCAGTGTATTACGATCAATATATTTCTCAGTTGTTTCTTCTGTTTTCTTGATAAAGATCTGTTCATTGTATGGCAGCGAAGTAACTGCTGTGCCATACTCTTGGCACTTAACAATCACATCCGACAGAACCAATTCATCAACAAGTGGTCGAATACCATCATGAATAACAACCGTCTCTTCATCCTCACACTTATCATTGAGGAACTGGACACCATTATTAATGGATTCCTGACCAATTTTACCACCAGGAATCACCCACTTGACTTTCTTGATACCAAATTCGTGTATGTATCCCCACATGGTATCTTCCCAGCCATGTTTGCAAACGACCACGACTTGGTCAATTTTTGGATGGCGGTCGAATGATTCTAATGTATAGATAATAATGGGCTTTTCATTTACCATGATAAATTGCTTAGGGATTTCCATGCCCATTCGTTTACCAACGCCACCTGCGATAACAATTGCTGTTGCCATTTTATTTTTCTCCTTTTGTCAAATAGTAAATGCCACGATACTTAGTATATGGAGTGTCTGGATCAACAAACACCGCATCATGGTGTGGAACTTGCTGACTAACCTTAGGACGCCTCATATAGTCACCAAACACGTGACGGAGGTATCGGTCATAACCAACAGGTACTGGTAATTTAACGTCTTCAAAAGGCAACCACACGGCGGAAGCAAAGTCCTCTGTTGGGTAACGATTGCCCATATATTTAGGTCCAACACACAATTCAGTAACCCAAGGTGTGTTCTTGTCGTCATACCGCATCATCTGTTTTTCAGCGTACTTCCAAATATGATAACGCTGATTCGGAGATCTGAATGTACTGAGTAATAAACGACTACCACCTGTGACAAGACCGCCATGGCTAACAGGGACAATCTGTTCATTAAACAGAGCGTAAATTAATGCCCATAACTTTTGACGCTTTTGTTGAAATTTGCCAATTGGTGCTCGATCAAGTGGAAAAACGTCTACTGTAATGCCATGAACAATGTCTAAATTTCTTTGATATGTTTTAACAAATGTTGTCTCTGGATCGCGAATCGTCGTAAAGTTATTATGGTTAATAAAGTGCTGTGATGTTCGCTCCAACACATAACCCTTAGGCTTTTCCATCTGCCAAAGTTGGCAAAAACGCTCATAATCTTTTCTTGGCATGAAGAAGTCTAGATCATCATCCCAAGGAACAAACCCCTTTTCGCGAATCGCACCAATAGCACCACCGCCACAAAGGTAACACAACAAATTATGCTTTTGACAAAAATCGGCGATAGTTTTAGCAATCTTTAGGGTTCGTTCTTGAACTTTCTTAAGCTGTGAATCCTGACTATACAAGAGACTCCCTCCCACCACGTTATTAGTGCAATGCTTCTTGATAAAACCTCGCTCGGATTCTGTTTGGCATCAGACTTACGACGATATGCACCCCAGTAGTGACTATAAAATCAAAGAAATTCCCCAACCCGGCGTGATAAACAGCAATGCGCCCTCGAACGCCGTTGATCAAATATTGCCACCCTCCACGCCGCTTATACATGTCTTTCCCCACACGAGCTTTAACCAAGAAGTCTTGAATGTTATATGCCTTGTAACCTGCCTTCAAGAGTCTTGCCCACAAATAATAATCTTCAAACCCCTGCATCGGTTGATAATTACCAACCTTCAAGATATCAGAACGTCTGAACATCACTGTCATGTGGTTAAATGGGTTACGTTTTTTGGAAAATTGACGAATTGCTTGATTTGATTCTGGCACAAGCCTCCTACTGATGATATTGGATGAGTCCTCAATAAACTCTTCAATATTTGTGCCACAAATTGCCAGATCAGTATTCTGATTAAAACAGTTAGCTTGCTCCTCTAACCTTGTCGGTAACATTAAATCATCTGTATCCATTCGCGCAACCAGCTCATATTGACAAGCTTCAACCCCAATTGCCAAAGTGTATCCTAATCCCTTATTTTCTTTTTGTGGCAACAATCGCAAAAGCCCGCTCTTAGATTGATATTCGTCAAGCACTTGCTGCAATTTGGATGTGATTGGCCCATCAATGACGATAACGATTTCCTTTGGTAACAACGTTTGTGCTAACACACTATCCAAGCAAGCAACTAAAAAAGCAGGATTTTCTTTTTTATACAGTGACATCAATACGCTGATTTCATTTCTCTGCATTTTTAAATCTCCCACTTAGTCGAGATGCTTAATATCTTGGTCCACAACAATCTCGTGCAGTTTTGCCATTTGTGGTGTTTGATCCTCATCTAGCCCCTGTGAAGAGACTTTGTCAAAAAGGATCTTCACAGTTTGCAGTAGAATACGAAAATCAAGAAAAACGCTATATGCCTTGATGTAAAGCAAATCAAATTTTAATTTACTATGATAATCAGACGCATATTTACCATAGACTTGTGCATAGCCTGTAATTCCAGCTCGAACATTGTGCCGCAGATAATAATGAGGATCCTCACGATTAAACTGGTTAACAAAAAATGGTCGTTCTGGACGAGGTCCAACAACGGACATATCGCCCTTCAGCACATTAAATATCTGTGGAAGTTCATCCAAGCGGAATTTTCTTAAATACTTGCCCACGGAAGTAATCCGCGGATCATGGTCTTTAGCGAGCTCCGGTCCCGTTTTAGCTTCTGCATCTGCCTTCATAGTCCGAAATTTATAAATCTTAAACTCTCGTTGATTCAACGTGATTCGCGTTTGTTTGTAAATAACTGGGCCGCGAGATGTTGCTTTGACAAGGATGGCAGTAATCAACATCAGCGGTGATGTGACAACTAATAACAACAGTGCTACCAAAATATCAAAATAGCGCTTGACAGCGGCATCTTCTGCCGTAATTCTGAACTCACTGATACCCATAATGCTCTCGTCTTCAAAGTTCATCATGTTTGGCCGGAGCATCAACAAGTTATCAAATGTTGAAGGCAACATGATATGCTTTTCACGTTTGATCACCATGTCAATAATTGTCCGTCGTTGATCATCAGAAAGACTTGTCGTCAAGTAGAATATGTCAACT
>SKEZ01000354.1_pt2 | contig 9810 bp, 12 predicted proteins | sample 4843881 | NCBI WGS metagenome assembly SKEZ01 (sample SAMN11008796, study PRJNA524170) | human gut metagenome | isolation source: fecal sample from pouch patient p1, p46 | place: Israel: Tel-Aviv | reverse complement strand
AGCAACTGGCTCTGTTGCAAGCCCACGGAGTTGATCTTTCGCGCGTCACCGTCGGCCACTGCGATCTGAAAGACAATCTCGACAACATTTTGAAGATGATCGATCTCGGCGCGTATGTGCAGTTCGATGATGCGCCGCGCGATAAATGCACTCTATCTTGTGCGATAAATGGCATCCACGCGGCGTTTCATTATTTGAAAAAGAATTACATTTCAGGTTGCGTTATGACAGTCCCAACAGGGTGATAGCGGTAGATCGTTGACAGTCCAATATCATAGATAATTGCCAGCCGCTTTCTGTCATACCCTTTCTGGAGCAATCTTGCGATCTGCTCATGCTGCTCCTTCGTCAGTTTCGGGTGACGTCCTCCAACTCTTCCTTGTGCTCGCGCAGCAGCCAGTCCAGCCAGCGTGCGCTCAACTATCAGTTCACGCTCCATTTCTGCCAGTGCACCCATCATATGAAAAAAGAACCTTCCCATCGGAGTGCTGGTATCGATTGAATCCGTCAGACTGCGAAAATTGACACCTTTTGCGCGTAGCTCTTCTGTGAGAGCAATGAGGTGTTTCATTCTTCTACCCAACCGATCCAGCTTCCAGACCACCAATGTATCCCCTCTTTTAAGGCACTTTAAAGCGCGTTTCAGGCCTGGTCGTTCCGACTTGGTTCCGCTCATTTTGTCCTCAAAAATCTGTTCACATCCTGCGCACATTAATGCATTGCGTTGCAAATCTGTGTTTTGGTCATTTGTTGACACACGTATGTAGCCAATCAGCATTAAAAATACTCCCTTTTGAGTGGTTAAAGTACTGAGATAATGTGGGGAGGATTTGAGAGATAAACGTTGGTTTGGGAGAAGGCTCTGCATTACCTGTTGGTGTGCCTGTTCCATGGCCTTCAGCCACACCGCCAACAGGCTGGCTGAAATGCAATGGTGCGGCTTTTTCTGCTGAAGAATACCCGGAACTGACAAAGGCTTACCCGACCAATAAATTGCCTGATTTACGCGGTGAATTTATTCGTGGCTGGGATGATGGACGTGGAGTGGATGCGGGGCGAGCCTTGCTAAGTCTTCAGAATGACTCTTTTGAAGCTCACAGGCATGAGTCCTTTTTTTACGCGGGTATTTCACGCAATGAAACACCATTAAAAAATCTTCCAAGTTCAGACGAGATGCTGACTTTAAGTTCCACAACTAATGCCTTGTCCCCGGACAGTATTGATGCCACCAATTCGTTAATTGGTAATGATGATTACAACTGTCTGATTGAAGGAAATAAAAATAACAAACGAACGGCAACGGGGTTGAGTACCAGTATTGTCGGTGCAGCAGAGACACGCCCACGTAATATTTCATTTAATTACATTGTGAGGGCTGCATGATGTATAACGCCATCTTAAATAATAAATTTATTGCCACAAAGGCAGGAGAGATTACCGTTTATAACTATGACAGTGAGACACGGGAGTATATTTCTGCATCAACTGAATATCTTGCTGTGGGTGTCGGTATCCCTGCATATTCCTGTTTAGATGCTCCTGGCACACATAAGGTTGGTTATGCAATCTGCCGTTCGGCAGATTTAAACTCATGGGAATATGTGCCAGACCATCGCGGTGAAGTTGTCTATAACACCGAAACGGGAGAATCAAAAGAAATCACAGCTCCGGGTGATTACCCTGAAAATACAACCACTATCGTCCCGTTAACGCCATACGATAAATGGGATGGTGAGAAATGGGTGACAGATACTGAGGCACAGCATAGTGCCGCAGTAGACGCGGCAGAAGCACAGCGCCAGTCGCTGATTGATGCTGCAATGGCTTCCATCAGTCTGATTCAACTGAAATTACAGGCCGGGCGGAAGCTGACGCAGGCAGAAACAACCCGACTTAACGCCGTGCTGGATTACATTGACGCGGTGGCGGCAACAGATACCAGCACCGCGCCGGATGTCATCTGGCCTGAACTGCCGGAGGCGTAGGCCATTCAATATCTGGCGCACCGGTAGTATCGACTAGCTCCAGTGCGTCCAGATAATCCAGCCACGAATTATATTGCGCCAGTTCCTCGCCTTTCAGACGACCAATAGCGGCTTTACCGGGCCATTGTTTACTGTTCATGTATTCGTTGGCCTGATTAAGCAATAATTGCCTTTCTGATTCTGCCTGTTGAATAAGTTCTTCATGTGATGGTGGAGGTATTAGTGCCCATGTGGGTAATCCATTTTTTCCTGCAACACGAATTTTGTCATCTGGAGGCGTATTGATTGCAAATTCATTATAAACATCATCACTGACAGCAAGAGCATCATCTGGCCATGAATTTGCATTAATGTAATCATCCTTAAGTGCAGGATTCACAAAAATGTTTAAAGATGGACTATAAAACATATTACACCCCTATAGCGATATAACGACCTAATACAGCGTTTGCAGCAGTCGCTATGCTTGAAAAACCGCGGAACTGATTTGATGTAATTGCAGAAGCCGACAGGATTCCTGCGCCTGAAGGTGCATGCCCCACATGACTAACTATCATTCCATAACATGCTGACGGAAAGGCAAAAGGAAAATCGTTAAGATATCCGGCATCTTCACCACCAGACCCACCAAATCTCGCCTGCCCCCACTGAATAATCAGTGTTCTCCGGGAACCTGAAATAATTAACGGGATCGTTACATACCCATTCAGGCCAATGACACCCGATGCAGTGCCAGCCAGAGATAATTCTCCCAAACCAAGGTAATTGAGGACATCTTTTATACTGCCCTTAGCGATAATCGCGCGACCAATAGCTGTAAGGGTTGCCAGCGCTGCGCGGTCTGCTCCGGTAAAATAAGGCAACCGATCTGCTGCAGTGGCAAGTCCTGCCAGAGCAGTGAGCGTGGCATCTGCCGGTTGTTTTCCGTTTGCCAGATCGTATGCAGCCTTGACCGCTTTCGGTGTGGCGGCCAGTATTTCAGACGTGCTGTTGGTGGCGCTGCTCAATTGTACGGTGCCTTTTGCCGTCAGCGAGGCAGCAGGCACTCCCGTTATCTGACTCCACGGGTGAGTGTGGCTGACGGGCGCCTTGCCGGCTGCAAGGTCGTATGCAGCCTTGACCGCCTTCGGCGTGGCAGCCTCAGTTTCTGATTGACTGTCCGTGGCGCTGCTCAGTTGTACGGTGCCTTTTGCCGTCAGTGAAGCCGCAGGCACTCCCGTTATCTGACTCCACGGGTGAGTATGGCTGACGGGGGCCTTGCCGGCAGCCAGGTCATATGCAGCCTTGACGGCCTTTGGTGTGGCGGCCAGCGTTTCAGAGGTGCTGTTGGTGGCACTGCTCAGTTGTACGATCCCTTTACGGGTCGTTGTTGCATCCTGGGCTGTGTATTTTCCCCGGGCCAGATCATACGCGATTTTCACAGCCTTCGGCGTGGCAGCCTCAGTTTCTGATTGACTGTCCGTGGCACTGCTCAGTTGTACGGTGCCTTTTGCCGTCAGCGAGGCAGCAGGCACTCCCGTTATCTGACTCCACGGGTGAGTGTGGCTGACGGGTGCCTTGCCGGCTGCAAGGTCGTATGCAGCCTTGACGGCTTTTGGTGTGGCGGCCAGCGTTTCAGAGGTGCTGTTGGTGGCACTGCTCAGTTGGGTGAACCCCTTAGCTGTCAGTGTCGCGTCCGGGTGGTTACGGGAACGTACGTGTTCAGCCAGTGACTGTGCGGCTTCCTCCGTTTTTTTCTTCAGCCATTTCGTCCTGTTTGCCAGTTGCCGGGGGGCTCGATTTGATATCCCGTCAGCACCACCCAGAACCGGATCTGATGTCTCCAGTTGATAGATATTTTCTTCCCACTTTTCTGTTTCATTCAGGTTTCCCATAATCAACTGCTCCCGTGGTTATAACTGCCATCATGGATGGCGGTATTGTTATAGCGAATGGCCACAGACTGATACTCCAGGCTGGCCAGATGGCAGCGGGCCGGTGCAAATGCAGCCAGCGTCTGACGCAGCATCGCGGCCTGATCGTTAGTAATGGGCTGTTTCAGAATAACGCGATAAACTGCCCAGGCGGCTGCATCTCCATGAACAAACAGTCCGTTATAGCTGCGATTGCCGTCGTAACTGAGACGACCTGTGCCTTCAATCAGATCCACTTCACCAAAGCCAAAACGGCGGATAACTTCCCGGATTGACCACGGCGTCCCTTTATACCGGTGCAGTTCGATGGCTGCTTTTATAAGCATGCGGCGAACATCGTCCGATTCCGCCAGCTCCCAGCCATCGCCAGACAGTGAGAACTGCTCGCCCAGCCATGGCAGCGCGGAACTGTCGACGATATCGACGAGAAAGACCATCAGTACGCTCAGGTCGATGTTATCCAGCCGTCCTGCCAGTCTTCCCAGCGTCCTGAGACTGATATCACCCTCAAGCGGTGGCGGGAGTTGTAATGGCTCAGTCATCAGACACTCCACTCATGTTAAGAGTGATTGCCGTACAGTTTGCCCATTCGTTTTCTGCCACCACCCGCAGTGCCGGTGTCACCAGTTCAACCTGGTACACCCCGGAAACGGACAATGCACTGATAATCTGGCTGGGGACAATATCACGCCCCAGCGTGGCGGCACGTGATGCCACCCAGTTCTGTATGGCGCTGTTAGCGGCATCTTTTACAGACCTGGCATCCTGATCACGATAGATCGTAATCCTGGCTTCAATGGTGTAATCCACCTTCACTGGTGTTTTAGCCCGCACTGTATCAGTGAGTGGCCTGACTTTCTCATCAGAGCAGAAACTCTCTACCAGCGTGAGAACACCGCCGTCCGGCAGACCGGTACTGAGCAGCGGATACAGATCTACGGTCCCGGGAACCGGGGAAAGCACAGCAACATCGACAATGTTGGGATGGGCCTGCATGGCATGAAAGCGGTATGCGCCACGGCTTCCGGCATTGGTGAATGACTCCGGGGCCAGCCTGATACGCTCCCGGAGCCTGTCATCGTCTTCCTGTTCTGAACCGCCGGAACTGGCCGTCAGATTGCTCACCAGCAGGTCGACGTTATCAATCTCATCGAGTAACTGACTGACCTGCGCAGGTTGCCAGCCGTTACCAGCGGTACCGGGTTCGGTACAGGTGGACGTGACATTGACCAGCAGCAATCCGGCCTTCAGTACCACATCTGTATCGGTGGCAAAAATAACGCTGTCGGAAGCGCTGACGCGGGTGCCTGCCGGGATCAGCACATCAATGGCCAGTGCCTCATCTACGGAGAACTGGAGCGTGGTGGTGGCAGGCTGCGCGGCAAGACGGTATACACCAACCAGTTCACCGAGGTAATCAATCATCGGCTCACGGGCAAAGGCGACCAGATTCTGCTTTGCTGCCTCCTGTACCGCAACCCTGACCAGCATTTCGCGATAGGCCCACAGATCAATCAGCAGACGTTCTGCCTGTGCCGGGTACAGCGTTTTGCCGGTATCCGCTTCATACTTCGCAATCATTTCTGCCGTGATTTTGTCGGCATCGCGTTCAATAAAATCGGGTTCTGTCAGCGCCATAGCAGCTCCTGAGTCCGGGTCTGTCCGTCTGAGCCTTTCCAGCTCACCCGGAGCGTAAGATGTTCGCCGTCGACGGCGGGTTTAACTGACATAAGCTGGCAGCGGGGCTCCCAGCGCCGGATGGCATCGACGGATTCGCGCACCACATGCGGAATGGCCCGGTCTACAGGCCAGTCGATATAAAGATGCAGATTGCTGCCGAACTCCGGGCGATGCGGGTCGCTGCCGCGGGGAGTCCGCAGGATAATTTGAATCGCCTGCCGGATATCATCCAGCCCCCGGACAATTTCGCCGGGAGCCTGCAGGGCTGGTTGCCAGAATACTGAGGTTGTTTTCATGGGGGCAGTATTGCCCCCGTGCGGGAACGCTGATATTAAAGGCGTTTAAAAAGCTCAGTGGGAGTGGTGGCTGGAGTTTTCGCCATCAGACAACATACTGCCCGTGGCATGGGCATTCCCTTTAATCTCGATATTGCCATGGATGGTCGCGGTAACACCTTCACCACCAGAACCCGCCATGCCTCCTTCGTAAATCAGCTTACCCCTGACACGCAGATCTCCGGTAAGTTCGGTTTCCGGTGCGTCAATCGTGGCTTTCTGTGTTTTCAATACCACATCAGCACCACACTCAATGACAATATGCTCAATGCCGCCCCGGATGGTCAGAGTGTGCGTCTTCCGGTTGTAGCTGTACTCTGCACCATCAGCAAACCGGGTTCCCCGGATATTTTTGTCACTGAACGGTGGTTTATCGACGTCTGAATACACCGCGCCCAGAATAACACCATCCTCGCCGTTGGCATCGAGCAGCACCTCAACCTGCTCCCCCACGTCAGGGAGCCAGTAATCTTTGTTATCCTGGGTATTGCGCTGCAGCACGTTAAGCCAGTTTGTGCGCAGGTTATCGCATTCAGGCAGACGAACGCGGGCCTGAACCCTGTCGGCATCAACGGCACTGACCGTACCGACCTGACGAGTGACACCAGTCATTTTTTCTTCTCCTTAATCACCGTCGATGTACTGCCATCCGGGTGATAAACCGTGAGTTTCTGAGTTTTTTGTTTTTTCCCTCTTGTGACTGGCCCCCGTGCCACTTCCAGCTCTGTGGTGTAGCCGCTGTTACGGTCAAACGCATGGCGGGCAGTGGTTATGAGCCATGGCCCGGATAACTGCCCAAAACCCACCAGTTCAATTTTGTTGCCTGCTGTCAGTTGAGGTGTTCCCGTCAGCGTCAGGGAGCCGTTCTGCTGGTATTCGTTATGTCTGGCCAGTGCTGAATCCGCTTTAATCCGGGCACTGTCCGGGTCGCTGACGCGGCTGTTAACTTTAAGTGAGTCAGCGCTGGTAACCTTACCACCTTTGAGCTTTTTGTCGCTTTCACGGGTACCACCATCAGCTTCGTAGACGATCAGTTTTTTACTGCTGCTTTTCTGGTGTTTTACCTTTGCAGATTTATAGACCCGGTTGATGGTGTCACGCAGGGAAAAGCGGGCCACATCCTGCGGTTTTAACTGCCTGACCGGCTCCTGACTGCGCAGTGTGGCCAGATGAGAAAAAATCAGCTGGTCACTGACCACTTTCACTGCATAACCATACTCGCTGGCCAGCCGGCGCAGAAAACCCACGTCGGTTTCAGCATACTGGGTCACCCGGTCGATTCTGATGGACTCAATGCTGCCCACCAGTTTCAGTCGGTGCTTTCTGGCAATCCGCCCCGCAACAGCTGCCAGCGTGGTGTTCTCAAAACCACGACTGGTTTTAGTCCGCAGGGCACTGTTAACCGAGGTGGCCACCCCACGGATAGAAACAACGGACGCGGGCGAACTCACTTCGATCTCGTCTATAGAGAACGTACCGCAGGACAGCAGCTTCTCGCCCTGATAGCCCATTTTCAGCGTCAGCGTGTCACCCTTGCCCGGATACCACTTATCCAGCCAGCGGCCATCGGTGTCGTCCAGCTCCACCTCAATGGTATCGGACTCATTTTTGATGTTATCGCTCCAGGTCACACGGGTGACATAAGGCGCGATATCAGAGGTGATGTTTTTCTGCAGATACCACAGAGTGAACACCGGTGTCAGCACATCGCTGACGCCAGTTAACGCTGATGTGACTTGCGCAGTGCTGTTTATCTCAGCCATGGGGCAATATCCTCTTCTGTACGGGCTTCTTCAGCCTCAATCACCGGGATCAGTAACAACAGCCCGGAGGGCAGCACCGGCGTGATGGCCACGTGCGGATTGGCGGCAATAATCCGGGGATAGCCCAGCGGGTCACCGTAGTACTGCCATGCCAGCGAATCCCAGCGCTCTCCGTCACGGGTAACATGTTCAAGAAACATCACACACTCCTCGTCAGTATTCTGGCGGCCATTGCACTTAATCCCGGAGACATGCGGTTGAATGCTGTTCCGACGGCGTTAAGCTGCCCGGAAACGGTATCCAGAGCACCTGCAATATTTCTTTTGTCCACACCACTCAGCGCAGACTGTGCCTGCTGTACATACGTGGCTGCTTCGCTGGCTGTTCTGGCCAGACTGATGGCATCGGGCATGGATTCAGAGAGTGCGTTAAACGCCGGAACACTTTTCCCCAGAGCCCCGGAGATATTACCCAGTCCGCTCATCAGCCCCGGCACACGGGTCAGTGCGACAACGGGGTTATCCTTCATTTTCTGTGTCACTCGAACGGCGCTGATAGTGGTCTGGAGTACAGACTGCGCCTGTTTCGCATAGTTGACGCCGTTGCGGATGAACTGCGCCACCCCGGAAGGTGAAGGAATGGCACCGGAGACCGCCCCGACACCCGGGAGCTTCGTGCGTATTGCCGGTGGTTGCAGAGGATTTTTCGGGTCACCGGTGTATTCCCGGAGAGACACGGTGGCACTGACAGCCAGCACGTTGCCGGTACTGTCAGTCTGCTCGCTGGTTGCAGTCACATCGGTAATCACGAACCAGCCGCGATAGTCACCGTTGCCGAAGACCAGCGCCAGTGCCTGATGGGCTTTCATGGCTGTTCGCAGTCTCGCCAGCTCCACATCGGGTACACAATAATGCTGATGGAAAACCAGAGTTATCTGGATTTCGTCCAGCCTGTCGCCGACGAACTGCAGGCCAGGCTTACCCCCGATGCGGGCATGCTCCGCATAATCGACGCCGAACGTGGCCTCGAAGCCGTCCCAGTAGGTAATCAGCTCAAACTCAATATCACCCAGTACGGCAAACATCAGCGGTACTCCTTACGTTGTTTCTGAGCCAGCAGACGCTCCAGCATTTTTTCCAGCTCATGCAGACTCATATTCAGGGCACCAGTCAGTCCTGCAGGCGCTGTGGTTTCCCTGCCATTGAGGAAAAACTGAGGATTAAAGCTGACCTGGATACCACCAGACGTTCCACCGCCGGTTGCAGCTGCACCACGGCCTGAATATCCGGCAGCCAGGATTTCAGGCGAGGGGATACGGGGAACATCCGGTGTCATCTCATTTGCCAGACGTTGCCCTGGTAAAATCGATGCCCGGGTGGAGAGCGGAATAACGGGCATGGAAGACAAACTATTGATTACGGCTCCGATCGCATTTTTAGCAGACGACATAAACCCATTGATATCGGGCAACGGCATACTGAAGCGAACACCTGAAGTGTTATCCCGTATTTCTGGCCCCTGAATGCTCACGGGCATTCTGGGGAGCAGTTCACTGGCCATTCGCTGCCCGGCCAGAGCTGCAAGCGGAGTGGTCCGCTGCAGGCCAATGGCGGCCCCCTGCGCGATATTGTCACCAAAGCCCATAAACACGCGGCTCGGCGAATGAATGCCCAGCTTTTCGCTGAACCAGCCACTGATGCTGTCACCCATTCCGGTTACACTGGATTTGAGCGACTCCCATTTGTTTTTGATACCGTTAATCAGACCGTCGACAAGATGGCCACCGAAGTCGGTGAACTTTGCCGGCAGATCAACACCAAGATATTTCAGCGCAGCTGCAAAGGCTTTATAGAGCAGACCTGCCGGCGACCAGTTAATCAGCAGCTTACCAGTTCCCGCGATACCGCCGTTAAAGGCTTCCTGAATGTCAGCCCAGCACTGTTTAAACCAGCTACTGATGCTGTCACCCATTCCGGTTACACTGGATTTGAGCGACCCCCATTTGTTTTTGATACCGTTAATCAGACCGTCGATAAGATGGCCACCGAAGTCGGTGAACTTTGCCGGCAGAGCAACGCCGAAATATTTCAGCGCAGCCGCAAAGGCTTTATAGAGCAGGCCTGCCGGCGACCAG
>SKEZ01002015.1_pt1 | contig 9874 bp, 8 predicted proteins | sample 4843881 | NCBI WGS metagenome assembly SKEZ01 (sample SAMN11008796, study PRJNA524170) | human gut metagenome | isolation source: fecal sample from pouch patient p1, p46 | place: Israel: Tel-Aviv | reverse complement strand
TCGCCAGCAGCAGGCCGTTTCTCAGGCGATGTGGGCCATTAAGCAAAAACCATTTTTTCATCGTAATTGACCTGCTGGGCAATTTTTATAATAGAGCGTAAGGCAAAAGCTTGACTGAGAGTATCCCGGTAAGCGGCTTCATGGAGAACCTGTACTGCCAGACGCTCCCGAATATTCTCATGAACGATTTGCCCGGCGCGCAAAGGCACCGTACCGTCGCCATTTTCACAGGCATCCCGTAGTGTAAAACGTTGTCCTACCCAGCCATATACTACGTTGTTATCGCCCTTGAATGCCCACGCCTGCTCTTCCGGGGAAAGTTCATCTTTCACCGTTCGATCGGCACTGACTTCACTTAAATAAAGGCGTTCGTCATTCATTTTTGGCGCCGGCGGCGTCTCACCTATTTGGCCGCTTGCCAGCGCCCCGCTCCAGACCGCCGTCTCCTGAGTCCGATACGCTGCGGATAATTCTCCCCCTTTTGCTTTTCCATAAAATGAGTAGGTGTACGGATGGTATTTGTCAGCTAACTGCTCCTGGAATGGTTTTACATTATCCTTAATCAGATTTTCATATTCCAACCAGTCGCTGTCGATCTGCCTTTTATTCAATGTGGTATTAAACGGATTCAACAGATTTTCATCCATTAGCTTCCACCATTTATCTCGGTTCAGATAAAGGCCACTATAAAGACAGTTTTCTTTCTTACCGTCCTCTCCGACCGGAAGATCTGCGGGCAGCGTTAATATACTACCGTCACGGTCAACGACCTTAAGCCAGTCGTCACCATAATTGTTGGCAGGGAGTAACTCCAGCGCGCCGGAAGACTGAGAGCCAATCGCTACCATCTCTGCTGCGTTGCGGCCAAGGATATGGCTGGTGAGATATCCTACAGCGCCAGCCAAACCGGACTCTGTATTTTCAGTACCGCGCTTCATGCGGGTATAGGTCGCCGCCGCGCCAACAGACGGCATCACGCCGTGAACAATACCGTAAATCTTATCTCTGCCCTCCAGACATTCTGAATAATATCGTGCCACTAGCCCCCCCATTGAATGGGTCACCAGAATGACTTTGCTGCACTTCATGCCCTGAGTTTGATACTTGTCAATAATCCTATCGACTTCTTCGCCAAGTCTTTTTGCCGACAGTATATTGGAGCCCAGCCAGTTGTAGCCCACGACATGTACTGGAAACTGATACAGTTTCATGACTTCAAGGTATGTTTCATCCAGGGAATCCACGCCAAATTCCAGCCCTAGTGGTTCATCAACTAATTTTTGATAAATCGCACTCAGCGTATTGTCTTTTTTCGTTGGCTTATCCCGGTACAGTGCAGTCTGTAGCGCATCAAGAAAAGCGCCGTAGCTTGGGGCGGCTACCTCGCCCCAACCCCGATCGCGTCGTGAGCCAAAGAGTTTTTTTTCTGGATGATCTTCTTCCTCAGCCTTTAGTAAAGCTTTTGTAAATCGCTCCATTTCTTCTTTATCAGCGATATTACTGGGGTATTGCGTGGCTATTACCAGATCAATATGTTTCTGTACATCTGGCGACATGGGAATAAGCCCTCTGTTGTCAATCTTCACCCGGTCAGGATGTAGTAGCCGTTTTCTCTCTTTTGGTCCTGATGAAGGAAGCGTCCAGCCCAGCAGTGAGGTTTTGCTATCATACCGCCACACGGCTATCGAATCTTCACCATCATCTTTGGGCTTTACTTTAAGATTCGTTCCCATTATTCCTGGCAGAAAAATAACCGGAATTACCCGCAGATCCTCAATCTCCGCGGTGCCAACTTTATTTTTATCGGCACGATCCATATGCATCGTCGTAGACATATATTCCCTCCGAATATCCTTAATCTTCCTGATTATCTAAGAGATCAATTTTTATTGATTCAACAAAAAGCCCGCTCTGCACAGGTAGTTTCCCTTGATCGTCAGTCGTCATTTCAACGGTAGTGCCATCGCCGCGGGTAACGCGTACCTTTTGATTCTTTGCCGGTTTGCCGGTTTGCTTCCAGAGGATCTCAGGGGTGATGGCAAAATCAGTGGAATCCCATTCCTGCATGGCCTGACTGATACTCTGACCACTGAATTTTTGCCAAACCGCTCCACGCTCTATAATTTTATCTGGTGCGGCACATTCCACCGTGCCACCTCCAATTCGAATATATCCACCACCACTGGTTAGGATGATTTCATTTTTTGCGCTAATAAGAATTTTTCCGTCGCTACTGCTTATGCGCAGATCTTTACATGCATCCAGGAGCATTTCATCGCTTTGTGCCTGAATCTCCACTTTGCCTTTGCTGGCGAAAATTTTAATACCAAGCTTTTGAGCAAACAGACTTACTGCTTCTCCCGCAGCTACAGTGAATTTTTTAAATACGCTGAAATCCGTATTTTTCCCACTGGTGCTAATCAGGTTTTCCCCTGAGGATAATTGCAGGCTTTTGGGCGTAACCTGTGCAATCCCCGCGGGAGCAGAAAGCAGTAGCGCTGATTTTTTCAGCTCGGTCAGTGTTTCTGACAATAGCGTTTTTTGTGTCTGTAAATCCGCCAGCTCTGATTTTGCCACTTCAGCGGCGCTATGTAGTGCTTCCACTAAAGACAGCGCTTCCTGGAGCTGGCTTAACGCTTCATCCATCATCAGCGCCTGCCCCTGCGCCTTTTCCTGCGCATCGGCGCTGATAAAGACACCTTTTTTCGCTCTTATCGCACCCCACATATCGGTGCGCAGTTCGAAACCCTCACCGCGCTGCTGCTTCCCAGCATCCACCAGATGTCCCAGGTTCAGCTGGCTCTTTCCGCCGTACTCTGTGCTGACCTTGATGTGCTCCTTACCCCGCTCATCGTCCAGCCGGATTTTGTTATTCGCCGGGGTGCGCAGCACGTTGCGCTTATAGTTCTGGATGGTCACATGGTCGGTGTGCGCCGAGTCGTGTTTCACCCCGGCGATATATGGCCTGTCCGGGTTGCCATCCTCAAACGCGATGCTAACCTCGGTTCCCGCCAGCAGCGGCAGGTGCAGACCGTAAGTATCTCCCGCATAGGGGCGTGACTGCCGTACCCACAGGCTCTCGAAACCCGGCTTCCACGTATCCCGGTCAAAGTCCAGGTTCACTCGATAGCGCCCGTCTTTGTCGATATGAGCGTAGACATCATTTGCCGTGGTGCTGGTCACCCGCGCCGGGAGTGTCCCTGCCATCACAGGCCTGCGGATGAGAGGAGGGCGGTAGCCGTAGCGTTCGGAATAGGGGATGGCGGTGAATGTCAGTTCGTAACTGCGGTCTCGTGCTGCGCTGGCGGTAATCCCGGTTATCAGAATGCCCTTGCGGAATACCTCTGGCGCATCATTACCCTCGACCTTTATCTCCAGCCCCGGCATCAGCAGAGAACTGGTGCTCTGTCCCTTCAGGATGGCGCGTCCGTTCAGGTAGCGTTCGTGGCGGATACGCGCATAGAATGCACCACTCTCCGGCGTCGCTTTGTCACCCGTTTTCAGAAAATTGTCAGCGTAATGATAGGCTTCACCGTAGGTGGTGTTATCCCCGCCTGTTACGTCAAACTGGCCTGTTGTCATCTCCGCCATCGCTTCACGGTAGTTGTAATCCCGCGTCGTGACGGACCTCGATACCACGCTGTAGGCCGTGTTCAGATCCCACACTGCTTCGGTTCCGCTGTCGCTCATCCCCGAAGGGTGACGCAGCGGCAGCGTCAGGCCGCGCTCATAGCCACTCTGGTCGTCGTAAAACTCGATAACCCCGATTTTCAGTCGGGCGTCGGTACTGAACCGGAACCAGATACCCACCTCCGACAGCAACCGTGAGATGAATGTCAGATCGTCTTCGTCGTACTGCATGACCTGCTCGCGTGACGGGTAGTCGCCTTTCAGGTTAAACACAAAGTCCTGACCGCGCATCTCATGCCGCTCGCGGAGTATTTTCTCCACGATTTGCGGCACCGTCTGGTTCTGATAAATCGCGTTCTGATGGCTGCGGGACAGTAGCGCCAGACGGGGCTCCAGCCGCACCTCATACCGCGCCTCGTCCCGTGAGGAAGACAATTGCTTAAATCCGGTGATCACCCCGTACAACGTACGCAGGGGAGTCTGCGTCGGTATCCCTTGCACCGGCGGGGCGGTCAGGCTGAATGCCCCGTCCTGCATCAGCACCGACTCCGGCGCAATAGACTTATCGCTGCTGGTAAACTGAATGTCATAGCGGAATGGGGCGCTTAATTGCTCCTTGCCTTCAAAGGACAGTACGTCCACGCCGCTGCTCAGGCCGCGGATTTTTAACGCGTGGTGTGAGTGGTCGAAGTTCTGTACATCCATCGTGGGCTTCCTTATTTCGTAACAAATTCCACAGAATTTCCTCTTGCGGGGCCCTGTTCAGGCACGCTACCGCCCATAGCCATGACCTCGTGCCCATCAGGTTTACATCAGGCTAAATTGTGAATAGCGGTTGCTCGGTACCGGTACCACCGATATTCAGCGAGCCGCATATCGAACCCGTGCCAAAAAAGCAGAAGGCTTCCTGCCAGCCATGGTTAGATGGCTGAAACTCCTTGTGGATTTAACTGAGATAACGCCGGTTCTGGCAGCATGTTCTGTTTCACGTCCTGACAGGCGTCAGTGCGGGGAACCAGACTGATTTCGACGCGCCGGTTAGCGGCCCTGCCTTCCGGCGTATCGTTAGTTGCCGCAGGATGGCTTTCGCCCAGCCCCTGTACGGCAAAACAGGTGGCCGGAATGTCGCTGGTCTGTAGCATCCAGTCGCGCACGGCTTCCGCGCGTCGCAGCGACAATTGCTGATTGGCTTTTTTATTGCCGGTAGTATCGGTATATCCGGTGACCACAATCAGCCAGCCCGGCCTTGCCCTGATATTTACCAGCGCGTTAATCAGCACTTTTGTCGAGCCGTCTTTCAGACGGGCCTGTCCGACGTCAAACAACGCCATGCTGTCGAGACGCACGCTCTGTACCGGTAATGCGTCTGCTACATCCCTTTTTTTCTCAGGTGGACGGTAATCGCGAATAACCCGCCATACCGGCTGGCGTAGCCGTTCGCCGGGATATAAGCCCAGACTGAGACGTAATGGCTCCCCTTCGCGAAAATAGCTATCCAGAATATTTGCATCGTCCTTCAGGACCGACAGGTGGTGGGCTTTAGCGGCGTCGTTGTCTGCCGGAACGGCATCATATTTATGTAGATCGTCGCTCACCTGCAGCAGCAGGCTGCGGTTTGCGGTTGCTGACAGACAGAGCGCAGCCACTCCTGCCACGGTGGTCATCAGCAGCGCCGCCACGCAGGCGCGGCGCACTGGCGTAAATCCTGATTGACGTGGTAACAGCGGCAGCATCATGTCCGGGAACGGCAGGGGAGATGCGCCGATCTTCGGTATCGCCTCCGGCGTCAGTCCCGTTTTTGCCGTTGTCCATGTCTGCCACAGATTGCCTTCCAGCGCAGGCAGCGATGGCGCCTGCCCCATGCCCGCCGCCAGCGGCGGATACCCGTTCAGCTCTGGTAACACCATCTGATTGAGCCACTGCATCAGGCTTTCCATCCGCAGAAGATGGCAAAGCCGCAGGCTGCTCCCATCGGTTCCGGGCTGTGCCGCCCATGCCGTCGGAGAGCTTTCTCCGGCGGGCGTCACCACCTGAACCTTGCCGCCGGCGCAGATAAACCACGGTAGATCATCCTCTCGCCCTGTGCCGGGCAGCCAGCTCCACAGCAGCAGCGGCACTTTTATGCCCGCCCTGCGGCGCACTGTCGCCAGACCGCCGACAAAGCGTCGCAATCGTCCCGCCAGAACAGCCATATCCAGATGAACAACCGGCACGACCGTGCAGGCCACACATAACTGAGAAGCCCATGCGGGGCGGTCAGCCAGCAGCACTTCAGCCTGTCTGATAAGTTGCTCTTCATCCGCAACGTGCAGGTACAGCCCTCCCGCGACCTGCCGCAGCGGGTTTTCTGTGAATAACGATGCTGCCGCGTCGCCGCACACCAGCACTACGGGCTGCCGATATGTTTTGGGCGGCAATCGGGACAGCCATGCGCTGTCGGCCTCAGTCTGTCTTTTTTTCCGCGCCAGCACGCCAGCAGGCCTACTGCGATGACGATAAGCGCCACTGTCACGCCAAATTTCATCGCCGTAGAGGCCTGATTGAATCCCAGCCATAGCGCCAGCACCAGCAGCATGCTCCACAGCAAAAGCGCCTGTTTCAGCGTGTTACTCACCCGGCTCATCTTCAAGACTTGCCTGTTGGCAGCAGTTCATCCACCAGTACATTCAGCCAGCTATGCAACCCCCACCAGACGCCAACCAGCACAAGCATTAGCAGTAGCAGCCAGCAAAAAGGAGACTGCCACAGGTAATGCTGACGCCTGGTCAAAGGCACGTTCAGCACTGCCGAATCTTCTTGCACCCTGAATGGCTCAACCCTCTTGCTGAACATCGCAATGAGATGCTGCCGTTCATCAGATTCGGGGTCCTGATAGCGCCCGCGAAACCCCAGCAACAGCACGCGATGAAAACATGTCAGGACCGCCGGCGTGGGGGCTGGCTCCTGTAAAAACCGCTTCATACGCTCATACAGTAGTTCGCCCGCCTGAAGGGTATTGAAAAAATGCGACTGGAGAGGGTTTTTTAGCCAGACCATCTGGCCATCATCCATCCCGTCCCGGCTGAGAACGGTTTCGTCCAGCAGCGCGCACTGAGCGTAAGTGATATGTTCTATGTCCTGCTGGCTGAATCCGGCCGCTGTCAGACGCTCGCGTACCCCTTCCACCTGCTGCAGACAATGGCGATATAGTTCCTGTCCGTGTCTTGCAGAAGTGCCCTGACGCAGTTCCACCACCGTCAGAAAGGTGTCGCGAAGTAGTACGTCAATGTCGATTTTCCGTTCCTGTGTCATGACCGCAGTACCGCAAAAAGCTCGGGTTTCAGATCGCCCAGCGTACCCGGCGCGTAAATCATGCAGCACCCGGCATCCAGCATGGCTTTAGCCGGAGCGCTCTGCATATCCAGCGCAAAGTACTGATTCTCCAGCCGTAATGGCAATGCAGCCGGAACCTGCGTCAGCGGAACAACAGGGACACCGTTCAGCGCAACATTAACCAACAACGTAACGTCATCCGGCGCCCCGATTTTGCAGAGCCGTGGTAACTGTTGCAGAACGACGTGCGTCGGCAGCGAGGAGCGAACAGAAAGGTAAAAATCCGCCTCTTCCCGCAGGCGTGGATCGTGAAGTTCGGCTTTCCAGCGGTTGCCGGGAAGGGATTCCAGCTCGAGCGCAATCACCCGCGACGGCAGGCTGGCTTCGAGCAGTTCGCTGAGCAGGGTAAAAAGCGGCGGAAAAACGGAGGCTGGAGCATCATGGACATATGCGGGAATGGCGCTCACGTTGTGTTCAAGGGAAAAGGTCAGCAACGCGCCGGCCAGACGAGCCAGTTCGCGCCAGACGAGTTCAGGATGGATGCTCGGATACCGTAAAAAATCACTTAGAACCGGTTCAGCGCTGTTCAACGCATTGAGTAACCAGAACAGGGACACATCCGCTACCGCGAAGTCCGCCATACGCTGATTGCTTTCCCGGCGCAGGGCCATCAGACGCCGGCACTTCGCTTGTAGCTGCAACAGCAACGTATCCAGTCGCTCCACCAGACCAATATGTGCGCTGAGGGCAAGCAGCGGCGGGATGTAGCTTTCATCCTGAGACCAGTTACCCTGACCATTCCGCGTCAGACGTGCAAGCGGGCAGGTGATGTAATCCTGATTGTTATCATGGGCGAAACGCAATGACAGCGCATGGCATTCAACGGCCATTTCTTCACTGTCGCTGCCATAAATATCCTGTACTTTATGCCATTCCTGACGATAACGCAGGGGTCTTTCAGTATGCTTTTCCTGTCCCAGATTACCGCCATTCGCATGTTCCAGCGGTAACGCCAGGACAACTATTGCCGTATTTTCCACCGCCAGAGTATGTAAATCACAAGCCAGAGGCAGCGCATCGGAAACTTCGGAGTCGATCAACGAGCCATCGGAAAAACGCAGGCGCAGGGTACGTAATTTTAACTTCCCTAACGCCAACGCTTCTCTGTCAAACTCGACTCTCGCCACACCCCATGGATGACGGATACCCAGCTGTGCAATGCTGTTGTTACTGTACGTTTCCCAGCGGGCCTGCTGCTGAAACTGTTGTGAGGACAGGAACGTTCCCTCAGCCCATAGTGGTCGATGAATTTTCATACTACACCACCGCCCGGTCAGGTTTTTGCTTTTGGCATTTGAGAAACCTGAGACCGTGCCAGCGTGACTTAACGTGCTGGACGTCTGGCTGATGCATAACCACATCCTCCGCAGATTTCGCCAGACAGGAAAGTGGAGTATGGATAGCTACCGTCAGATGTATTTTTTTAAACAACGACTGATAAATGCCGCCTGATCCCATCATTGTTGACATAGCCGCAGATGAAGAAATATGTTCCTTTGCAGACATCAAAATTTCCCTTTTGAAACTTTTATCCGGTTTTGCCCAATGACTTTCCCAGGCGTGCAGGTTAACCCCTCTCCTGTAACGACATTCTTGTTAATTCTTCCATCGCTCCAGGTTCAGTCATGGCGTTAGTGAAGTTGTTTTGGTTTAAATTAAGGCCAATTACTGGGGCTATAGTTAATAAATGTCTGGTGGACACTACAATCCCTGGCGGAGAGAAGATGTAGAGGTAACTTCACATTCATGGCACTTCCTGTTTTCAGGCCCGGCTTTATGTTAAAGCGAGTTTCGGGAACATCGTTTAGAAATTTTTTAGCCATGTTGCTTCTCCCTGTCTAACTAACCCTTGTTTAAGTATCTGACCTTGATCCAATTTAACAGTTAAATAAAGCGTGGTGCAATGTGGTCAGTGTCTGAAAGATCGTTTTTATTACTACTATAAATAATTTGGCTCGTATCCTAAGATATTTTTATTTATATGAAGTTTCTCAATTTGTTGACCATCAAGGGCAATCTGCTTGGTTATGGCTAAGTATAAGCATAAAATACCGATAAACGATCGCGTAATAATATCGCAACGCCACTTTTTCGGAATAAATAAAAGCTTCTTTAATAAATGATATTTTTGCTGTGAATGATTTGGTGGCAAAAAGTTCGACCATCTACTGCGAGATTAGTGAAGTACAGAAGGGGAAAGGATGGAATTAATACCATAATTTAAAACAATCAGAAGAAGCTCTGGTATCAAAAATATAACATTTGCATCAATTATCATGATTTATTCAGTAATGAAAGTATGGTGCTGACTTATAATGAAAACTATCATAGATACATTATCTCAATTAAATCCTGTTTGTTGCAGTGCCCTGTCTGGCAAGATAAGCACCGAAATATAATGATTATATCAAGTCTGCTATCTTCATTCTTGTTGGCCAGGGGCCGATTACAAACGTAAAGATAACGGTAGTTCCGGGAATTTAGTCCTTTTATTGCGCAAAACTCTAAATGAGTGGATTAAGTAAGTGGCTTTTAGCCGTACACTCATTTGTCCACGCATCATCTGTGGATCTCCTGAGAGATACAGGGAAGTATAAAAAGACGTTGATAAATTGCGGTTTCTTGTATTTCAGGGGCTGTTACGGATGACATAAAGCAAACCGGCGAGGGGGCGGCAATGGCCGTTCCCGTTTTCGGCAGAGGTTTTGCCGGCGGCAGAAACAAAAAAACACCCTTGAGGGTGTTTGTAATGTTGGTTGCGGGGGCCGGATTTGAACCGACGACCTTCGGGTTATGAGCCCGACGAGCTACCAGGCTGCTCCACCCCGCGTCCGAGGAAGCGCACTATACTCCGCTAGAGAGATGATGCAAC
>SKEZ01002007.1_pt1 | contig 9905 bp, 11 predicted proteins | sample 4843881 | NCBI WGS metagenome assembly SKEZ01 (sample SAMN11008796, study PRJNA524170) | human gut metagenome | isolation source: fecal sample from pouch patient p1, p46 | place: Israel: Tel-Aviv | reverse complement strand
AACAAGCAGAAACCATCAATAGGGCTGTTAAGAGCTTACTATCACAGTACCCTATTCGCTCTATCACATCGGACAATGGCTCAGAGTTCAGTAGCTTGTCAGACCTAAAGGTGTGGAAGTCTATTTTGCCCATCCTTATGCTTCTCATGAAAGAGGAACAAATGAAAATTTCAATGGTCTCTTGAGAGAGTTGCTCCCAAAAGGTGTCTCTCTTAACTCACTAACGACAGAAGAACTCAATCACTACATCTCTGCTATCAATAACAGACATAGACAAATTCACAGGTATAAAACCGCAAATATTTTGTTTGGGCTAGCCCAAACAGCTTAACCTCTGGAACTCTAGTTATCAATGAACTTGATGCACTTGAATTGACAAGTGAGGAATAATAAAAATTAACTAATAATTTGAGATATCTTTTGGGAAAAGAATAAAAAGGTAGCAAAAAAAGCCCTAGATAATAGGACTTTTCAAGCATACAATACCGGCGGCCGGGGTCGAACCGGCACGTCCTTGCGGACACTGGATTTTGAGTTTGGTTCACGTGGGTTTATATAAATAGGAACCCAGTCAAACCAGCATTTTATGAAATTACCTCTATCGTAAAAACGGTGGATTTTTTTATCTTTAGTAACTTTTTAGGAATTAATATTTTTTTCACTTGAATTTTGAAAACCTAAAATAGATTTTGATTTACTAATCTGTATCATTACGATATAATGATTTTAAGGTACTAAATGATTTAGGGGGGCAATCATGGAATTTCAAGCTAGAGTATCTAGTGAGTGCATGTATTACATTAGTCTATTAGAAGAAATTTACTCCAAAGAGATAACTGGAGCAGTTACTAGGGGAATAGTTCTATCAAAAGCATTCGAAGAAACAAAAAGTCTAAACAATTGGTTACAAATTAGTGAGGATACACATACAATCCCCTTACACAATATAGAATATTCAAAAGGCTATGGAGTAAAGATTAAAGCTGAAATCAACGAAAAAACTGACCGAGGAATTAGAAATTTAAAAATTGAACTTCCTAAATATCTACCAGTTCGGTCTGTAACAATTGGCGTAACAGTTAAACTAATTTGTAAAGCAGCAATCTTACTAAGGAGAGATGAAAAGTTTAGACAAACTGAAATATTATCTGTTTCCGAACATTTTGAGCATTTAGAAGAAAAATTAAAAAAAATAGTTGCACCAGTTAATTACGATAAACTTCAAGATATTTTAGCAGATAGTAAAAATGAAATCCAAAGGAGTGTTAAATAACATTTCTTTGGATTTTTTTACTTCTCTAACTGTACCCTAAAAATATATTTTTACACAAAAATCATTGACAAAGTATTTTTTTTCTGATATCCTACCCTTGTAAATAATTTTGGGGTACATTACCTTTTAGAATGATTAGAGAGGTGGCTCTATGTATGAAATAGAACAAGAAGCTTTAGATATCTTCTATGAAGAATTAGAAAGCTATTATGATGAAGACGAACAAGGAGAAATCTTTGACGGATTAGTCGACTAGCAAGAGGAATAACCCCTCTTGCCAAATTATATTTTGGAGGATATTTTTATGCAACTCACTATTTCCACTTGGAATATCAATCAACGTTCAGGACTTGGCAGGCAAATTCCTGATATGGTAGTAAATGAACTAGGTCAATTAGGTGCTGATATTATGTGTCTAACAGAATATGTAAAGGAAGAAAATCATAGTTTATTCTGTTCCAGTTTACAAGATAAGGGGTATAAAATTTTTGAAGATATCCGTTCTCTTGATTTTGGAAATGAAATCCTAATAGCTATTAAAAATTCCTTAATTTCAGATAGTAAAGTCATTTCTATTGATAATGATGATAACAACCCTAACTTTTTACGAGTTACAGTAAATATATCTGGTAAGGAGTTAAATATTATCGGTACTCGTATAAAAACTGGTGGAAAGGATATCATTAAAGATTTTAAAGAACGCAAAATACAACTAGATAATCTAATTTCAAATTTGCCTACAAGTCATGAAAATACCATCGTTCTAGGTGACTTTAATAATGGCTTTTTCAAACAGAATGATGATATTCATTCCTATCAAGGAAAAGCTAGAGAGTTTTACTCTTATCCATTACTTAAGTCAGCAATGAACAAGGCAGGCTTAACTGTATATACTCCATCAGATTTAAACTCTTGGAAGTATTGTAAGTTAGACCATATTTTTGCAAATATCCCTATATCAAATGAAAATTATTCTTGGGAATTCTTAAAAAATCCTGATTATAAGAGCCAAGTAGGCTACCCAGACCATGCGATTTTATCAGCAACTATTTCTTTATAATTCTCCATGAGGTGCTAATTATGTTCAAACCAAAGCAAGTCGCAGACTTAAAAAGAAATTATATCCTCTCAAGTAGCCGATTAAAAGTAACCACTTGGTTGATACTAGGGCTCTTAGTCTGCATTCTGCTTACTATTATTGCAAATATTAGAGCCCCTGACCTTATTAAAATCCCTTTATTTATTCTAGCAGGATTTGTCATATACAAATTTCATCGTCAATTAAAATATTTTAGATATCATTTGGATTATTACCTAATTATCAGAGAAAGCTTATTATATGTATTACATACAAACCATCTTTATACAACATATAAAGATAGCTCAGGATATGAAAAAATCTCTAGAAGTGCAATCTTGCAATACGAGCTAGACAAACAGAAAGGGCATATTCTTATCAAAGCTCTGATTACAGGCGATGAATTTAGCAAAAAAGTACAGTCACTTGATGATGTACTTGCTGGCGTTCTCGAACTTGAATTAGATGAAAAAATTATCCGTCCTAGTTTTGTAGAATACCACTTTTATTACAAGAAACCTGACAGGTTAGTTCTTCAATCTCGTAACCAGAAACAAGAGATAGATAACCTTGATATAGATTTAGGATACGGTGTGAATTATAATCCTGTCAAGTGTCCTCATATCCTAGTTGCTGGTGGTACGGGAAGTGGGAAATCAGTATTTATATCTTTCTTGATTTTAGAATTTTTAAAACGTCAATCAACAGTCTATATAGCTGACCCTAAAAATTCTGACCTAGGAAGTTTATCATATTACTTAGGAGATAAATACGTAGCAACCACACCAAATAATATTGCTCGGATTGTCCGTTTAGTAGTTGAAGAAATGCAGGAACGATATCAATATATGCGTGATAACTTTCAATACGGCTCAAATTTTACTGACCATGGTTTTAAGCCAGCATGGCTTATCTTCGATGAAATGGGAGCTTTCCAAGCTTCAGGAACAGATAAAAAATCAAAAGAAATCATTGTTGAAGTTATGGATGGCATTAAACAAATTATTCTACTAGGAAGACAAGCAGGCATATTTATCCTTGTATCAGCCCAACAAGTAAACGCTAGTACTACTTTAAGTACTGAACTCAGGGACAATCTCTTTCTTAGAATAGCCCTTGGTGCCAATTCTAATGAGGGCTATCGCATGGTCTTTGGTTCTGCAACTCCTGATAAGTTAAAACCTATTGAAGAAAAAGGTGCAGGTTATCTTTATATGCAAGGTTCAGGCAAGGAGACAGCACAATACTGGGAAAGTCCTTATCTTGATACCGCTCAATTTGACTTTATCAAAGAATTACAACTTTATTTAACAGAAACAAACTAATTACAACGGATATTGTTGCTTAAATTCGCTAGATTTTCAGCAACAATATCTGTTCCTCATCGCTCTGCGATGATAGAAAAGAGGTATACATGAAATTAAATGATTTTCTTAAGGCAGAATTGTTAGGTAGCCGTTTTGTAGCTGTAAAGGGATACAGTGAGGTTCTAGACCGTGAGACTGGAAAGCCAACTGCTCTTCGGTTGAATGTTTCTATCCAAGATGAAACATCTGATTTCTTTATGGAAATGATACAAGTCAAGGTGAATACTTTAACACCTTCTGCTACTGTTCAAGAGATGGCAAACAACAAGACTTGTCCTGTTGTACTTAAAGATTTAAATGTTGGGCAATTCAATGGCAATCTTTGGTTTGCTTGCTCTGATGTCTTACCTGTAACAAAATAGTTGTGATAAAATATAACAAAAACATATAAAGGAGTTTTACAATGCAAGTTTTTAGCTACGATGATTTTAAAAATGAAAAGGGGATTATGTCATTTTCTGAAGCGGAACAAATCTATTCTAATCTTCTTAATTCCTCTAATCAGCTTGATAAAGAATTCCAAGAAGAATGGACAACATTTGTACTACTCTGCGTAGAATATGCCTCTGCACGTGGCAAATGGCTCACACTCTCAAGAGAAGAAAAACTTGCCAATGATGAAGCAAGAACTGTTACTCACAATAAGGTGATTTATCAACTAAAACTCTTAAAAGGTTTGGCAAATGAACAGGGTAATGATGTTTCTTGGTTTGAAAAATTTAACGATGATAGAAAACGTATTGGAGACTTTGCTTGCTTTGTGGCTTATATCTATGCCTTAAATGCAAGATAGACAATTAGAGGAAATTATGGCTAAATATTACTCTATGTCCGATATACATGGACATTATGATGAATTTATTGAAAGCCTGTCAAAAGTAGATTTATCTGATAAGAACAGTTTATTGATTTTGCTTGGAGATTATATCGATAACGGCTCTCAATCATTGCAAGTCATTTCAAAAATAATTGAACTTGAAAAATATTATTCTGACCAAGTTATCACTTTATTAGGCAATCATGAAGAATACTTTGTTGAGTGGCTACTTGAGGAAGAGACTGCAAAGTATTCTTCCTCTGCTACGATTAACAGCTTCATTAGTCAGAATAAGCGAGAAACTATTGTTAATTCAGTAATATCAGACCTATCTTTTTCTGATGAAGAATGTCTAAATCAAATTGATAAGAAAATGAAAGACTATATTATTGCTGAGTATCCTGAAATTGTGGATTGGCTTAAAGATAAATTTTTTAATACAGAACGATTTTTTGAGACCGACTACCAAATATTTGTTCATGCTGGAATTGATGAAGAATTAGGACAAAACTGGAAACTATTTTCCAATCCTGATATATTTACTAAGAAGTTCCCTGCAAGTATCGGAAAATTTTATAAAGATATTATTGCAGGACACATCTATTCAGAAGAAATTGCTAAAGATAGTGATGTACTGGGTAAAATTTACTTTGATAACTATAATCACTACTACATTGATGGTCATGTGTCTCTTAGTAAGACTATACCAATTCTGGCATTCGATACGACTACTAAAAAGTACCACTACTTATAACTTCTAATCATGTACCTAAGCAAAACTGCCGACTGGAGGTCGGCAAGCTGGAAGCGTGTTTAGCGGAGCAGTGCTTAGGATCACATGATAGAAGTTAGGAGGAGCAAAGCTCCTCCTAGTTTATTTATTATATAGACAATCTTTTGGCGAAAGCCAGCCTAAAAGGAACTATTTTTTATGACCTCATATAATAAAAAAATAGTCCGCACTTCTTCCTATATTGAAATTTGGGAATATGAAAAGCCAATATTTTCAAAAGGAAAAAACATTTTAGAAGCTAATACTGAAAATAAAGAAAAAACGCAACGCAGAACATTTGATGAACTAACACCCGAAGAACAAGAACAACGTCTTGAACGTATGAAGAAAACTCGCTTAGAAGCAAAGTGGAATTTACTCCGTCTAGTAGATTGTAATTATGATGACAATACTTCATTTCTAACCTTAACCACTAAAGAAAATATCAGCGATAGAAATCACTTCAAAAACTTACTCAAAACCTTTATCAAACGCTTTAATTATCACATATTTAAGACTAAAAAAAGCCGATTAAGATACATATCAGTATTAGAAAAGCAAAAACGTGGAGCATGGCATGCTCATATTCTGCTATTCAGCGTCCCTTATATTCCACATAAGCAATTATTAGAACTTTGGGGACATGGGGCAGTACGGATAAATAAAGTTGATGTTGATAGCAAAGAAAATCGCGGTCGATATGTTACTAAATATTTTGAAAAAGGTATCGGCCAAGAGCTATTAGAAAACTTCGGTAAACAAGCCTATTTATCATCACGCAACTTGAAAAAGCCTGATGAAGATAAATTTTACACTTACGAAGATTTTAACTATGATAGTTCGGTCGTCCTATATGAAACGGAATACACGAGTAAGGTCTATAAAGACGGTCAGTATTTCGATAATCATGTAAAGTATAAGAAAATAAAACTAGATGAATAAAGGAGTAAGTCACATGATAGCAACTGTAACTAAGAATGACTTAGTTGCCCTCGGTTTCTCCGAGGGAACATCTAAACGTATTATCCGCCAAGGAAAAGAATTACTGATAACACGAGGCTTTACAGTCTATCAGAACAAGCGAATTGGCACAATCCCTGCTACCATAGCTACCGAACTACTTGGTTTTGATGTTCAGAACAGTCCCCTTCCCAAGGAGTAAGATATGGCAATTAGAAAAGGAAAAGACGGTAATTGGATAGTTGATATTAGCAACGGTTTTGACCCAATAACACTTAAGCAACGTAGAATAGTCAGAAAGGGCTATAAGACCAAGAAAGAGGCTACTGAAGCAGAACACTACTTACGAAGTGTAGAGCTAAAAGAACACTTCTATGGGGCTAAAATAACTGTTTATATGCTCTATGAATTATTAAAAGAAGAAGATAGGATAAATCATCGGAAAATTAGCTATATCAACACACAAGAAAATAACTACAATAGACACATTAAAAATTATTTTTCAAAAGTTGATAATGTCGGAAAATTAACATATGAAGACATTTATCAGTTTAGAGAACACCTTAGGCAAAAAGTTGCTCAAAATTCTGATAACCCCTTAAGCACAAATACTATCAATAAAATTATGATTTTGCTTAAAAAGATTTTTGATGTCGGCTTGCGAAAAGGATATTACACTACAAACCCAGTAAAGCTACTCAAAAAATTACCAATTGAAAAGACTAAAATGCAGTTTTGGACAGTCAAAGAATTTCAACAGTTTCTAACACTGTTTGAACCAGAAGAATACAATATCAAATTACTATTTACTCTTCTATTCTTTACTGGGTTAAGACTTGGAGAAGCACTGGCACTAACATGGCAAGATATCGACTTTTCAACTAATACAATTCATATCACAAAATCTGTATATGTTAATAAAGGGGTAAGCTATATCAGTTCAACTAAGACTAAAGCAGGAACAAGAAGAATTGTTATCAATAGAAAATTAAGTCAGAAACTTCAAGATTGGCAGCAATCTCAAAAACATCTGCTAGAGCAATTTACCAATGATAGCCTAACTCTACAAGTGTTTCAAAATAGCCCTCTCACAATTACAAAAAATGCTATTGAAAAACAGTACAAGAAAATACTTGAACGTGATAACACACTTAAAAAAATACGAATACACGATTTAAGGCACTCACACGCTTCCTTGCTGATAAACCAAGGGGAAGATTATCTAGTTGTAAAAGAAAGGCTAGGACATGCTTCTATAACGACTACAATTGACACCTATTCTCACCTCTATCCAAGTAAGCAGAAGGAATTGGCAGAAAAACTTGATGAACTAATATAAAAAGGATACCTCATAAGTATCCTTTTTGCTTATTCAATAAAATGCGGGACAAGAGGGTTCGTCAGGCTTACGAAGTATATGCTCAAGTCATTTTTGAAATCAACACAATGGAAGTAAATGCTATCATCTTCATTTGACAGTTCTATTAAAAAGGGAAGAACACCATAAAGACTTATAATGTTACGCAAATAGCACGATGAAGCAAACAACATAATTTCATCAGCTTCCATTGCTCCTAAAATCTGAGAACAACTTAGCAAGTAATCCTGCCAAGCAGTGCTATCAAATGTATTATCTTTATCATTGATAAACTGAGTTACAGACTTTGGAATATCACTATCAATCTGTGATAATGCATTCAAAATTGTAGTATGGTCAAGTTTCTGGAAACATAGATTTCGAATTTTTCCGTGACTTATTAATATCTCGGCTCTTCTTTTAAAAGTAGCATATCTATAACACGAACCTCCAGTCAATGACTTAAGATATTCATTAATAGTTTTATTACCTAAAGTAGAGTAGGTTGTGTTGAAAAAATCATTTTTCGAAAGCGGTAACTTGAAATGTTCTACCTCAAAATCATATTCAGGCTTCCAGGCATTAACAACAGCATCACAAATTAACTTAATATTTGTAGAGAGCATAACACACCTCCTAGTATATGTTTTTAGGGTACATTTACCCTATGCTTGATTTTATAACATGCTAAGGAAAATTGTCAAGTTATTTTAAAAAACATTTAGTAATTTTTAGTAACTAACACAAACAGCAAATAGAGAAAAAACAAAAAGACAAGGCTTAGAAACCTTGTCTTTTCAATATTTTTAACTATACCGGCGGCCGGGGTCGAACCGGCACGCCCGTGAGGGCACTGGATTTTGAGTCCAGCGCGTCTGCCAATTCCGCCACGCCGGCTAGTAACTGGGGTAGCTGGATTCGAACCAACGCATGAGGGAGTCAAAGTCCCTTGCCTTACCGCTTGGCTATACCCCAATAATATAAAGGCGAATGATGGGAATCGAACCCACGCGTGCCAGAGCCACAATCTGGTGTGTTAACCACTTCACCACATTCGCCATAATTTTAACACGGGCAGTAGGAATTGAACCCACACTGAAGGTTTTGGAGACCTTAGTTCTACCTTTAAACTATGCCCGTAATATGGAAGGGGAGGGATTCGAACCCCCGAACCCGAAGGAGCGGATTTACAGTCCGCCGCGTTTAGCCTCTTCGCTACCCTTCCAAAATATTAAATTTTAATGGCGCGAGACGGAATCGAACCGCCGACACATGGAGCTTCAATCCATTGCTCTACCAACTGAGCTACCGAGCCAAAATATTGCGGGAGCAGGATTTGAACCTACGACCTTCGGGTTATGAGCCCGACGAGCTACCGAGCTGCTCCATCCCGCGCTAATATTAAAGGAGGATGTGGGATTCGAACCCACGCACGCTTTTACACGCCTGACGGTTTTCAAGACCGTTCCCTTCAGCCGGACTTGGGTAATCCTCCATGTTATATAATAGTCCGTACGGGATTCGAACCCGTGTTACCGCCGTGAAAAGGCGGTGTCTTAACCCCTTGACCAACGGACCATATTAATAAATGGGCACAAGTGGACTCGAACCACCGACCTCACGCTTATCAGGCGTGCGCTCTAACCAGCTGAGCTATGCGCCCAAGAAAAACTTGGGTAAGCCAAATTTTAATAAAGCGGGTGACGAGAATCGAACTCGCGACAACAGCTTGGAAGGCTGTAGTTTTACCACTAAACTACACCCGCATATAATGGGAGTTAACGGGATCGAACCGCTGACCCTCTGCTTGTAAGGCAGATGCTCTCCCAGCTGAGCTAAACTCCCTTTTGCTAAGCGACTACCATATCTAACAGGGGGCAACCCCCAACTACATCAGGCGTGCTAGGGCTTAACTTCTGTGTTCGGCATGGGAACAGGTGTATCTCCTAGGCTATCGTCACTTAACTATGATTGATTATCCAATCAAAATTGAATACCTATATATTCTAACAAGAAACCTACGCGCTGTCAATATTGACTCGTTTCTTTTTTGGATAAGTCCTCGAGCTATTAGTATTAGTCCGCTACATGTGTCACCACACTTACACTTCTAACCTATCTACCTGATCATCTCTCAGGGCTCTTACTGATATAAAATCATGGGAAATCTCATCTTGAGGTGGGCTTCACACTTAGATGCTTTCAGCGTTTATCCCTTCCCTACATAGCTACCCAGCGATGCCTTTGGCAAGACAACTGGTACACCAGCGGTAAGTCCACT
>SKEZ01002002.1_pt1 | contig 9927 bp, 8 predicted proteins | sample 4843881 | NCBI WGS metagenome assembly SKEZ01 (sample SAMN11008796, study PRJNA524170) | human gut metagenome | isolation source: fecal sample from pouch patient p1, p46 | place: Israel: Tel-Aviv | reverse complement strand
TTGCCGGGGGAGATTCTGGACTCAGCGCTACTGAGGGTATATCGATTGCGGTGATATTTTTATTATTATTTATATTTAAGGTAAATATAAATGTTCCTGACGGAGGGATTAATTCGCTAATTAATATTCAACAGGAAAATAATAAAAGGGTCGCTTATGGGATATTCCTTCTACATGTGATGACCGAGAGCAATAAAGCTACCTTGGGTTGAATTCAGATATTATTTAGGGCCAGGCGTTACCTCCCCCTGACTCTTTCGCTTTATGATAAACATCCCTTGACCAAAAATATCATCTGACTTCGAAACTCTCGCGGGCAGGGGAGATATTTCCTTTCCCTGAAGCGGCAGGTAATAAATCCAGCCGAACACACGGCGGATGAGGGATATCCGTCCGGGCATTTGGTCCTGTCTGCAGACCAATGAAAGCGAAAGGCACAGGAGGTGCAATGAAGATTTTCCGCCCATTATGGCGCGACGGGGCTTTTCTGGTCCCGCAGCAGTTTCAGCAACAGGCCCGCTGGGACGCGTACGTCGCCGATACGGTCTCCCGCATGGCGCTCGCCCACCCGTGGGGGGTATTGCGCGCGGAGTTTGACGCGAGCGCGCTCACCCTTTCCCGGCTCAACGCTACCCGGCTGATCGTGCGTTTCGCCGACGGAACGCTGATTGACACCGAGCTGGCGGATATTTTGCCACCGGTCCGCGATGTATCGGACGTGATGCAGGACAGCGTGGAGGTTCTGCTCGCTCTGCCGCTGCTCAGCGCCAGCGGCGGCAATCTTGATGACGGCCAGGAGAGCGCCCGCCCGCGCCGCTGGCGCGCCGAGCAGGTGACCGTCCAGGAGCTGGCCGGCCATGAACGCAGCGAGCTGGCCGTTCTGCGGCACGCGCTAACGCTGCGTCTCTCCACCGAGGAAAATGCAGCCTTCCTCACCTGCCCGGTAGCGCGTCTGGTGCGCGACGCCCAGGGGCAGTGGATCGTTGACCCGGAATTCATCCCGCCGCTGCTGTCGCTGGCGGCAAGTCCGACGCTGGTTAGCGAGCTGGGTGAGCTGTTACATCGCCTGCAGGCCCGACGCAGACGCCTGATGGCCATGCGTCGTGAAAGCAATGCGCGGATGGCTGATTTTGCCGTGGCGGATGTTTCCCTGTTCTGGCTGCTCAACGCGCTGAACAGCGCTGAACCGGTGCTCAGCGAGCTGCATCAGGACCCTTCGCGCCATCCGGAGCTGCTCTATCGCGAACTGGCCAGGCTGGCCGGCAGTCTGCTGACTTTCTCCCTTGAACATCATCTGGAAGCAATCCCCCGCTACCGGCATGCCTCGCCAGAGCAGGTATTCCCGCCGCTGTTTGCCCTGCTGGATATGCTGCTCGAAGTCAGCCTGCCCTCAAGGGTGATCGCCATCGCTCTGGAGCAGGGCGCCGACCGGGAGATCTGGCGGGGCAGGCTGCACGATGCGCGGCTGCGCGAGGGGGCGGATTTTTATCTGTCGGTGCGCTCTTCACTCCCCCCTCACCAGCTACAGAGCCGCTTTCCGCAGCTCTGTAAGGCGGGTAGCCATGATGATGTCGCCGAGGTCGTCAATATTGCCCTCAGCGGCATCGCGATCAAACCGCTGAGCCATGTGCCGGCGGCCATTCCGCTACGTCTGGAAAACCAATATTTCGCTCTGGATCTCTCCACCGATGCCGCCCGCGCGATGCTGGAGGCCGGCAACTGCACCTTCTATACCCCGGAATCGCTTGGCGACGTGAAACTTGAACTCTTTGCGGTACTGCGCTCATGAATACCTCTGAAAGCGATCTGATCAACAAAACTTTTTACCCGGGCTGGCTGATGGTCAGCCAGTTACGCTGCGGCCAGCCGGTGACAGATGGCGAGGCGCTCTATCGCCAGGCCTGTCGATGGGTGACCGAGGCGCGCGAGGCGCTGACGGCGGGGGGAGTCAGTGAAGCCAGCGCTGAGCAGATGCTCTATGCCTACTGCGCGCTGCTCGATGAGAGCGTCCTCAACCGCGCCAGTCAGGATGATGGCTACCGCAGGTGGCGCAAGGATCCGCTGCAGGCGCGCTTTTTCAGCACTCTCAATGCCGGGGAAGAGCTCTGGGAACGGATCCGCCAGCTGCTGCGAGAGCCCACGGCGGATGCGGCAGTGCTGACCTGCTTCTTTCGTACTTTACAGCTGGGATTTGTCGGACAGTACCGCGCCGAGGATGACGAACGGCGTGAGGACGTGGCGCAAGCGCTTGGCTCGCGGGTCCCGCCGTTCAGCCTGACCCAGGAGGCGCCGGTGGTGGTTCGTGCCTCCCGGCTGCGCAGCGGACGGCGGATGTACTGGTGCGGCTGGGCGGCTGGCATTGTGGCGCTGGCGGCGCTGTGGTTGACCTGCTCCGCCATGCTGTCACAGATGGTGGCGCAGATAGCAGGGCAGGGATAAGAGATGCGTGATAACGCCCGTCGTCTGCTTACGATACTGACCGTCATCCTGGCCCTGTGGCTGGTGCTGGGCTTCTGGCCGCTGTCCATCGGCAACCAGGTGATCTTCAGTCTGTGCATCCTGCTGGCGGGCGGCGCGGCGCTCTGGCGTCAGCGTCGCCGGGCAGTCAGCCGTCAGCGATCGGAAATCGTCCTGCCGCCCGAGGATTTTCAGGGGGCGGTGGTTCTGGTCTGCGGGGATACCGACGGTCTGTTTCCCGGGCGTTCGGCGCACGGCGAAACCCGTCACGGCTGGTATCTCCGGGGTGACAGCGCGGAGCAGTTGCCGCGGCTGGCGCAGTACCTGGCGGCGGCGCGTCCGGCGCTGGTATCGCAGGTTTCCGTGCTGCTGGCGGTGGTACCGGAGCACCACCCCTCCGGGGAGCATCTGGCGCAGTCGCTGCGCGACTGGCGGCGGAGTATCGTTCAGTGCCGAACCTGGCTAAACGGTCTGCCGCCGGTGTGGAGCGTGTTCTGGGTGACGCCGCCAGGCGGCCAGGCCGCGGAAAGCCGCTGGTTTACCGTCACGCCGGAGAGGCCTGGTCTCCAGGTGCAGCAGAAGGGACAAGCGCCCCAGTCGGTTGCCGGGTGGCAGCGGGAGGGCAGCTCTGCCTCACGCCTGCATCAGACGCTGTGGCTGGAGAGCATTCTGACCTTGGCCGAAAACGCTCTTTTCCGGCCATTCCGCGCCCGGCAGGCAGAACTTCCTCCGCTGAACCTGTGTGCCGCGGGCATCTGCCTGACACCGGTAGCGGCGGTGGCGAATAACCTCTGGCAACAGCAAATCGCCGGGATCACCACGCTCTCCCCGGGCAACGACGCGGCGCCAGGTCCTCACCCGCTGCCGGATCTTCTTCTGTCGTCACTGCCGCACCGCCACGGGGTCAGCCGCCGGATGCGCGATGCCGGTCTTGCCGCTGGGGTGGGCTTCCTCTTTCTGGCGCTGGCGATGCTGGCTTCCTTTATCAACAACCAGCGCCTGGTGCGCAGCGTCGGCGATCATCTGGCGGTGTATCACCGCCTCAGCGGCACGCCGCCGACGCCGAAGCTGCAGGCGCAGCAGCGTCTGCGTGCCGACAGCCGCCTGCTGGATGACTGGTTGCGCCGGGGGGAGCCGCTGCGTTATCGGCTGGGGCTGTATCAGGGGGGGCGGCTGATCCCCTTCGTTGAAGCCGCTATCAATGACTGGGCGCCGCCCCCGCCGCCGCGTCCGGTCATTAAGCAGGTTGTGCAGGGGCCGCAGACGATCCGCCTCGATAGCATGGCGCTGTTCGATACCGGCAAATCGACGCTGAAACCGGGTTCGACAAAGCTGCTGGTGAACTCGCTGCTGGGCATTAAGGCCAAACCCGGCTGGCTGATCGTGGTGGCAGGCCATACCGACAGCATCGGCAACGATAGATCCAATCAACAACTCTCCCTGAAGCGTGCCGAGGCGGTCCGCGACTGGATGCGCGATACCGGCGATGTGCCGGAGAGCTGTTTTGCGGTGCAGGGCTACGGCGCAAGTCGTCCTGTCGCCAGCAACGAGACGCCAGAGGGGCGGGCGCAAAATCGCCGGGTGGAGATCAGTCTGGTCCCGCAGAAGGACGCCTGTCTGACGCCGGGCACGGCCAATACCTCAGGAGCAGAGACTAACGGATTAAAAAGCGAAACCGAGTAATCAGCGACCCCGATCGCGGAGGTTGAACAACAATCTGCCTGCCTGACCTTGTGCGCTACGGGTCCCTGATAAACAGGAAACAGCGATGGGCGGTAGCGTGCCTGCAGCCAGTCAATCTTGTCGGCTAAGCGAAGCCTCTGCGGGGATGAAGCGCAGGAAAGGGGATGGATAAAGGAGATCAGTATGGATAGCGCTAAGGACAGTGGCAGAGAAATGCTGGCGGCGATAAACGTTGAAGGCTCCGGTTTCTGGCTGCTTTTTTTATTTCTCAGTCAGTGAATATAAATATCCCTGGGGTTACCTTTTAGTTACGAAACTCCTGGTGGGGTATCTGATATATCGATATGCACATAAATATATTTATGATGAATGAGATGATTATCATTAAACAAAATTAAACAGGGCGTCCTGTGAATTGATTTTTGATGGTCATTACAGCGGAGTAAAACAGGAATATAATGGATACCTCTTCAATAATTACCGGCACCACCCTTAACCGTTACCAGCTGGATATTCCTTCATGTACCGCATCGCTGGATGTGGAAGAATTCAGTGGGGCAGAAAAACTGAGTGAACTTTATTATTACACTATTACGTTTACCAGCGCAGAGAAAAATATTGATGCCGCACAGCTCCTGAGCAAACCCGCCATGCTGACGATGGGCGGCGGCGCACTGCAGCAGCTGGCGGACTGCAAACGCGTCCATGGTGTGATTACCACCTTCCGGCGCGTCAATCGTTCTGAAGATCAGTCGACCTATCAGATAACCCTCCAGCCGTTTCTCTCCCTGCTAGATAAACAGTTTCGCAGCCATCGTTTTTTCGTCAACAAATCGGTACCGGAGGTGGTGGAGCAGGTATTGCAGGAACATCACCTGCATGACTGGGAGTATGAGTTTAATCTCAAGCAACACTATCCACGGCGCGAGCAAATTAATCAGTATCAGGAGAGCGACCTGGCGTTTATCCAGCGCCTGCTGGCAGAGGTGGGGATATTTTATTTCTTCACCCTGCAGGAAGAGGCCCAGAGCGAAGTGGTCCATTTCGCCGACGCGCAGCGGGCGCTGATGTTCGATAAAACACTTCCTGTAAACAGCCCGTCCGGGATGAGCGACAGCGGTACGGAATCGATATGGGGTCTGAGCATCACGCACAATGTCGTAGAGGCGAACGTCACTACCCGGGATTATAACCCCCGCGATGCGCAGAGCGTTCTCCAGTCGGCAACAGCGGATATGACCCGGGGAAATGGGGAAGGCATCACTTACGGTGAGGTATACCACTATAAGCTTCGCCACCGGGAGCGTGGCGATAAAATCGACCCGCAGACGGAGACCGCCAACTTCTATGCCCGCCTCGACCATGAGCGTTTTCTGGCTCACCAGACGCTTATTACCGCGATCAGTACTGCAGCCTGGCTGGCGCCGGCCCAGGTGCTGACCGTTACCGACAGCCTGCCGTCGACCCTGCCTGCGCCCGTACAGGACCCGCTGTTAATCACCGGCACCGGTTTTACCGCCAGCCGCCGGGAGGCGCTGCGGGTGTCCCTGCTGGCGGTGCCCTACAGCGAAACATTGTGCTGGCGTCCGCCGCTGCTGCCGCGCCCGAAGGTGACTGGCACCATGACGGCGCGGGTGACCAGCGCGAAAGCGAATGATATCTACGCCTGGCAGGATGCGTCCGGCCTGTACCGGGTGAAATTTGACCCTGACAGAGATGAGAAAGGGCAGGGTCAGGAAAGCATGCCGGTGCGTCTCGCCAAACCCTACGGCGGCGACGTGTACGGTTTTCACTTCCCGCTGATCCAGGGCACGGAGGTGGCGATTGCTTTCCACGAAGGCGACCCTGACCGGCCGTATATTGCGCATGCGCTGCACGACTCGCGGCATGTCGATCCTGTGACGGAGAAAAACAGCACCCGCAATGTGATTCGTACTCCGGCCAATAATAAGCTGCGAATGGAGGACAAGCGCGGCGAGGAGCATATCAAGCTCAGCACCGAGTACGGCGGCAAGACGCAGCTGAACCTGGGGCATAACGTGAATGCGCAAAGGGAGTTGCGGGGCGAGGGTGCGGAACTGCGTACGGATAAATGGGTGAGCATCCGGGGCGGTGCGGGAGTGTTTATCAGTGCGGATAAACAGCCTTCGGCAGGCGACAGGATGCTGGCAATGGAGGAGGCGATTGCGCAGCTTGAAAATGCCCTGGGTATTGCGAAAAGCCTGGCGTCGGCAGCGGAATCGGCTCAGGCCCTGCCATCGGATACCGGCAACCAGCAGACGCTGAACGATGCGCTGAAAGAGCTGGCGCAGCCGGGGATAGTGCTGAATGCGCCGCAGGGCGTGAGCATCAGCAGTCCGCAGGCGGTACGGTTGTCTTCGGGTAGCGCCTGCGTGGGGATTGTGTCACAGCAGAATACGGACATTAGTGCGCTGAAACGTTTTACGGTGGCGGCGGGAGAAGCCGTCAGCCTGCTGGCGCGAAAGGCGGGGATGAAGCTGTTTGCGGCGAAGGGAAAGATTGAAATCCAGGCGCAGGATGATGCGCTGGAGGCGACGGCGAAAAAGGATATCACCGTGACCAGCGTGGAAGGGCGAGTGGAAATCACGGCGGCGGAGGAACTGGTGGTGAATTGTGCGGGAGCGTATATCAGGCTAAGTGGTGGCAATATCGAGCTGGGCTGCCCTGGGAATATTCTGCTGAAATCGGCCAATGTGCAGAAAATGGGTAAGGCGGATTTTCGGGTGCCTCCGCTGGAACTGCCTGAAGGGTTCGAAGAGCGTTTTACTGTCAAAGATCAAAAGACCGGTGACATTGTGCCATTTGCCCGTTACCGCATCACCACTGAAAAAGGCCAGGTATTCGAAGGCCGGGCAGATGCTGATGGGAAAACGGCCAGCGTTTATACCGCATTGCCTGAATCAATAAAAATAGAGCTACTGTGAGCCATGGACAGGAGAAAGCCGGGATGACACAAATACTGGGAACCGGAGAGGGAAAAACATCATCAGTCGCAAAAGAGCCGGTTGTTGAGCGTAAACCCGCACAGGTATTTTTTGAATCAATGGCGCTGGCTGCCTCAATGAGTGGTTATTATGCAGGGCCAACAGCCACAACGCTGGGAAATTCGCTTTCATTAGGGGCGGGGACTGCGGCAGGTGTCGGAGAAGGCGTCGCGGGCGCACGGGTGCTGGCTGCGCCTAATCCCCTCACCGTTGCTCTGCTGGCTATCTTCTATTCTCCGTCACTGAATGAAGGTGAGACGGAAATGCTACAAAATATACGTGGCGACCAGCTCTATCAGAATCTGATCCATGGCCAGATGATGGTGGGCGCTTTTACCCGTGTAAATTCAACGGTCATTGAGGGGGATTATGTCCCGGAATATGAACTCCGGGAAATAGCCCGACAAAACGGCACAGTGCGCACGAGGGTGCGCTTTCGTATTGAAGAAGATCCTGAGTCAGGGGAACTGGTTTCCCGCAGCTATGAGGTGGGGGAAAAAAGCGGGTTGGATCGGGTCCGGGTGCGGTTTGCAAAACAGCTGGATAAAGAGACATGGGGTTTTGAAGATCCTTCAATTAAAGGCACATTTGTCTGGTCCCGGTCTGCCGGGCAGGGAAAATTTGAGTGGGGTTCCAGCCAGACGACTGTTCATGACGGGAGCGCTGGCGGCTCTACCACACCGCCTACACCCATTCCGGAACCGCGGAGCGTCTGGGGGTTGCCTAACCCGGCCCCGGAATCGTTACCGCCCGTACCGGGAACGCCGATCCCGGAGGAACAGGAACCAAATATTGAAACATTGCCCATCGAAGACCGGGATTTCGATGACTTTATTATTGTTGACCCGATGGGGGTTGTCCCGGCAATCTATGTGTATTTTAAGAAAGCCCCTGTGGAAGAGTATGAGGTTGACTATTATGAAAATTTTGAAGGCCGTTCAAGGCAGGGAAAATATCAAGTCGATCATATTCCATCTAGAGATGCGGTTCGTGTATATTTAGAGGATTTATATCCTGATGAGGGAAGTAAATATATAGATAAGATGGTTGATAAGGTTGCTTCAGTTGCTATTCCAATAGCTGTTCATCAAAAATGTAGTGAAACCTATGGCGGGCGTAATAATCGTAAGGTAGAGACAGAAAGCGGCGAGATGATAACTAAAAAAGAGCTAGATGCTCGTGACTTAGAAGCTGCCGTCAATGCCAACTGGGATGCGAATGCTGAATGCCTTAAGAATGAATATGGTATGAGTAACGAGAAAATCGAAGAGATCAGAGCAAAACTACATAAGTTAAACCGAAATGTGGGGTTATATTAAATGAATGTTAATGTCGAAACACTGATAAAGCAATTAGGAAAGCCATACCAAGAAATTTACAATAAAGGTTTGATTAATTATAAAACAAAACCTTATGGCTCGGTTAGTGATAATACTGCCAGGCTGGATATGAAGCATGAGGGTATATATTTAGCATTTGTTAATGATCTTGAAAAAAAAATGAAAGAAGTAACATTAACGTTAGAGGATGAAAGCAAGAGTGACTGGTTGTTTCCTAATCCGATGCCTTTTGGTCTGGAGCCTGTGATGACGCAGCCGTGGGTACGGGCGCGTTTTGGGTTGCCGATGATTTATGTTGATGCGAAAGTGGTTATGACGCTCTATAGAGGAGTAAAGGAGTTTTATCCGCTATTAGCTCCTGATCAAAATATAGTTGCGTCATTTAGCTATAATAAAGATTTTTTTGTTGAAAGTGTGACTTTTTATCCGCTGGAGCGAGCCAAAGAAATTCAGGTTGCGCTGGAGAAAAAGCGACTTGGTCGCAAATGAATATTGATGTCGAAACACTTGTGAAGCAATTAGGTAAACCTTATCAGGATATTTATGATCAAGGTTTAATTCCCTACAAAACAAAACCAACGGGTACTATTAGTGATGATATTTCCAGGTTGAATATGAGGCGAGAAGGAATATTTTTATCTTTTATCAATAACCAAGAAAAAAATCTTGAAGAAGTGACTTTGCGGTTAGAAGATGAAAATAAAATGGATTGGTTATTTCCTAATCCGCTGCCATTTGGTCTTGAACCAGTAATGACCCAGAAATGGGTAAGGGCCAAACTTGGTCATCCAATGATTTACACTGATGCGCAGATAATCATGACTATTTATGTTGGTGTGAAGGAATTTTATACTTTGCCTGTCCCTCATCAATATATCGTTGCTGCATTTACCTATAACAAAGATTTTTTTGTACAAAAAGTCACATTTTACTCAATTGAGCGAGCCAAAGAAATACAAGCCGCGTTAGAGATAAAAAGGTTGGGTGGGTAATTGTTCTGCAATGGTTCGCTCATAGCTGGACCATTTCCTTGCGCAATGAAGATAGTACTAGCAGGATACAAGGACGTGTGGTGTATTTATCAAATGAGTATTGATGTCGAAACACTTGTGAAACAATTAGGTAAACCTTATCAGGATATTTATGAGCAAGGGTTAGTCCCCTACGAAACAAAACCAAGTGTTACGGTTAGTGATGATATTTATAGATTAGATATGAAACGTGAGGGAATATATCTAGCGTTTATTAATGATCTGGAAAAAACTTAAAGAAGTGACGCTGACATTCGAGGATGAAAGTAAAACCAACGGGCTATTTCCTAATCCATCAGTATATTGACATTAGCGCACTGGCCCAACTGATGCGTTACAGCCATGGAGCGGGTGCATCAGCGGAATATAATCCGTCAGAAAAAACTGGAGGGACAAATTGAAGGTCATGCC
>SKEZ01001989.1_pt1 | contig 9987 bp, 9 predicted proteins | sample 4843881 | NCBI WGS metagenome assembly SKEZ01 (sample SAMN11008796, study PRJNA524170) | human gut metagenome | isolation source: fecal sample from pouch patient p1, p46 | place: Israel: Tel-Aviv | reverse complement strand
TAATAGAATTAATTGAAACATACAGGAGAAATGCAAATGAAATTAAAGAAAACAATTATCGGCTTATCCTTCGCCGCCCTCTTTTTATTAGGGGGCTGTAGTAAACAAGAAAAGAAAGCTGCGCCAGCTTTAACCAAGACTCAAGTGGTGCAAAAGATGAAGAAAGGCTTTCAATCTGGACAAGTTATTCAATCAGTTACCTTGGGAACAGATACTTCAAGTCAAGTAGCTTTAGCCAATACTACCTTTGGTGGGAAAAACACGGTTTACCATATCACTAACCAAACAACCAATAAAGGTAAAACCAGTTCCAATGAAGAATGGGTTAACCTCAATAATGTTTACATCAATGGGCAAAGCACTTGGTATAAGGCTGATCTTGAAAAACTTACTGGCCACAATTACGCTGAATTAACTGATGCAATTATGAATAATCACATGATTACCAACCCAAGTGATCAGTTAGTTTCAGCTTATAAGATGAAGAAAAGCAAAAAAGATGGTGTTTATACTTACACTTTAACTGCTAAAAGTACTGATCAAGCTTTAATGAAAAAGGCGGCAGCACCAATTTTTAACACTACTGCACAAAGCACCAATCAAGCTAAGGTTTTCAAGCAAATTCAAAAATTGGGCAAATACCAATCAATGAATGTAAAGGCTGTTGTTAAGGATGATAAACTATCCACCTTTAATGTCTTTGTTAACTTAAAACTAGGCAAATTAATGCACGTTAAGGTTGGTCAAAGTTACGGCAACTTCGGCAGCCACGACTTCTTGAAAGTCCCAACTTCCGCAACCAACGCCAAAGATTTGCCAACTACTAATACTAAAAAGAAGTAGGTCAAAAATGAAATTAGGAATTATCGGCAGCGGCATGATCGTCCACGATTTTTTAACAACCGCTGACCAAATAAAAAACATGACGATTACGGCCATTTCATCAACTAAACGTAGTGAAAAAATTGCGCAAGATTTAGCCCAGCAATATCACATTGCCCGCACTTACACCGACAATGATGAATTGCTAGCCGACCCTGGAGTTGACACAGTTTATGTGGCTGTACCCAACTTTCTTCATTACGAAGTTGCTAAAGCTGCGCTTGAACATGGCAAAAATGTCATCTGTGAAAAGCCTTTTGTCCAAAGCACTGCCGAAGCTGAAGAACTAAAAAAGCTCGCTGACGAAAAAGACTTAATCATTGCTGAAGCCATTACTAACCTTTATTTAGAGAACTTCAAACAGATTAAAGCAGAAATCGCTAAGATCGCCCCAATCCACATCATTAATCTGAATTATACGCAATATTCCAGCCGTTATGATGCCTTCTTGACTGGTAAAATTGCCCCAGTTTTTGACCCTAAAAAAGATGGTGGCGCCTTGATGGATTTGAATATCTACAATATTCACTTAGTAGCTGCGTTGTTTGGCTTGCCTGATCAAGTTCAATATTATGCAAATATGCAAAAAGGCGTTGATACTTCTGGGATTCTTCATCTTTCTTACCCTGATAAGCAAGCATCCCTCACTGCGGCCAAAGATAGCTACGTAACACCACGTTCCTTTATTGAAGGTGAAAAAGGCAGCATCTACTTTGACGGTTCAACGGGAACGCTCGATAATTTCACAGTTGAGATGCGCAATGAAAAGCCTAAGCGTTACAGCTTAAACAAATATCCTCACCGTATGGCGGCTGAGTTTAATGCCTTTGCTCAAATGATCAACCAACATGATACCCAAAAAGCTGATTTAGCTTTCGTGAATACTTTAGAGACAATGCAAATTTTGACCAAAGCAAGAAATTCAATGATTTAACTATTCTCAAAATTTTCTAAATGGAGACAAACAATGAAAATTCTAGTAACTGGTTTTGATCCTTTTGGCAGCGATAAGATTAATCCTGCCATTGAGGCAGTCAAAAAATTGCCTGATACCATCAAGGGAGCAAAAATTATTAAATTAGAAATCCCTACAGTTTTTAATAAATCAGCCCAAGTCGTGCATCAAGCAATCGTAAAAGAGCAACCTGACTACGTACTCAATGTTGGTCAAGCTGGCGGTCGGTCCGCCCTAACCCCTGAGCGTGTAGCCATCAACATTAACGATGGCCGCATCCCCGATAACGATGGTTATCAACCGCTCGGTGAACCTATCCAAGCCGATGGCGACACGGCTTACTTCACCCAACTACCAATCAAGGCAATTGCTAAGGCGATTCGCGCTGTTGGTCTACCTGCTACAGTTTCCAACACTGCCGGTACTTACGTCTGCAACCACATCTTTTATCAAGTGCAATACATGCGAGCTAAAGAATTCCCTAGCCTTAAAGCTGGCTTCATTCATATTCCATTTTTGCCAGAACAGGTTATCACCAGGCCAAATCAGCCTTCGATGGCACTAGCTGATATTGTTAAAGGCCTAACCGCAGCAATTGGCGCAATTGTTGAGCGTGATGGTCAAAGTGATATAAAAGCCGTAGAAGGACAAAATCATTAAGATAGTAAAAAACTAGCTGCAAAATTTGCAACTAGTTTTTTTGGTTAATTTTGATGACTCAATAATTTCTTTACTTGATCCGCATCCTTAAAGGCCCCGGAAAAGATCAAAATATCATTTGGTTCAATTACAGTCCAACCATGCGGAATCAACCATTCATTGCCACGGCGAATTCGACTAACCGTGATCTTGTCAACAAATTCCAAATCACTAAGTGGTCGCCCAGTATAACGCGTATTCTTCACCTTTACTGAGTACAAAACGTTATTGGTATCAGTCATAATCTTGTAGACCGTTGGTGATTCAATCAAGGCCCGCATTAAAGCTGAACGCACATTAGTAAAGTTAAATACTTCCACGCCTGCTTCTTGACAGTGCGATAAAGTATCACTGTCTACTTCATTCATCCGCGCAATTGCCCGTTTAACACCTAAGTCTTTGGCATATTCTGCCATGCGTGCATTTTCTTGATCATGATGCCCTGCTGCGACAAAAATATCACAATCAAAGGCGCTGCTATGTTCTAGACTTTGATTATCCAAATTATTGAGCAAAGTTAAGCCTTTAACTCGGCTATCATAAGTCTCGTATTGGTCCTTTTGATCAGTAAACATCTTGATTGAGTACCAATTATCATGTAAATCATGAGCAACTGGTACCGTAAAGGCATTGGCACCCACGATAGTAACTGTTTCTTTGATCCGATCTTCTGGTGATAAAACAAAGTTAGAATTAAAGACAATTGGACTAACAATGCAGACAATTACTGCTGCTAAGATAAAGACGTCAGATTGAGTCGAAGTAATTGCATGCAATTTACGCGCAACTTGCAAGGTTGGCAAAACAATCGTAATCGTCGTTGCCGTTAAAAAACCACCAGCAAAAGCATTCTTTTTCTCAAAGTAACGCATATAGATTAAGACGACTGGAGCTTTAGCCAAGAACAAGAAGATAACCAAAACTGGCAACAGCATCAATGATGATGGATGAGCAAATAATGACTTTAAGTTCAAGCCCACTCCAGTCATAATGAAGAAAATTGGAATAAAGAAACCATAACCAATGGAAGTTAACTTATCTTTAGTAGCTTCACTAGGCTCTAACAACTTCATAACCATTCCGGCTAAGAATGCACCTAAGATGTTTTCGGCACCAACTCGTTCGGCTACTGTAACTAAAGCAAAAATTAAGAAGAAGGCCAAGCGAATATCCAACTGGGTCGTAGCCTTGGTTACCTTGCTAAACCAAAGATATGGCTGCTTGAAACGGCGCAAAAGAAAGATTGCCGCTACAAAAAGTAGAATAATCAGCCATAATTGCTCTGCGTTGCCCCCATTAACTGAAGCATAAATCGTTAACAAAAGCAGCGGAATTACTTCACCTAACACGGCAGTCAGTAAGATCGTCTGTCCGATCGGCCGCCCAAGGATATCTTTTTCTTTCAAGGTAGCAATAACAACCCCTAAAGCAACAGTCATAAAAATAATCGCTGCTAAAACAATATTGCTAAATAAGCTAATTAGCTTCAAAACATAAGCTAAAATAAAGGCCATAATCACAATGCCGGCAAAAGCAGTTAAAGCAGTAGGCAAAGGATCAACTGTTTTTCCTGCTTGTGACTTAGCTTTCGGATTATTTTTCCGTTGCAAGAGATCGAAGTTAATTTCCATCCCTGATAAAAACATCAGCAAAGTTACGCCGAGGTTCGATAAAAACGTCAAATCATGTGTCGAAACCACAATGTTAAAGCCGCTCGAACCGACAATAATTCCCACAATAATTTCCGCAATTGCGGTTGGCACGGTACTAATTTTAAAACGCGCCATAAAAATTGGAATCACGAGCGCCAATAAGACGACTAAAAATAGTGATAATTGCGCCATATACTCTCCCCTTTTCACATTCAACACAAGAATTATACAAAAAATACGCCTTAATTCCCATTAATTGTGGTTTAAGACGTATCTTTTTCTATCTAATATCGCTTGCTAATACATATTGCGTAGCATTCAAAGCATAATACTTTTGATTGTTAATGGTGATCTTACTACCGTAAGTCATCACTCGGCTGCCTTTTCTGACCAAATTATCTTTTTGAATTCGGCCTAAGCGTGTCCGCAAGTAAGTATTCTTCTTTGCAGTTCTAACTGTCGCGTCAATATTAGTAGCTACTACATATTGATTCTTACCAATCTGGTAGTATTTCTTATTATTGATCAACTTGTAACCTAAAACAGTTACTGGACTACCAGCTAACTTCAAGGTCTTGGTCTTCTTGCCGTTCTTGTCGTAAACATAAGCATCATGGCCTAAAGTTACTGCGCCTTGAACTTCTGCTGATACTTCGTCCTTAATCTTGTTTGGATCTTTACTGTTAGTATTTTCATTCTTCTTTTGTAAGTCGTAGTAATACTTTATTAAAGAATAAAATTGATCCATATCATAACCCCATTTGGCAAAGTAACCATCAGGGTCAACGTGATCAGTCCCACCTAAAAAGGCGCTAACTGCCTTGTGCGACCAAATTGTACCATCACCATCATCGCAAGCATTATCTGGCTTTAGATCATAGCGGTGCAACAACTTAGCAATATAAATTGCATCATTATTAACTGACTTAGCAAAGGCATCACGACTGCTTTCTTCACATAGTTCTATTTGAATAAAGCGGTTATTAGCTTGTTGCCCTGCACCCCAAGTACCAACGTTAGGAGAACACATTTGGATAATTTGCTTGCTATCAACAAAAGCATTTACGTAAGCATTAATCTTATTCCATTCACGGTTAAAGTAAATTGCTTCATCGTGAGCAGTCGCACCGGGATCATCAGTTTCATGAACTACAATCCCTTCTGGTTTGCCATTTTGATACTCAACACCAGGGAATTCATTGTACTTTATCCCCTCTAGTTTGAGCATTTTGTATAAATAGGTAACCCCACTATATTGGTACTTCTTAGCCAAACTGTTAATTGAAGCGGCGTCGACTTGGTTAGTTGACACTACGCCAATTACGCCGAAAAATGCAATTAAGGCAATCAAAAATTTGCGTACTTTCACAATGAAATTCTTTCCTTAACTACATGAAGTTTGATTTCTTAATGTATTGACGAATACCTACTCGATAGTATTTCTTACCATTAATTGTTACTGCACTACCATAAGTGGCAATTTGGCTATTCTTCTTGTGCTTCAAATTGTTATCGCGATTGCCATATTGATTGTAAACATAAGCATTCTTCTTCAAGAATCTGAGGCTACCATCAATATTACCAGCTGCAATGTATTCATTTTCACCGACACGATAGTAAGTCTTACCCTTGATTGTCTTGGTACCGTAAGTGTTGATCCACTTGCCACCATTTTCATCACTGGTCTTGAACATCTTGCCCTTTAACTTCTTACCATTTTGGTCATAAACATAGGCATTATGCATCAAGTTCTTAGAAACGGGCTTCACATTCTTAGGTGCCTGAGTTACTGGTTCCTTAGTTGCAGAACTGCTCTTGTCCAAAACTGAGCCATTAACCCAACCGCGACCATCAATATACATTCTGCTTGAACCATCATGGAAAGTAATAGTCTTGGTAACTACTACTTTTTCACCAGCTTTAACAGAGCCAATAGCACTGGCAACAGATGGAGCAGTTGGCCAATTATAAGTTGAACTATCCTTACCAGCAGTATAAGTTCTCGTAGTATTAATAGTTACAGGATCATATTTGGTCAAATTCAAACTAGTAATATGACTATTCAAAGCCCTATCATACTTAGAATCGGTAGCGTAAGTCCCAGTCAAAGCCTTGGTAGCTGATGCATAAGTTGAAGCATTCTCAATCCAAGTACCCTTGTAACGCAATGGATCCCAAGAAACACCATTTCTCAACTTGCTTCCATTATCTTCAAATGATTGTTCAAAAGATGGATACTTTCTAAATGCGGCAGTAATATAGTAACTCTTACCGTTCTTGTCTTCTTCTCTAGTCTTGGTAGTATAAGTTTCACCAGTCCAAGAACTATCAGCCTTCATCCCAAAAAGGTTGTTGGCATTCACGGCTAACCCTGATTTACCCCAGCCTGACTCAGTTATTGCTTGGGCAATCATCACTGATGGCAAAGTTCCATATTTTTTGGCTGCTTTAACTGCTTGTTTAGCAGCTTTATTTAAAAATGCAGTTTGATCAGCGGTAGCGGCAGAAACTCGTTGGCTTGAGGCCTGATTCATCATCGTAGTATTTACTGCTGGCACAGCTACAGAAGTAAGCATAGCGGCAGCAGCAAAACTGGTCAAAAGTCTCTTCTTCATAAAACGTGTCCTCCTTAATATAACACCTCCATTGTATCCAGCAAATCAGGTCTAGACAAGCGATTCCACAGAATTGTTGTAAAAAAGTAACATTCGTAATATTTTACAGATAAGCTTCAAATATTCCAAAAGAGTCCACTTTACAACGTTCTGTTTACAATGATGTAGTTGGAATGCTCTTTAGTACAGTTGAACTTCGTCATGCCCAAATCATGTTGACTTATAACTCTATTGATCACCCAGAAACTACTTACTTTGGTTTTTCAGTTTCATGGCAAGAACGTATCGCCAAGAACACTCTGATCACTTTATTGCTTACTAATGAGTAAAAGATATTAAAAAATCTAGTTAGTTTTTTGCTAACTAGATTTTTTGTGTTTCTGTGACCTTATTTGATTAATTTAATAGCTTTAATGAAAATGCCCGGAAATCCCCGTATTTTAATGCGGGGATGGATAGGGCCAAGCTGATCTAGCTGATCTAGTAGTCAGCTTTTTTATTTAAAAAATAGAGACATATGTTCGTTTTACCTGTAAAATATAAATATCTAATCTACAGAAGGAGGTGAAACACATGAAAAGAATGAGCAGTTTAGCCTATCATTTTGGCGTTAAGCTTCGCTTTTATCCTAGTTCTAAGCAAAAGAAAATCATTAAGCTAAACTATGATGCGCAGCGCTTTGTCTACAACTCTTATGTAGGACGCAATCGAAGCAATTATCATGCTAAGCACTACTTAGCTGTTAGACAATATCAAACAATGCCTTTTGCTTTTTCTATTCTTAATAATTATGAGACTAAGCTGGCAGAAGAAGTAGTCATTAATAACTCGTTATTAGCTAAGCCTAAGAATATCCGCGATGCTTATAGCTTTTTACGTGTTAAAGAAATTGATAGTCTCGCTCTTGCCAATGCGATTCAAAACTATCAGAAGGCTTGGAACAACTATCGTAAGATTGGTCATGGAATTCCAACTTTCCATAAAAAACGCAGCGACTGGTCATATCAGACCAACTGTCAATATCCTAAGCAAAAAGAAGCCTATCTTGATAATGGGACGGCTAGGTTTATTGATGCTCAGCACGTTAAACTGCCTAAGCTAGGAATTGTCCGCATTGCTGGTTTTAGAAAACTGATTAAAGAGCGCTTGCTTAATCATATCCCAACTAGAATTGGTACAGTCACGATAAAAAAGACCGCTGACGAGCAATTCTACTTATCAATGCAATTAGGCAGTGATATTGCTTTTGTTAAGGAATTGCCTAAAACACAAAGTCAAATTGGCATTGACCTTAACCTTGATAATTTCTTAACAGCATCTAACGGATCAATGGTCGCTAATCCACGCTTTTACCGCAAAACCCAAAAGAAACTGGCTCACGCTCAACGTGTCTTGTCTCGCCGGCAGCGCCGGGCTAAAAAAGAAGGACGCAATTTGCGGCTAGCAAAAAACTATCAAAAACAGCGTCTAATAGTCGCTAAACTACACGACAAGATCAGAAGACAGCGTAATGACTTTTTACAAGTTCTCTCAACTGCACTAATCAAAAACCACGATTTAGTAGTTGCCGAGGAACTAAGAAGCAGAAACCTGTTAAAGAATCATGCCTTGTCTCAAGCCATTTCTGATGTCGGTTGGCGCAGCTTCCTGAATATGCTGGCATATAAGGCAAACTTATATAGCAAAGAGTTCAAAACAATTGATCCTAAGTACACCACCCAAAGATGCCATCAATGTGGCAGTATTATGGGCCAAAATGGTTATAAGAAATTAACCCTTAAGGATCGAGAGTGGACTTGTCCAATTTGTCGAATGTCCCATATTCGTGATTGGAATGCGGCCGTGAACATCTTAGAAAAAGGATTAGGCAAGTGGCAAAATCCTAAAATAAAAGAAGCAGCTTAGAAAGGCTGCAGTCCGCTAGCAACTCGTGGACTCAAAAGGCTTTGGTAATTAGACGACCTCTATCGGCAATAGTCAAAAGACTATTGCTGGTAAGTCAAGTCCGTATCTAAGCAAGTTGGTGTTCTGGTTTGCGCAAGCTAACAAGCCACCAAGCCCAAGACTTCAGTCTAGGGTAGTTGACTAAACTTGTTCTTAGAATTGCGATCTCAGCATCCCTATATTAGATATTTACGATTTATGCGAGTTAAAGTACAAATTTTATAATTTCTATAAAAAGACGGACTGTTTTTGCAAGTCCTAAGTCTAGAGAAACCTGTCTAAGTGCTTCACCGCCTAGCAGAACTCTATCAATGGCAGCAAGCTTGAAATCAGCAGTATATTTCTGTTGAGGGCGATCCAGAATATCTTCACCATGTTTTTGAATCAAGTCCACCAAATACTGGATTCCTTCACGCCCCATCCCATATTTCCGGCTAAGGTAGGTGCCCCTTCTGTGATCGTCTACCCATTCGTGGTAGATGGCAAGTTTGATTTCTTTAGTGTATTTAGTCATGAAAATAACCCCCGAAATTAGTGTCCTAATTTCGGGGGTCATATCAACTGGTCACAACAAGATACACATTTTTTGATTTTATAAATGCCTTAACAGCGCGTTTTCTAGTACCCTACTTTTTACGTTCAAGAACTGTAACGCTCTCAACATGTGGCGTCTGCGGGAACATGTCGACCGGGGAAACCAGGTCAGTCGTGTAACCAGCCTCCATCAAGAGCTGCATGTCCCGTACCAGCGTTGCCGGGTTGCAGGAGATGTAGACAACCTTCTTTGGACCAGTCTTAACCGCGGCATCGATAAATTCCTTGGTCAAGCCTTTTCTCGGCGGGTCGACAAAAATCACATCCGTCTTCAAGCCTTCAGCTGCCCACTTTGGCATCAGTTCTTCCGCCTTGCCGGCATAGTACTTGGCATTGTGGATCTGGTTGAGCCGGGCGTTGTTCTTGGCGTCCTTAACCGCTGCCTTAACCACTTCAACCCCGCGGACTTCCTTAACGTACTTGGCTGCGGACAAACCGATCGTCCCGATCCCGGAGTAAGCATCGACTATCAAATCGTCCTTAGTCAGGCCTGCCTGGTCAATAGCCAGCTTGTACAAACGCGGCGTCTGCAAAGAATTAATCTGGAAGAAGGACTGCGGCGAGATTTCAAAAGTCAAATCGCCAATCTTGTCATCAATGTATCTCTTCCCCCACAAATGGTAGTCGTGTTCACCCAAGATGACAT
>SKEZ01000489.1_pt1 | contig 9992 bp, 9 predicted proteins | sample 4843881 | NCBI WGS metagenome assembly SKEZ01 (sample SAMN11008796, study PRJNA524170) | human gut metagenome | isolation source: fecal sample from pouch patient p1, p46 | place: Israel: Tel-Aviv | reverse complement strand
AGAATCGGCCGAATGTCATCCCATGAATGCTGGTCTGATTCTTGCGTGTGCGTATCGTCACCGTTCGCCGTTCCATCGAACTCGGTCAGTGCGCGGACGGCTTTGCGCGTGTCGGTCAGACTCTCCCGCGCGATTTCGTTGATGCCATGCAGCGCATCCTCCACGCGCGGGTCATCGGTTTTGCCGGCCAGGCCCTCGGACAGTGCGATGATTGCGGTCAGACCATGGTCCACACTGTCGTGCAGTTGGCCGGCTATGCGCGAACGGCGTATTGCGGCGGATGAGCATCCACTGCATCGCGAACAGCGTCAGACACATCAACGCCACGGCCGCCCCGATAACGACACGCGACTGCGGCGAGACGACCGTGCCGAACGAGTCGGCGATATGCACGCCGAATATGGACGATGATTCGATGTCGCCCGCCGTGGCGCGGTCGACGCCGCCCAACGCTTCCGCCTTCCCCTCGGCGATGGCGGGCAGGGATTGCAGTGTGTAGAACAGCGAGCACAGAATCGGCGCCTGGATCAGCGAAGGCAGGCATGAGCCAAGTGGATTGGCATTATGCCGCTGCTGCAAGGCCATGATTTCACGTTGCATGGCTTCTTTGGAACGCGGGTCCTTGCGCGCGGCGTACTTGCGCTGGATGCGCCGGATCCGCGGCTGAAGCGCCTGCATGCGGCGCATCGCGCGCATCTGGGAGAGAAACAGCGGCAGCAGGCACAGGCGGATGACGAGCACGAGGCACATGATCGAGATGCCCCACGCGGGGCTGGGACCGGCCGGCATGCCGAACGCGACGAGGACGCGGTGGGACAGGGCGAGCAGTTGGGCGACGGCCCATTCCAGGGGTCGCAGGATATGGTTGAGGATAGTGATGAGGTTCATTGGGGCTTCCTGATGAAGATGACGAATCTGAAGATGGTATGCGTATATGTAATAAGTCGTATCCATTAGCACAACGGCGACGTGTCCTCCCCTCAGTCCGCCTATGGCGGACAGCTCCCCTCCAAAGGGGAGCCGAGAAAATACGGCGCGGTTGGGCCAGCGAGACGAAAGAGAGACCTGAATCAGATTCGGGAATCGGGAAGCGTGTAGCGGGCCCATCGCGGCACCCATTGCGGGCGGGCCCATGAACGGACGGCGTGCATCACCGCCGCGTCGAAGCGGAAGCTGGCCGGCAGCGGACCGCGGCCGGCCGCACCGATGACGGACAACAGCATCGTGGCGGCGCAGCACACGCCTGCGCACACCGCCGTCACCGTGACGGCGAACACCATGGCGGCCAACGTCGCCGGAGAACCGGTACCGCAGGTCCAGCAGCCCGAGCAACCCAGCGCCATCAGCACCGTCGCCATCATGACGATGCTCGTCAGCGGCATCGGGCGAGCCAAGGCGCCGCCGCGCGAAGCCAGGAGAATCCTCGCACCGGCCATGCGCTGGCGCAGCGATTCCATGCAGGCCACGGGCAGAAGAACCGGCATCAGCAGCAACATGCATACGGCGAACCCGACCTGGGTGCCGAATGCGATGCCGTCCATGACCCCCCATATTCCCCTACGCCCGTGCCGCCGTACGTAATGCAGCTTCAGTATACCGCCGATCCGGCGCCACTTCGGCATTGCCCATAGGCGCCGGGCAATGCACCGGGGATGCCGTTGCCCATACGGCGCCCGCCACGCGCCGGCCGCCACAACACCGTATATCGCCTGCTCGTTCGCGAATTATTTTCCTGAATCGTGGAACGCGCCGCAGGCTGGAATTTATTTTGAGTCCTGAGTAGATTAACCGTTCACAAGGCCAATATCGCAACGGCGCAACGGTCGTGCCAACCCACCCGAAAAGCCCGTGATTCCGCCGATGCGAGACGGTCAGCGCACCAACCGAAGCAGCACCGAACACCACAGGAGGTCATCGATCATGTCGACGAGCATGGCAAAAACAAACAACATTCGATTTACCGTCGGGTTTCTGGCCTTCGGCCTGCTGTGGAGCACCGGCCTGTATGTGGTGGCCACCGTGCTGCTCCCCCAGCTGTTCAAGGACATCGGCGTCGCGAACCCCGACGCCGCGGTCGGCACGCTGAATTCGGTCACCGCCATCGTGGGCCTGGTCTCCAACCTCGTGTTCGGCAACCTGTCCGACCACACGCGCTCCAAGCTGGGCCGGCGCACCCCGTGGATCATCGCCGGCACGGTCCTCGCCGCGATCACGCTCGCCGCGACCGGGCAGATGCCGACCGCCACGCTCATCATCTTCATGTACTGCCTGTGCATGGTCGGGCTCAACGCGCTGCTCGCGCCGGCCCTGGCGATCCTCTCCGACCGCGTGCCGGCGCAGCTGTGCGGCACCGTCTCCTCGTTCTACGGCGGCGGCGTGGTCGCCGGTCAGCCCATCGGCACGATGATCGGCTCGCGCATGATCAACAACGCGCAGGCCGGCTTCCTCATCGGCGCCGTGATCATGCTGACGTCGGGCTTCGTGGCGCTCGCCATCTGGCCGCGCGAGGCCTCCTCGAAGGACATGGCGCGCACGAGGATGACCTTCAAGGATCTCGCCGTCTCCTTCCACTTCCCGAAGTTCTCCACCTCGCGCGACTTCTACCGGGCGTTCGGCTGCCGCGTGTGCATGCTGCTCAGCTACCAGATGATCTCCGTGTACCAGCTGTACATCGTCGAGGACTACGTGCACCAGACCAAGACGGAGGCAGCCGGCACGATCGCCACCATGTCCGTCATCACGATGGTCGTCTCGCTGACCGCCTCGCTGATCTCCGGGCCGATCTCCGACCGGATGCACACGCGCAAGGTGCCGGTCATCATTGCCTCGCTGCTGTTCGCCGTCGGCACCGCGATGCCGTGGATCATGCCGAGCGTCACCGGCATGTACCTGTATGCCGGCATCGCCGGCTTCGGCTACGGCGTGTACTCCGCGATCGACCAGGCGCTCAACGTCGACGTGCTGCCGAACAAGGAGGAGGCCGGCAAGGATCTCGGCATCCTCAACCTGGCCACCACGCTCGGCCAGGCCGTCGGCCCGACCATCACGTCGGTGGTCAAGACCGTGACCGGCACCTTTACGGTCGCCTTCGCCATCTCCATCGTCATGGCCGTGTGCGCCGCCGCCTTCGTCCTGCGCATCCGGAAGGTGAGGTAGCGCCGGCGCCGGCCCCGCTCACTCCCGTCTCGCGCGGTGGACCGTCAGGCGCAGCGCCAGCCCCAGCACGACCCACACCACGACGATCACCCACGAGGTCGGCTTGAGCGCGGCCGGCGAGAACGGCAGCACCTGCAGCGCGATGATGACCGCGCCGGCCGCGATGGCCAGGCCGATGCCGATCTTTCCCCCGGGCACCGTGTACGGGCGCGGCAGATCGGGCTCGCTCCACCGCATCTTCATGCAGGCGGCCGCGGCCATCGTGCACGCGAACACGAACGACAGCGACGAGACCTCGGTCAGCGGGATGAGCAGGTTGCCGCCGAGGAACGGCCCGATGACCGTGGCGACGGCGAGCACGATGTTCGCCGTCTTCGGCGTGCCGGTCCTGCCGTCGATGGACGCGAAGCTCTTCGGCAGATACCCCTTGCGCCCCATGGCGAGCATGATGCGCGCGGTGGCCCCGTAGAACGAGTTCATCGGGCCGAGCGGGCCAAGCGTGCCGATCACCAGCATGGGCAGGTAGAACCACATGCTGATCTTCTCGATCGAGGCGAGCGCCGGCACCGGCATCGCCACGGACTGCCGCCACGGGAAGATCGTGCCGAACGCGTAGATGCAGAACACGTAGAACAGGCCGGCGGCGAGCAGCGAGGCGGAGATGACCATGCCGAACTTCTTCCAGTCGAGCCCCTCGCTCGCCTCTTCGGCGCTCTGCGGGATCGTGTCGAATCCGGTGTAGAAGAACGGCGTCATCACCAGCACCGCCAGCACGCCCGGCAGGAACGCCCCGGCCGTGGTGACCGCGCCGGACGCCGATCCCGACTGCGCGGCCTCCACCTTGGCGAACAGCGGCATGAGGTTGCCCGGGCCGCCCTTGAACAGCGAGACGACCATCGCCAGCACCATGCCGGCCAGCAGCGCCTTGGACAGGAACGAGCTGAGCTTGGCGGCGGCGGAGGCGCCGCGGAAGTTCAGCGCGATGACCAGCACGCACACGGCCTCGCTGATCAGCAGCGGCCACAGGTAGACGCTGGACCCGGCGATGTCGTACAGCTTGACGCCGGTGAGCCATCCGAACCCGTCGAGCCGGCTCCACATGGTGGCCAGCAGCGAGCTGATCGCGATCGCCTCCCACGGGCACAGGATGCCGTTGCCGAGGCTCAGGAACCAGCCGGTGATGTGCGCGGCGGTCGGCCCGAAGGTGCGGTCCACGTATTCGACGATGCCGCCGGATATCGGGATCGCGCAGGTCAGCTCGCCGAACACCGCGCCGATCGGCAGCAGGAAGACGGCGCCCAGCACGAAGGCGATCATCGCCTCGACCGGGCCGCCGCCGAGGATCATCCAGTCGCCGACCAGCAGCACCCATCCCGTGCCGATGATCGCGCCGAACCCCATGGTGAAGTAGTTCCACAGGCTCAGCGATTTGACCATGCCGCCGTGCGCCTCGCCGCCGCCGTGCGGCGGGAGTTCGGGGGACGATGCGGTGGATGCGGTTGACATGACAAGCCTCCTTTGATCCGATGTGACGCGACGCGCGGTGCGCCCGGCGCGACCCGGCACGGTATGACGCCGGCCGGCCCGCTAGCGCTGCCGGATGACGTCGCCCTCCTTCATGACCATCGTCATGTTCTCCACGGCCAGGTCGCGGATGTCGGCGCTCGGGTCGCCGTCGATCACCAGCAGGTCCGCGGACTTGCCGGCCTCCAGCGTGCCGGTCACGTCGTCCACGCGCAGCATCCTCGCGCCGTTCTTCGTGGCGCAGGTGATCGCGAACAGCGGCGAGAACCCGACCTTTTCGACGAAGGAGTAGACCTCGCCGATCAGCGTGGTGCCGTAGGGCGTGAGCGACGAGCAGAACGAGTCGGAGCCGGTGACCAGCACGATGCCCTTGTCGTTCGCCTTGCGCAGGTTGTCATAGACGCGGTTGAGCTCGCGTTCGATGCGCGTGGCTCCCGGGTAGGCGTCCTGCGCCGGGTTGTACTCGGGCGGGTAGGTCTTGAACCACTGCTCGAGGAACTGGATCGTCGGGCAGAAGTAGATGCCCTTATCGGCCATGAGGTCGAGGCATTCGTCGTTGAGCGTCTGACCGTGGATGATCAGGTGCACGCCGGCCTTGGCCGAGGCGAGCGCGCCGCCGTAGCCCTCCGCGTGCGACCAGACCGGCACGTTGCACATCGCGGCCTCGTCGACCACCGCCTGGATCTCCTCGTCGGTGTAGTGCTGCAGCAGCTTGTCGTCGTGCCGCCAGATGCCGCCGCCAGTGGACCAGATCTTGATCGCGTCGACGTTCTCGCGCAGGCGGCGGCGCACCGCGGCACGCAGGGGCCACGGCCCGTCGACGCGCTCGGCCCACGGGTGGGAGGCCTCGTTGTAGGCCAGCGGCAGCTTGTGCGAGTCGCCGTGCCCGCCGGTGCGGCAGAAGCCGAGGCCGGTGCACACCATGCGCGGGCCCTTCATGATCCCGGCGTTGACCGCGTCGCGGATCGCCACGCCGGAGCGCGAGATCTCGCCCACGGTGGTCAGTCCGCTCTCGAGCGCGTCGTGCGCCTGCTGCACGGCGATCACGGTCTTGAGGGTGACGTCGTCGAGCACCCACTGCGTGTCGTCGTCGCTTTCGTTGCCGGTGAAGTGCAGATGCGAGTCGATCAGGCCCGGCATCACGGTTTGGCCGGTGATGTCGCGGACCGCCGCGCCTTCGGGGATCGGCTGCCCCTCGCGGGGGCCGGCATAGGCGATCGTGGTGCCGTCGACCAGCACCAGCGAGTCCCGGATCGGCTCCGCGCCGTTGCCGTCGATAAGGGTTCCGCCAACCAATGCGATATGTGACATGGCAAGCTCCTTTGGCTGTCTGACTGATGATCCGTCGTCCTCGACGGGGCATGCGATCATCCCCGATCGCATGGCAGCATCAGTCTACGCCCGGTTGCCGCGACACGCGCGGAGGCCCGGACGGGGCGACGCACGGGCCGAGCATGGGGCCGCACCCGCCCCAGAATCCCCGAAAAACCGGTTCTCCGATGCTAAGCTGATACCGGTCGCAGGCGCGCCGAAGCGCCGGTCCAAGCCAATGCGACGAGCCGAAGGAGGCCATGATGAGCAACGTATTCGACCAGTACCCCCTCGACGAATGGAAGGACCCGTCCTACCGGTTCATGGACAAGTTCTCCCTCGCCGGCAAGAAGGGGTTCGTCACCGGCGGCGCCGGCGGGCTGGGCCGCAACGCCGCCGCCGCGTGGGCCGAGGCCGGCGCCGACGTCGCGATCGTCGACTTGCCTTCGAGCAGGGACCGGCTGGAACCGCTTGCCGCCGAGCTGTCCGGGCGCTACGGCGTCCGCGTCGTCCCCCTGTACTGCGACGTCTCGGACAAGGACCAGGTCGGCGCGCTCAAGGAGTCGCTGGTCCGCGAGCTCGGCACCGTCGACGTCGCGTTCATCAACGCCGGCGTCTGCGTGCCCGGCGACGACGTGGACGTCCCCTACGAGGTGTGGAGCAAGACCATCGGCATCAACCTGACCGGCGCCTACCTGACCTCGCAGATCGCGCACCACATCATGCGCGAGCACCGCCATGGCGGGTCGATCATCATCACGTCGTCCCTGTCCGGGCACAACGCGAACTTCATCGGCGGCGGCCCCTCGCCGGTGGCCAGCTACGGCGCCACCAAGGCCGGGGTCTACGAGCTCGCCCGGTACATGGCCGCGGCGCTGGCGCCGCACCATATCCGCGTCAACGCCATCTCCCCGGGGTACGTGTGGTCGGGCATCTTCGACGGCCGCATCACCGAGGAGGGCCACGACGTGATGCTGGAGACCGTGCCGATGAAGCGGTTCGGCACCAACGACGAGATCGCCTCGGCCGTGCTGTTCCTCGCCAGCGACGCCTCGTCGTACGTCACCGGCACCAACCTGCAGATCGACGGCGGATACTCGGTGTACTGACCGACGCCGCGACAATGATGGGGACGATATTGGCGGGCGCGCGTCCGTGGCGTACGGGCGGCGGACCGGCGGCGGATCGGCCGGAGGCATCGGCGCGTTCTCCGGTTCCGCCCGGCCGGGCCGCGGCGCGCCCGCGTCACGAACATCATCGAAAGGATCATCGTCATGTCTGATCAACGGGTGAAGGTTGGCAACAGCGATCTGGAGGTGTTCCCGCTGGTGCTGGGCGGCAACACCTTCGGGTGGACGAGCGACGAGGCGGCCAGCCGCGCGGTGCTCGACGAGTACGCGGAGGACGGCGGCAACTTCGTCGACACGGCCGACGTGTATTCGGCGTGGGCTCCGGGCAACGCGGGCGGCGAGTCCGAGATCATCCTCGGCCGCTGGCTGGCGGTGCGCGGCAACCGCGACAGGATGGTCATCGCCACGAAGGTGAGCGAGCATCCGCAGTACAAGGGCCTGTCGCGCGGCAACATCCTGGCCGCCGCCGACGAGTCGCTGCTGCGCCTCGGTGGATCTGCAGCTGAGCGCCGACGAGATCGTCGCGCTCGACAAGGCGTCGGAGCCGTTCACCAAGTAACGCGGCCGCGTGTTCCCGCTGGATGGGCAGTCCTGTGAACTGCTTATCCAGCGGGGGCATGCCGATTCGGGCCTCATCGCTGAATAACCGAATGGCCGGTCCCTCTGCTGAAGGACCGGCCATTCGGTATATTTGCATGCCTTATCTACGCGACGTCTAGTATCCCCGCCGTTAATTCGTTGAGTAATTCCGGCTCCCCTCTCTGAGGGGAGCCAGACATAGTACACGAACTTACGACGCAGGATACTAGCCGATGCGTTACAGGCGGATGTCGGGCGCCGGCTCCGCGGGGCGTTCGTCGATGGCGGCGAGCCCGCTGGCGTCCGCGGCGTAGAAGCGCTTGAGATCGGCGGCGAACTTGGCCAGACTCGGTTCGGAGGAGTACAGCATGTGGCCGGCCGGGTAGTACGTGAACGCCACGTTGCCGCGCAGCGGCTTGGGCAGGCCCAGGTGGTCGATGTCGTATTCGGTCTGGAAGAACGGCGTGCACAGGTCGTAGATGCCGTTGCCAAGCAGCACCTTCAGCGTCGGCTGGTGGGTGATCGCCGCCGCCAGATCGGGCAGGACGTTCGGGAACGGGATGCTCGCGTCCCACGAGGACTTCGTGTTGTCGGGCTGCTTGTGCCACCACACCCAGCCCTTGCCCGGCTCGGTCGAATTCCATTCGAGGGCGGCGAAACCGCGGCGTTCATCCCTGCCGGACCATCCGAGCTCGTCGCGCAGGTAGGCGTTGCACAGGCTCGAATACGCCGGGTCGAGATACGCGTCGTCGACGACGAAGGTCTCCGTGTCGTTCAACCGGTCGAGATCGTACCCGGCCACGCGCCCGTCGTACCGGCCGACGATCCGGTCCTCGTCACGCAGCAGGACCTTGCGGAAGCGGGTGTCCACCACGCGCAGGTCGGAGTCGTAGACGTATTGCGCGTCCAGTCCGGTCAGTTCGGCGTAGCGCTCGGCCACGCGGCGCTTGGTGCCGTCGTCGAGCGACGCGCCGGCGGCGAGCGCGAGGCGCAGCGGCCCGTTGGCGAAGGCGCGGGCGGCCTGCAGATGGTCGGCGATCTGCGCGCCGGACGCGGCGCGGCCATGATATTTCGCCACGGAGGCGAAGGTCGGGAAATAGCCGATGTAGAACTGGTCGGACGTGTCGATCGTGTACGCGTAGTCGAGGATGTTGGAGATGAGCGTCAGGCCGTTGAGGGCGACGCCGTCCTGCTGCAGGCGGTAGGCGAGCGCCGCGCCGCGCGTGGTGCCGTAGGATTCGCCGAGCACGTACTTCGGCGAATTCCAGCGCCGCTCCTGGCTCAGATATGCGCGGATGAACGCGCTGAACCCGGCCACGTCGCCGTCCACCGACCACAGTTCCGGCTTGGCGGCGTCGAGGATGCTGGAGAAGCCGGCGCCGGGCGCGTCGACGAAGACGAGATCGGAGACGGGCAGCAGCGTGTACGCGTTGTCGACCAGCGTGTAGGGCGCCGCCGGCACCGGCGCCGCGTCGGGCACGCTGATGCGCTTGGGCGCGAGCGAACCCATGAGCAGGAAGGTGCTGGCCGATCCGGGTCCGCCGTTGAAGATGAACGTGACCGGGCGGCTGGGATCCGTCTTACCGGTGGCCGTGGGGTCCAGCGCGAACGAGGCGTAGAAGACGACGGACGCGTCGCGGACCTTCGGGGTGTCGATCGGGATCGTGCCGACGTTCGCTATGTAGCTGATCTCCTTGCCGTCGATCGTCATGGTGTGGCGGGTGGCGTGCGCCGCCGGCGCGATCCGCGCCTGTTCGTTCGCGGGCCGCGCGGCCGCGGTCGAGGCCGCGGTCTCCGCCGTGCCGGCCTTGTCCCCCGTGTTGGTTGCATTGGTATTGTCCGCCATGGTGTTCCCCTTTCATCGTGCGGGCGTTGGTGACTCACACGATAGCACCAAACATCCCGACGCGCGCGGCGGAAAGGGCGCTATCGGGGGCATTGGCGGCCCTTCGCCCGCGGACGGCTGCGGGCCGGGCGGGCGCCGGCGCGGCCATGCGCGGCCCATCGCGGACGACGCGCGAAAATACGGCAACGGCCCCTCCCCTTCGCGGGGCGGGGCCGTTGCCATGCATGTCGTCGGGCGCGAGGCCCGATCGGGCGTCAGTCCTTGTCGATGGTCTTGCCGGCGGTGGCGCCCGAGGACAGGTCCTGGATCTCGGTGATCTCGAGCACCGGGATGGCCGCGGGCTTCTTGGTGCCCTTCTCCTCGGCGACCTTGACCTGCGCCTCGTAGATGTCGTCGTCGGTGTGCAGGGTCACGACGCCGCGGAAGCGGTAGCCCTTCTTCTCGGC
>SKEZ01001977.1_pt1 | contig 10020 bp, 7 predicted proteins | sample 4843881 | NCBI WGS metagenome assembly SKEZ01 (sample SAMN11008796, study PRJNA524170) | human gut metagenome | isolation source: fecal sample from pouch patient p1, p46 | place: Israel: Tel-Aviv | reverse complement strand
ACGCAGGGCATCGGCACGATCATGAAGGCCCGCCATCTGGTGCTGCTCGCGTTCGGCGCGGGCAAGGCCGAGGCGATCGAGGAGACCTGCGAGGGCGGCGTGTCCGCGTTCTGCCCGGCGTCTGCGCTGCAAATGCACCCGCACGCCACGATCATCATCGACGAGGCCGCCGCGTCGCGCCTGCGCCACAAGGACTACTACAAGTACGCCTTCGAGCACAAGCCGGCCTGGCAGGGCATCTGATCGTTCCTCATCATTCGGAGCAATCGTCATCGCGGCGCGTCATCATCGGCGCGCCGCACCCGTCAATGCAGATGTGAAGGAGCATCATCATGACACAGTCCCGCGAACGGATCGTGGAGCGGGTCACCGCCGCGCTCACCGGCGATCCCGCCCCCATCGCGATCCACCACGCGCGCAAGATCGACGCCCGGGGCGTCGCCGACCACTTCTGGATCGTGTCCGACGGCGGCGTGATCGTCGCCACCGGCACCGACGAGGAGGCCTTTGAATCCGCGTGCCGTTCCGTCTCGATCGATCCGGCCGACGAGAACGCGATCATCGACGCCAACGGCCGTCTGCTGACTCCCGGATACGTCGACATCCACGCGCATGGCGCGTGGGAGCATTCCTTCGACGACGGCCCGTCCGGCATCGACGTCGCCCGCGCCGGCCACGCCGTGCACGGCACGACCCGCCAGGTGCTCTCGCTGATCACCAATCCGATCGATGTGATGTGCGCCAACCTCAGGAACGTGCGCGCCAAGATGGATGAGCGCCCCGACGTGCTCGGCGCGCATCTGGAAGGCCCGTTCCTCGCGCTCGCGCGCAAGGGCGCGCACGATCCCGAATGCCTCAAGGACCCGGTGCCCGAGCTCGTGGACGAGCTGCTGGCGGCCGCCGACGGCTGCCTGCGCCAGATCACCATCGCCCCGGAGCTGCCGCACGGCATCGGCGCGATCCGGCAGTTCGCCGCCGCCGGCGTGGTGCCGGCGGTCGGCCACTGCGACGCGGACTACGAGACCGCCAAGCGCGGCTTCGATGCCGGCGCCGGCATCATGACGCACATGTTCAACGCGATGAACGGTCTGCACCACCGCAAGCCCGGCCCGATCCCGGCCGCCGTGGAAGACCCGCGCGTCACCATCGAGCTGATCAACGACGGGTTCCATGTGCAGAACCCGATGGTGTCGCTGAGCTTCGGCTTCGCGCCGCACCGCACGGCCTTCGTCACCGACGCGATGGCGGCCACCGACTGCCCGGACGGGCCGTACAAGCTGGGCGCGTTCGACGTGAACGTGGTGGACGGCCACGCCCGTCTGGTCTCCAACGGCGCGATCGCCGGCTCGACGCTGCTGCTCGAAGTCGCCGTGCAGCGCGCGGTGCTCGAACTGGGCATCTCGCCGGTCGAGGCCGTCGAGGCGGCGACGCTCACGCCGGCCAGGGCCTTCGGCTTCGACCAGCCGAACGCGGTGACGGGCGCCCCGATCGGCCTGATCGCCCCGGGCTTCGCCGCGGACGTGCTGCTGAGCGATCCGGGCACCTGGGCCGTCGACCAGGTCTGGTGCGCCGGCCGCAAGGTCAAGTGAGGTTCTGCCCCGCGGCGCCGGCGCGCGCGTTCGCGCGCTGAGCGTCATATGCCAAGCGCCCCGCCCGGGGTTCCGACGATGCATTCGCCGGAGCCCCGGGCGGGGCGCTTTCGCATGCACCGGTATGCGGGCCGGCGTGGCGGCCGGATCATCTCACCCGTTTTTCGGGGGAGGGGCCGCGTTTTCCGGCGCGGGGCCGTATGCCAGTGCTGGTTGTGGCGGTATTGCTGACTTACGGCCTGTTTCGGCATGTGCGCGGGCTGTAGGTCAGCGGGAGCGGGTTGGGATCGGCGGAGCGGCTCGAACGGCTGTGAGGGCCGCGGCGTCATGGTGACTCGGAGGGGATCGACGGGGCATATGGCGGCATGGTTCGAGGGATTGCCGGCGATGGTCGCGTCATGTATCGTTGACCTTACCACTACTAAACCGCTTTAGTAGAGCCGGGCATCCGACAACACGGGGTTCGGCGGTTTCGCGGACTATGGGGTCCGGCGCGGCGGCGAGCCAGCGCCATGCGGAATGCTGGGAATGCCGGGGCACGGCGGCCTCAATGCGGCCGGCGCACCCCGTGGCGGCAAGCGGTTGCGTCGCTTTCCGCCATACGCCGCGCAACGGTTGCGCGGCGCACCCGATGGCAAGTCGGGATCATCAACCACTAAGGAGTATATATGCGGTTGACGAACGATGCCCATGGGCGCGGCCGGACGGCTCTGCGCCGATGTGTCGGCGCCGCCGTCGCTGGTATCATGGCGGCGATGATGATGACGGGACCCATGGCCAGCGCGCAGGCCTCGCCGGCCGATGCCGCGCCGGCCGGGACGGTCGCGGACGCCGGCGGGAACAAGCATTTCATGGTCTATTACCGCGCCTGGCGCGATGTGACGATGAAAGGGGTGAACACCAGCCTGCCCGATGACAACTGGATGTCGATGTACGACATTCCCTACGGCATCGATGTGGTCAACGTGTTCAGCTACGTGCCGCCGGGGCAGGAGGACCTGGCCCAGCCGTTCTACGACAAGCTCAAGGCCGAATACGCGCCGTACCTGCATTCCCGCGGCATCAGGCTGGTGCGCGGCATCGGCTACGACTCGGTGACCAACGGATTCCGCAGGTACGTCGCGGAGCGCGGCGGCAGCGTGCAAGATGCGACGGACGCCGACTACGAGGCCTTCGCGGATCATCTGGTGGCGACGTACATGACCGAAGTCGGCCTCGACGGTCTCGACATCGATATGGAAACGTATCCCAGCGCGGCGGACATCGCCATATCGGACCGGGTGATCACGGCGTTGTCCACGAGGATCGGCCCGAAGTCGGGCGATCCCGAGCACACCATGCTGCTGTACGATACCAACGGCAGCGAGATGGGGCCGTTCAAGGACGTCGCCGATTGCTTCGACTACGTCGCCTATCAGCAATATGGTTCGGACTCCAGTCGGACCGCCGATGCCGCGGCCGACTACGAGCAGTACATTCCCTCCTCGCGGTTCGTGCCAGGACTGGCCTTCCCCGAGGAACAGGACCACAACCGGTGGTTCGATGCGGCCGAACCGTATGAGAGCAGCAACATCCATGATGTGGCGTCGTATTCGTTCGACCACCGGCTCGGCGGCATGTTCCTCTATGCGCTGGACCGTGACGGGCGCACCTACGATCAGGACGATCTCAACCACATCAAGCCCTCGAACCTGCTGTGGACCAAGACCGCGATAGCGCAGAGCAGTGGGGTAACGCTCGAACAGTCCAAGGAGGCCGCGAGCCACTTCCTCGACCGCATGGAACGGACCAAGGCGGTGCCGGGCGAGGTCCGCCAGGCGGTGGCCGCGGCCACGAACCTGTATGAGGCGAACAAGGCGGTGCTTGGAAAGGATTGGGATCAGGGGTACAGCAACACCTACGACCCCGCTCTCGAACTGCAGCTCAAGGGCATCGACATCGCCGGCCTGCAGTCGTCCATCGATCGCGCCGATGCGTTGATCGCCGACGCGCACACCCCGGCCGACGCCCGCATGATATTGCGGATGGCCCGTGACGCGGCCGTCGCCGGGCTGGCCGATCGGCTGTACACCGAGGATCAGGTGGCGCAATGGTCCGATACGCTGGCCAAGGCCATCGCAGTCGTTCCCGTTGACCAGCCGACGCCCGATCCGTCCGACAATCCCGGTGCGGTGGATCCCGCGCCGACTCCCGATCCGAAGCCTGAACCTAAGCCTGAGGTCAAGCCCGAGGTCAAGCCGGAAACCAAGCCGGTGCCGACGGGGAATTCGGCGGCTTCCGGTCTCTCCGATGGTTCGGTATCCGGCACGACCGTCGCCGCGAATGCCGGCAAGGTGGCGGCGCGGCTGAGTGAGACCGGCGCCTCGATCGCGGCTGCGGCCGCGGCGTGCGCGGTGCTGCTGTTCGCGGCGATCGGCGTGGTCGCCCTCCGCCGTAGGTGAATATCGGGTGACGACGCTGCGGGCGACGGGGGATTGCCGATAGAATTGGGCCGGCCAACGAAAGGAGCCGACCATGAGTGATCTCTCGTCGCCGCAGTCGCCGTCCAATGCCACGGACGACGATGGCGCCATCCACATTCCGAACAATCCGACCTTCGCCGGACTCGCCCGCGTGACGCGCAACGTTGCATACAAGACGGGCGCGGACGATCTGGTGATGGACATCATCGCGCCGCAATCGTACGGGGACGGTGACGATCGCAGATATCCCACCGTCGTGTTCGTGCAGGGCAGCGCATGGACGACGCCGGACCGCGACTACGAAGTGCCGCAGTTGTCGGCGCTCGCCCGCCGCGGCTACGTCGTGGCGAGCGTGAACCACCGCGATGCGACCCGCGACGCGCGGCATGTGTTCCCGGCCTATCTGCAGGACGTCAAGGCCGCGATCCGCTATCTGCGCGCGCATGCGGCCGAATGGCACGTTGACCCCGCCCGCGTCGGCATCTGGGGTACCTCGTCCGGCGGCAACACCGCGCTTCTGGTCGGCCTGACCGCGCAGGACCTCGCCTATGAGGACGGCACCTGCCCCGGGGTGAGCGATGCGGTGGACTTCGTGGTCAGCTGCTTCCCTCCGACCGATCTGATCGAGGCCGTCGACGCGTTCGGGCACGACGATGACCCCTTCCGCTTGTACTACGCCGGCCCGTTCGCCGCCGTGGTCGGCGCCACGCCGGAGACGGGGATCACCGATGAGGTGCGTGCGCGGGCCAAGGCCATGAGTCCGTACTATCAGGTCCGCGACGGCCGGGACTATCCGCCGATGCTGCTGCTGCACGGCACCGCCGACAAGGTCGTGCCGTACGGCCAGTCGGTGAAGATGCGCCGGCTGCTCGCCGACCGCGGCTATGAGGCGCGGCTCGTGCTGGTCGACGGTGCCGACCACGAGCGCGACTTCTGGAGCCAGGCCGTGCTGGATACGATCTTCGATTTCATCGTCCGGCATAGCTGACCCATGCCTTCCGGCTTCTTTGGGGAGCCGTATTCCCAAAGCCACTCCATGCGGGGTGGCTTTTTCGTACCCGGCTTGTATCTTCTGGCTCCTCTGCGGAGGACGCAACGGGTTCAATGATGCAGGATGGTCGATCCTCACCCGCAGTGCTTCGATGAGTGGCGGTGGAGCCGTGTGCGCCGTCCGTTCGGTCCCGTGATCGAAGATCGGGGATTGTCGAGACGTGTAATCGCCCGTAACATGGCGCCACCATTGTTTACATCTCTGACAAACCAGTGAAACGACGCGCCGATTAATCTGTTTGTATTGAAAGCAAACAGATAGAGAAAGGTTGGAAAATAAGGGATTTTGTTACTTCGAAACAGTCGATAAGACTATTTGGTTGGACTCTAAACAAATATATGCTATGATGGCAATCATCAACACGATCTACACGGTTGTGGTCGGTTGACATCATGCGATTCAAAGAAGATCGAACAAAAGGAGAACGATGCGTAAGGGATACCTGTTCAAGGCGGTTGGCGCCGCGTCGGCATTGGCCATGATCACCGGACTCGCCGCGTGCGGATCCGACACCGCATCCACGGACAACGGCGGCAAGGTGGAGATCAGCTTCCAGACCAAGAACCTCAAGGGAGGCTACGAGGATTACTTCACCAAGCTGATCGCCGAATTCGAAAAGGAGAACCCGAACATCACGGTCAAGTGGATCGACCAGCCGGGTGAAGGCTACGTCGACAAGCTCTCCACCGATGCGGCCGCGGGCGAGCTGCCCGATGTGTTCGATCTGATGCCGGGCGATGCGTATCCGTTCGCCAAGGCCGGCGCCATCGAAAACATCTCCAAGTCCGATCCCGATGCCGAGAAGAACTACACCGAGGGCTCCTGGGCCGGCCTGACCTTCAGCGGCTTCGGCATCGACGAGGGTGCCTACGGCTACCCGTGGTACCTCACCGCCGGCTCGATGTTCTATAACAAGTCCGTCCTCGAGGAGTGCGGCGTCGATTCCTCCAAGATCCCGACCAATTGGGAGGAATACTTCTCCATGGCCGACCAGTTCGCCAAGACGTGCGGCAACACCGGCAAGTACTGGGACGCCGCGGTGCCGACCATCGGCGATTTCGCGGTCTACGGCGTCGACCAGATGAACAAGGACCAGACCAAGTTCACGATCAACTCCGACAAGGGCGTCGAATTCGTCCAGCACTACGTCGACATGTACAAGGAAGGCGTGTTCAGCAAGGAGGCCGCGGCCTCGAACGGCACGCAGTCCACCGATCAGTTCAAGCAGGGCATGGTCGCGGCGCGTCGTGGCTTCATGTACGACCTCAAGGACATGCAGGAGAACGCCCCCGACCTGTACAAGAACATCGCGGTCGGCCCCGGACTCGGCGGCGAGACGCTCGGCTCCTCGATGGAGATGCTGTCCGTCAGCGCCACCTCCAAGCACAAGGAGGAGGCCATGAAGTTGGCCGCGTTCGTGACCAACAACAAGAACCAGGTCGATTTCGCGAAGTCCTCGCAGACCTTCCCGTCCAGCGCCGAAGGCTATGACGACGACTACTTCCAGAACGTCGACGAAAGCACGCTGGAAGGCCAGGTCATCAAGATGGTCGCCAGTCGCCTGAAGACCGCGAAGGTCACCGATCCGGCCCAGTTCACTTCGCAGGATTCCACCGAACTGCTCGAGCAGCTCGGAGCGGCGATCACCGGACAGATCACCGCCAAGGAAGCCCTTGACTCGGTGGTCGAATCCGCCAACGCGAGGCTCAACCAGTGAGCGCCATCAGTCGTGAGGCGGGGGCCAGGACCCCCGCCCGCGGCCGGCGGCTCCGCGCCAACACCGTCGACACCAGCCACCGCATCAAGGCCCAAAGCGCCATTGCGCCATGGCTGTTCGTCGCACCAGCCGTCATTCTGACCCTTGTCTTCTCCCTCGGCCCGTTCATCAATACGATCCGACTGTCCTTCACGGACGCGACGATGCTCAAGCCCGGCTCCTTCGTCGGCTTGGCATCCTATAAGGCGGTACTCAGCGATCCCACACTGCGCGATGCGCTGATCAACTCCACGGTCTACGCCGTGTGCATGGCGCCATGCATGGTGGTCCTGCCGCTGATCCTGGCCGTACTGGTCAACAAGAAGACCCGCATCATGAGCTTCTTCCGGGTGTCCTTCTACATCCCGGCCGTCGCCGGCTCGGTCATTTCCGGCTTGATCTTCACCAACCTGCTGAGCACGCGCGGCCTGATCAACGCGATCTTCCAAGCGCTCAAATGGATCACCGAGCCGATCCCGTTCCTGCAGGACCGCTGGCTTCTGCTGTTCAGCGCCATGCTCATCACCGTGTGGGGCGGTCTCGGCTACTACATGGTGATCTACCTGGCGGCGCTGGCCAACATCGACGAGTCGCTGTACGAGGCGGCGTCGCTGGACGGCGCCGGACCGATCCGCCAGTTCGTTTCGGTGACCATGCCCGGATGCCGCATGACGATGGTGCTGATCCTGCTGCTGTCCTCGGTCGCCGCGTTCCGCGTGTTCAACGAGGTCTACATCCTCACCGGCGGTTCGGGTGGCATCGGAGGCAAGGACATGACGATGACCATGCTCATCATGCGCGAGGGCACCGGCCTGACGGCTCGTACCGGCTACGCGAGCGCGCTGAGCATCATCATGTTCTTCATCCTCGGCATCCTCACCGCGGTCGAGTTCTACTTCCAGAACAAGGGAGATGACTGATGCATAGCAAGAAAGTCTCGTCGGTGACCGTGCTGCGCTACGTGGTGCTGGCCCTAATCTTCGTCCTGCTGGTCGGTCCGATCATCTGGCAGGTGTCGCTGGCCTTCAAGGGCAAGGGCGACAACATCTACGCGGTGCCGCCCTACTTCATCCCCAAGGACTTCACCTGGAGCAACTTCGCCAAGGTGTTCCAGCAGGTCCCGGTGCTGCACTACGCATGGAACTCGCTGATCGTCACGGCCATCACCGTGATCGGCAACGTGATCATCTCGACCACCTGCGGCTATGCGCTCGGCAAGCTCAAGTTCCGCGGCAAGACCGCCGTGCTGATCCTCATCTTCGGCGCCATGCTGATCCCCGGCGAGGCCGTGCTCGTCTCCCAGTTCCTCGAGATCCGGGCGATGCACCTCAACAACACCCTGATGGGAGTCGCTCTGCCCGGCCTGTGCCAGGCGATGAACATCCTCATCATGATGACGGCGTTCGCCGGCATCCCCAACGAGTTGGAGGAAGCCGCGAAGGTGGACGGCGCCAACGTGTGGCAGCGTTTCTTCCGCATCTGCATGCCGCAGGTCATGGGCAGCATCACCGTCACGGTCATCTTCTCGTTCGTCGGCGCGTGGAACAACTTCCTGTGGCCGATGATCGTGCTGTCGGACGATGCCAAGTACACGCTGACGATCGGACTGAACAAGCTCAAGGGCGCGTTCCTGACGGATCCGAGGCTGATCGCGGCCGGCGCGGTGATCGCGCTGATCCCGATCGTCATCTTCTTCCTGATCTTCCAGCGCTACTTCTTCAAGGGAGTGGAGGCCGGAGGACTCAAGGGATAAATGGCGCCCCCGATCGTGCCTCATGCGGTAATCTGGAATCATACGGTCGGGCCGATTGCCGCATGCGGGACCATAGGAGCGACCCGCCACGCCGGGGCAAGCAAATCGACGGAATCAAACGGGTGATGACGATGCCAGACAGAAAAGCCCCGATGGGCAAGCGACTTCCAGCAGCCGCGCGCAAGCACAACAAGGCGATGCTGCTGGGGATGCTCTACCCCTCACAGGAGCTGTCGCGCGCCGACTTCGCCAAGGCGTCGGGCCTGACGCGGGCCACCGTCTCCGACATCGTCGCCGAACTCATCGACGAGGGATTCGTGGCCGAAGTCGGCTACAGCGAGTCCAACGGACCGGGCAAGAAAGGCATGCTGCTGCGATTCGTGGCGGAAAGCCGCAACGTCATCGTCCTCGACCTGTCGATGCCCTATCTGTTCCGCGGCGCGGTGATGGATCTGGACGGCCGGGTCGTGGTGCGCGACGAACTCACCTTCGCCGACAAGGGCGCGGAGAATCTGACGCTGGTCGAGCAGCTGTGCCGCAGGCTCATCGCTCGGGCCACGGCGCCGATCCTCGGCATCGGCGTGGCCTGCCCCGGCATCATCACCCGAACGGGCGTGGTTCGCGCCTCGATGAACCTCGGCTGGCAGAACGTGGACCTCAAGGGCCGGCTGTGCCAGGCCATCGGCATGCCGGTGTCGGTGAACAACGACGCGAACGACGCGGTGTTCGCCGAATACCAGTTCGGCCGCGGCAGCGCCGACATGCTGCTTGTGCAGCTGACCCAGGGCCTTGGCGCCGGCATGCTCATCGGCGGCGAGATCAATGGGTGGGCGCGCTCCGTGGGCGAGATCGGCCACATCGTGGTCGACAAGAACGGGCCCCTGTGCTCGTGCGGCAAACGGGGGTGCCTGGAGACGCTGGTCAACGTGCCGCACCTGATCCAGTCCATCGCCAACGAGCCGAGCCGCCGCGTCGACGTCCTCGAAACGGCCGGAGCCGCGCTTGGCAAGGCCATCTCGATGCCCGTCGGCATGCTTGGTTTCTCTCGCGTGGTGGTGGTCGGCGACCCCTATATCGTCAACCAGATCTTCGTCGATGCCGTGCAGCGCGAACTCAACGACGACATTGCCGCCGACTTCCGCGAACCCGTCATGGTGATGCGATCGATGATCGGCGACGACCTGTCGCTGCTCGGTGCCTGCGCCTCGGTCATTCGCGACCGGCTGCACTTCATCCCGTCCTCGGACGGCGGAAGGCGCGTGCCGGAATCGCAGTAGCGAAGCGGTCGGGCGTCGGGGCATCGGACTCGGCGTACGGCAATGAGACGCCTGTCCATCGCAGGGTCGGCGTCGGTACGGATGGCGTCCGTAACCCGCAAGGTGGCGTTTCGACGCTTGCATCACATCAGG
>SKEZ01001975.1_pt1 | contig 10023 bp, 6 predicted proteins | sample 4843881 | NCBI WGS metagenome assembly SKEZ01 (sample SAMN11008796, study PRJNA524170) | human gut metagenome | isolation source: fecal sample from pouch patient p1, p46 | place: Israel: Tel-Aviv | reverse complement strand
GTCCATCGGGGGAAGGTGGGGGTCGGGCCGCGGCCCTGCGACAGGCTCGCGTCGCGGAAGCCGGAGCGCAGCAATGCGCGGAAGCTCGGGTGATCGATGCCCGAGTTGAGGTCGCCGAGCACCACGGCGATGTCGCGGTCGCGCCGCGCGGCATCCGTGGCGAGACGGCCAAGCCCGATGATGCCGGCCGACCATTGCGCGCATCCGCGCATCGGGGACTTCGGGTGCGCCGAGGCGAAGGTGATGTCGCGCATCGCATCGACGGGAACGGTGATCGAGGGGACGTCCGCGGCTGAAATCGCGACGGACGCCGGCGACGATGACTTCGGCTCGACGCGTATCCAGATGCCGTTGAAGCCGCCGTTGTCGGTGTCCTTGCCCTCGCCGAGCTGACGATACGGCAGCAGCGCGTCGAGCCCCGCGGAGTTCAGCGCGTCGACGAGCTCGTCGGTCGCTTCCTGCAGGGCGAGCACGGCGACGTTCCTGGCCAGCACCGCGCCGACGATCGATTTGGCGTCGGCCTCGCCGTACCGGCAGTTGAGCGTCATCACGGTGAAGGACGCCGCGGACGAGAACGACTGCTGCTGGTCGAGCACATCCTGCGCCGTTTCATGTTCGGTATCGCGCAATGCCCGGGCCATGGCTGCGGTCTTCGCGGCGCCGTCGCTCGACGATCCCGCCGTCGCCGCGTGGCTTCCGCGGCGGCCGCGGCTTTTCAGCGCCGCCGCAAGGTCCTTCGGCGAGGCGATGCGCGACCAATAGCCGGCCTGGCGGATCCGCGAGGCGATGCCGACGCCGATGGCGCAGCACGCCAAGGCATACTCGCGCATGGCCAGAGCGGCCAGAGCGGTCGCAAGCGTCGGTATCCACAGGAACTGGATCAGCGCGATGAAGTAGGGCAGCGGTATGCGCCCCTCCGTGCCGGCGGGCAGCGTGCCGAGCGCGACCCACACCGCGCAGATCAGCACCACGATCCACAGGAACCAGAGCATGAAACCTCCGTAGGAATTGCAAGGATGAGCTGCCGGCACAGTTTATTGAGGGAAGAAGAAGAGGCAGTTAATCACGAGTCCGTGGCAACGCTCCCCCTCAGTCCGCTTTGCGGACAGCTCCCCTCCGAGAGGGGAGCCAACACTTGGTGCGGTCACCGCAATCGGTTCACTCGGCTGTCGCCCCGCAACAGCTTCGCTGTTTGTCTGACGGCTCCCCTCGCCGAGGGGAGCCGTCAGACAAACAGCGGTCCGTCAGAACAGTCCGGACAGGCCGCCGCCCAGGTTCGGGGGAAGCTCGCCGTTGCCGTCCATCATGTCCTGCAGGCCTGCGGGCAGTGCGGGATTCTGCGGCTTCTTGGCGAACGCGGAACCGCCGGAGCCCGAACCGGACTTGCCGGACAGCTTGTCGCGCAATGCCTTTTCCTCGGCCTCGCGCTTCATCGGGTTGCCGGACTTGGAGCCCTTCTTCTTGCCCTTCTTGGCGTTCTTCTTGCCGCCGCCCATCGAGGGGCCGCCGAAGCCGGGGATGCCGCCTCCGGCCTTGTTGGTCATGCGTTTCATCATCTTCGCGGCCTGCTCGAACCGCTGCAGCAGCCCGTTGACCGCGGAGACGGTGTTGCCCGAACCGTAGGCGATGCGCGCGCGGCGCGAGCCGTCGATGATCTTCGGGTTGCGCCGCTCCTCGGGGGTCATCGAGCGGATGATGGCCTCGGTGCGGTCGATCTCCTTCTCGTCGAACTGCTCGAGCTCCTTGCGGTGCTGCGCCATGCCCGGGATCATGCCGAGTAGCGACTTCATCGAGCCGAGCTTGCGCACCTGTTGCAGCTGGTCCATGAAGTCGTCGAGGCCGAACTCGCCCTCGGCCATCTTCTGGGCGGCCTTGCGGGCCTCCTCCTCGTCGAACTGCTTCTGCGCCTGCTCGATGAGCGTGAGGATATCGCCCATGTCGAGGATGCGCGAGGCCATGCGGTCGGGGTGGAAGACCTCGAAGTCCTTGAGCCCCTCGCCGTTCGAGGCGAAGAGGATCGGCTTGCCGGTCACGGACGCGACCGACAGGGCCGCGCCGCCGCGGGCGTCGCCGTCGAGCTTGGAGAGCACCACGCCGGTGAAGTCCACGCCCTCGTCGAAGGCCTTGGCGGTCTGCACCGCGTCCTGGCCGATCATCGCGTCGATGACGAACAGGATCTCGTTGGGGTTCACGGCGTCGCGGATATCGCGCGCCTGCTTCATCAGCTCCTCGTCGACGCCCAGTCGGCCGGCGGTATCGATGATGACCGTATCGTACAGCTTCTGCTTGGCCAGTTCGATCGAATCGCGGGCCACCTTGACCGGATCGCCGGTGGTCAGGCCCGGCGCGGACACCGCGTCGCCGCCGTCGGACTGCACGCCCTTCTCGGGCGCGTACACGGGCACGCCGGCGCGCTCGCCGACCACCTGCAGCTGCGTCACCGCGTTCGGGCGCTGCAGATCGGCCGCCACGAGCAGCGGCGTATGTCCCGAATCCTTGAGCCAGTAGCCGAGCTTGCCGGCGAGCGTGGTCTTGCCGGCGCCCTGCAGGCCGGCGAGCATGATGATCGTCGGCGGGTTCTTCGCGAAGTTCAGCGGCCGGTCGACGCCGGCGCCGAGCACATCGGTCAGCTCCTCGTTGACGATCTTGACCACCTGCTGCGCGGGGTTAAGCGCCTCGGAGACCTCGGTGCCGAGCGCACGCTCGCGCACGCGGCCGGTGAAGGAACGCACCACGTCGAGCGCCACATCGGCGTCGAGCAGTGCGCGGCGGATCTCGCGGATCGTGCCGTCGATGTCCGCCTCGGAAAGCTTGCCCTTGCTCTTGAGATGCTTGAACGCATTCGAGAGCCGGTCTGTAAGAGAACTAAATGCTGCCATAGTGGGCACCAGTCTAGCCGCCACGCGGGAAAACGACGTTTGCGCGGCGATCGGGGCGCAGCGGGGAACGACCGGATGACGGGTGCGCCGGGGAGTGGTTTCCGTCATCCGCCGCCCGCGATCCGGCGCCCGCCATCCGGCTAATCAGGGCATGTCCCGCTCATCTGTCTGTCCGACACGGGGCATCCGCTCTCGGTGAAGGCAGTCGGGGGGTTTCCGTTATCATGAATAACGACCAAAGCGCCGTGGATTTTGGATGCGCATGGACTTTCTTCATGCTGTTTGGAACTCCCTGGACACCACCTATACGCAGACTGCCGTGCGCCCTGGGCCAACAGGCGAACCATGATGGTTCGGGCCAACGCAGACATGCCGTGCAATATGGAAGGCCCGCCCTATGCCTCAAAAAAGAATAGAACGCAAAGCCCTGATCGTTGGCATCGTCGTCAACGTGCTGCAAGTCGCGGCCGGTCTGGCCGTGTTCTTCATGACCGGCCTCAAGGCCATGTTCCTGGACGCCGCATTTACCGCCATCTCCGTGTTATCCGGGTTCGTCGCGGCCTACCTGTCCTCGCGCACCGTGCGCACCACCGACCGCTTCCCGAACGGCATGTTCGCCCTCGAGCCGATCTACGCGATCTGCAAGGCGATGCTCACGCTCTCCCTGCTGCTGTTCTCACTGATCGACGTGACGCAGGTGGCTTACAACTACTTCGCGCTCGGCATCGGATCGCGCATCGAGACCGGGCCGGTCGTGATCTACGAGATCCTGACCGTGATCGTCTGCTTCGCCCTGTACATGTACTACCGCAGCGAAAACCACAAGATCCGCAATTCGAGCACCATGCTCACCGCCGAGCAGAAAAGCACGCTGGTCGACGGATCGATGTCGTTCGGCATCGGCGTGGTCGCCGTGTTCCTCCTGCTGCTGCCGACCGGCACGCCCCTCGACTTCCTGCACTACACCGGCGACTTCTTCATCACCTTCGCGATCGTGGCCCTGACCATCAAGGAGCCGATCGGCGTGCTGCGCGACGCGCTGGTGGAGCTGGTCGGCGGCGTGCACAACGACGACCAGATCAACGCGATGGTCGAGGCCGAGGCCCAGCGCCATCTGCCTGAAGGCACCGACTACGAGCAGACCCTGATCTTCAAGACCGGCATGAACTACACGGTCGACGTCTACCTGTCCGGAACGGACACCACGATCGACGTGGCCGACCTAGTCGAGTGCAAGCGCAAGCTCGAACGCGAGCTGACCAAGCGGCTGCACATCGTCGACGTCGACTTCGTGTTCGACTGATCCGCCTCCCGCGAAGCGGCTGCCCTTGAGGCGACTGTCCTTGGCTCCCCTCAAAGAGGGGAGCCAAGGATCACGCCAGGGGAGCATGTCGGCGTTGATACGGTGACTCGTACGCCGTGTACCGCGAGAAGGCGCTACTTCAGGCTCCAGGTGCTGCCCTGCGGGCCGTCCTCGATGGCGATGCCGGCGGCGCCGAGGGCATCGCGGATCGCGTCGGCCTTGGCGAAGTCGCGGGCCTTGCGCGCGTCGGCGCGGGCCTGCAGCTCGCCCGACACCAGCGCGTCGAGCGCATCGTGCTCGGCGTTGTCGCCCTCGCCGGCGGTTCCGGCGCCGCCGCCGATCCACGGCTCGGCCAGCGGATCGAGGCCGAGGGTGTCGAGCATCGCGCGCACGGCGACCAGCGCCTCGCGCACCTCGGCGCGCGCCGCCTCGGAGTCGGCGCGGTCGGCCAGCTGGGACAGCAGCGTGTTGCCGGAGCGGATGGCGGTGAAGATCGCGGCGGTGGCGCCCGACACGTTCACGTCGTCGTTCATCGCGGCCACGAAATCGGCCGGCAGTTCGTCCGCGCCGACGGCGGCGATCTCCTCGCGGCCGGGCTGCCCGCCCAGGGCGACGCCGGCGCGCTCGATGAAGTTCGACACGCGGTCGTACGCGGCTTGCGCCTCGACCAGCGCCTGATCGGACCATTCCAACATCGACCGGTATTGCACGGAGCCGAGCGCATAGCGCACCACCCATGCGGAATGCTCGGCCAGCACGCTCGGCACCGACAGGCCGGTGCCCAGCGACTTGCTCATCTTCTCGCCCTTGGTGGTCACCCACGCCGAGTGCATCCAGCGGGCCGCCGACTCGTAGCCGGCCGCGCGGGTCTGCGCCATCTCGTTCTCGTGGTGGGGGAAGCGCAGGTCGAGCCCGCCGCCGTGGATGTCGAACATATCCTGCAGATAGCGGTGGCTCATCGCCGAGCACTCGATGTGCCAGCCCGGGCGCCCGACGCCGAACGGGGTATCCCACCGGGCATCCAGCGGATCGGTGTCCTTCGGAGCCTTCCACAGCGCGAAATCGCGCGGATCGCGCTTGTCGGGGGACATGTCGGCCGGGTCGACCGGATTGTACTTGTCGCCGCCGGCGGCGTCGACGCTCGGCCCCATGCGGTCGGCCACCGCGGCGGCCTCATCCACCTCGGCCGGGGCGGCGCCGTCCGCGCCCTGCTTCTGGTGCGTCAGCTCGCCGTAGTGCGGCCAGCTCGCCACGTCGAAGTACACGTTGCCGGTCGGCTTGCCGTCCTTGTCCTTGACTACGTAGCCGTGGCCGTTGTCGATGATCCGCTGGATCATCGCGACCATGTCCATCATGTGCCCGGTGGCGCGCGGCTCGTAGGTCGGGGGCAGCACGCCGAGCGTATCGTACGCCTGCGTGAACTCGCGCTCGTAGAAGTACGCGCGCTCCCACCACTGCTGGCCGGCCGCTGCGGCCTTGTCGAGAATCTTGTCGTCGATGTCGGTCACGTTGCGGATGAACGTGACCTTGTAACCCAGCCGCAGGAACCACCGGCGCACCACGTCGAACGCGACGGCCGCGCGGATGTGGCCGATGTGGGGCGACGACTGCACCGTCGCGCCGCACACGTAGATCCCCACGTTCCCCGCTTTCAGCGGCGTGAACGCCGACACCGCATGCGACGCGGTGTCGTACAGTTTCAGGCCGGCGGCGGCCCGGGCCACTGCCGGTGTTGCGGAAGTGTTGGAATTGCTTGATTCTGGGGCTTGTGTCATACCTTACGAGGGTATTCGTGTTGGGCGACATCTTATGGGTCATCGGGGCATGCGGTGACGAATATGCGCAAAACGTCGAACAAAGTTTACGTAGGTGATGTCACAATGGAATCATGACGCAGCCGCAGGTGTTGATTTTGCAGCACGTCCCGTGGGAGAAGCCGGGACGGATTTTGGAGAACCTCGAGGACCTTGAACTGGCGACGCAGACGTTGAACATCGCGAAGAAAAAGAAGCCGGATCTGCCGGACTTCAACGAGGTCGCCGGCGTGGTAATCATGGGCGGCCCCATGGGCGCGCTCGATTACGACAAGTATCCGGGGCTGAAGATGGAGGCGAAGCTCGCCCGGGCGGCGATCAGCGTCGGCAAGCCGGTGATCGGCGTATGCCTCGGCCATCAGATCATCGCGGCCGCGCTGGGGGCCAAGCTCGAACGCGGCGAGGCTCCGGAGATCGGGTTCGCCCCCATCAAGCGCGTGGACCGGCACGATTACTTCTCGATGTGGAACAAGCAGATCAACGTGCTGCATTGGCACAACGACGTGGTCGGACTGCCGGCCGACGCGCAGCTGCTCGCCCGGTCCTCGTCCACCAAGGTGCAGGCCTTCCGCTTCGGTTCGGCGCTCGGGCTGCAATTCCATCTGGAAGTGACCGCGCCGATCCTCGAGGAGTGGCTGGACGAACCGTCCATGGTCAAGGATCTCAAGGCGGCCGGCGGCTCCAAGTCGAAACTGCGCGAGGATTTCGCCGAATACAACCCGCAGCTGCAGCCGCTCGCCGAGCAGGTGTTCTCCGGGTTCGCGGCCCGCTGCAACACCTACGCCCAGTCGCTCGAGGCCTGATGCGCCACCGCGCCGGGCAGGCGCGCGTTGGTTGGAGCGTGGCGCTACATTAGTGGATTATGCCGACTTATGACCTTGGACTTGAACACGTTTCGCTCGCCTTCGCCACGAAGACCATATTCACCGATGTGACGCAGGGCGTATTCGAAGGCGACCGCATCGGCATCGTCGGCCGCAACGGCGACGGCAAGTCCACGCTGCTGCATCTGTTCAACGGCACGCAGGAGCCCGACGAGGGCCGCGTGACCAAGCGGGGCGGCCTGACTTTCGGCATGCTCGACCAGCGCGATCCTCTCGACGACGACGCCACCGTGCGCCAGGCGGCGCTCGAGGGGCGCGCCGACTATGAATGGGCCGCGGAGACCCGTTCGCGCGAGATCGTCGAAGCGCTGCTCGGCGGCATCAGCCTGGACGCCACGATCGGCTCGCTGTCCGGCGGCCAGCGCCGTCGCGCCGATCTCGCCCGCCTGCTGCTGCACGAGTGGGACATCCTCGCGCTGGACGAGCCGACCAACCATCTGGACGTGGTGACGATCCACTGGCTGGCCGAGCACCTGAAGAACCGCTGGTCGCGCGGGCAGGGCGCATTGCTGCTCGTCACCCACGACCGCTGGTTCCTCGACGAGGTCTGCGAGTCCATGTGGGAAGTGCACGACGGCGTGATCGACCCGTTCGAGGGCGGGTACTCCGCATACATGCTCCAGCGCGTGGAACGCGATCGCCAGGCCGACGTGCGCGAGACGAAGCGGCGCAATCTCGCCCGCAAGGAGCTCGCGTGGCTGACCCGCGGCGCCCGCGCCCGCTCCACCAAGCAGAAGTTCCACGTCAAGTCCGCGCGCGAGCTGATCGCCGACGTGCCGCCCATGCGCAACACCGTCGAGCTCAGGCAGATGGCCACGTCCCGTCTGGGCAAGCAGGTGGTCGACCTGATCGACGTCACCCAGATCTTCGAGAAGCCGCAGGGGGCCGGGGCCGCGCCGTCGCTGTCGAACATCGACCCGGACGCGGCGGCGCTGGAGGATTCCGCGTCCCGCGTGGACGTCGTGCGGGCGATGTACGCCGAGCCGCAGGTGCACGGCTCGGTCGAGGTGGCCGTCACCGATCTGGACGACCCGCGCCTGGTCGACGCCGGGGTACCGGAGGCCGTGGAGGCCGCGCAGGCCGATCACGGCACCGACGCGGTCCAAGGCTCCGCCACGCCGGCACCGGAGCCGGGCGCACGGGCCGAGGACGACACCGCGGCGGCCGACGCCACATCCGCCGCCCGCAAGGTCACCATCACCGGGCGCAAGATCCTCGACGATGTGACCTGGCTGATCGGCCCCGGCGACCGCTTCGGCATCGTCGGCGCGAACGGCGCCGGCAAGTCGACCCTCCTGAAGCTCATCGACGGCACGATCACGCCGACCGTCGGACGCGTGAACATCGGCAAGACGGTCAAATTCGCGGTGCTTTCGCAGCGGCTCGACGAGCTGGAGAAGCTCAACAAGTACAAGATCAAGGAAGTGCTGAGCCGCTACAAGCCAAGCTATGTCGTCGACGGCAAGGAAGTGACCCCGGGCCAGCTCATGGAGCGCCTCGGTTTCGCGTCCGCGCAGCTCATGACGCCGATACGCGACCTGTCGGGCGGGCAGAAGCGGCGCATGCAGCTGCTGCTGATCCTGCTCGACGAGCCGAATGTGCTCATCATGGACGAGCCCGGCAACGACCTGGACACCGACATGCTCGCCGTGATGGAGGATCTGCTCGACACCTGGCCCGGCACGCTCATCGTCGTGTCGCATGACCGGTACCTGCTCGAACGCGTCACCGACCAGCAGTTCGCGCTGATCGGCGGCAAGGTGCGGCATCTGCCCGGCGGCGTGCAGGATTACCTCGACATGGTCGAGGACCTCAAAAACGGCAAGGCGCTCTCCCAGGAGGCGCCGGAGCGCGGTTCCAAGGCCGCGGGGGAGGACTCCGCCGGGCTCGCCGAGGAAACGGCCGCGGCAGGAACCGACGCCGAGCCGAAGCTCACCGGCAAGGCCTTCCACGACGCCAGCAAGCGCGTCGCCGCCATCGAGCGCAAGCTCGCCAAGCTGGAGGAGCAGAAGGCCGATCTGGAAGCCCGCATGGCCGCGCACGATCCGAGCGATTTCGCCGGGCTCAACGACCTCAACCAGCAGCTCCAGGCGGTCGCCGACGAGTCGGACTCCCTGGAAATGGAATGGATGGACCTCTCCGAGCAGATGGAGTAGCCGGGGTTCCTGGCTGGCTTACGGCCCCGTACGGTCCAAAAACCGGCCGTAAGCCAGCAGGAAGGTTTGAAAAAAACTGCTGGCATACGGCCGGTTTTTGGGGCATGGGGGACCGTATGCCAGCGGGGAATCAGCGGGAATCAGCGGGATCCCGTGGAAAGAATCGGCAAGAATCGGTGGCCCGGTATACGACAATCGGGGGTGTGCCCGCTCGCCGGCGAGCGGACACACCCCCGAAACCTTGTCGGATTGCCGGTCTACCGGCCGGTGATCTCCGAGCCGAGCACCTTTTCGCTCAGCGCGCGTGGGCCGCGGGTCACGGCGACCGCACCGGAGCGGACCAACTCGATGATGCCGTAGTGGTCCAGCAGCCCCAGCAGCGCGTCGATCTTGCCGCCGGCGCCGGTGGCCTCGATGGTCAGCGACTCGGGGTGCACGTCGACCACGCGCACGCGGAACAGGCGCACGATCTCCAGCACGTCGGACCGGTTCGACTCGTCGGCCGCCACCTTGATGAGCACCAGCTCGCGCTCCACGGTGGTCGCCGGGTCGAGGTCGACGATCTTGAGCACATGCAGCAGCTTGTTGAGCTGCTTGATGATCTGCTCGAGCGGCACGTCGTCCACTTCGGCGGTCACGGTCACGCGCGAGATGTCGGGGCGCTCGGTGGGGGAGACGGACAGGGAATCGATGTTGAACGCGCGGCGGGCGAACAGGCCGGCGATGCGCGCCAGCACGCCGGGGCGGTTCTCCACCAGCACGGACAGCGTGTGCCGCGTGGATCCGGGCTGCGTTGCGGGATAATTTGCCATTGCAGTATTCTCCTTAACCCTCGAAGACCCTCAGAAGCTCGCGTTGCTGGAGGCGTCGGCGGAATCGTCGGCCGGCGCGCCGTTCGGATGCAGCGGCTGGGTTCCGGGGCGGTACGTGACGTCGTCGTTGGACGCGCCGGCCGCGACCATCGGCCACACCATCGCGTCCTTCCAC
>SKEZ01001970.1_pt1 | contig 10052 bp, 5 predicted proteins | sample 4843881 | NCBI WGS metagenome assembly SKEZ01 (sample SAMN11008796, study PRJNA524170) | human gut metagenome | isolation source: fecal sample from pouch patient p1, p46 | place: Israel: Tel-Aviv | reverse complement strand
TACCTATAGTTTGCCGACTTTACTAATTGCGGTTATTACGATGGTCGTTGGTTCTATGCCAGAAGGACTACCCGCTAGCACCTCGGTGGTTTTAGCCATGGGACCCCGGCAGATGACGAAGAAAAACGTCATTGTCAAGTCACTACCCGCCGTGGAAACTTTAGGTGCCGTAGATATCGTTAACACCGATAAGACTGGGACGTTGACGAAAAATGAAATGACGGTCACTAAGGTCGTGACGCCTGAGCATACGTTTGATGTGACGGGGGTCGGTTATGATGACAATGGTGGCGTGAACTTCGATGGCCATCTCAAGCTCAATGGCAACAAAGTCGACTGGCACCAAGATAACGCGATGGAATGGCTCGTTAAGATTGCCGGCCAAACGACCGACGCCGAGCTACACTTCGAAAACAATCGCTGGGAACTGACTGGTGAACCAACCGATGGTGCCTTGACGACGCTGTATCGTAAAATGACTGGTCATGATCCTGAGGTTGAAGAAGTCGACTCGCTACCATTCGATTCAGCCTTCCGTTTTTCTGCTCGCCTGGCCGACTTAGATGGTCAACGCTTACTAATGGTCAAGGGCTCACCCGCGACTGTCCTGCGTTTAACTGACCAAGCTAACCAAACGGCATACTGGGATGACGCCATGGACGACTTAACCGCCGATGGTTTGCGCGTGGTGGCGCTGGCTTACCAAGAAGTCGATGATGACGTGACTACCATTGATGCACAAGCCATTGGTGGGCTGCATTTAGCTGGCTTAGTCGGAATCATTGACCCGCCTCGTGAAGAAGCGGCTACCGCGATCGCCGAATTACGGCAAGCGGGCGTGCAAGTTAAAATGATTACGGGGGACCACCCTGATACGGCGATGGCAATTGCTAACAAGTTGAACTTGGCCGCCAATGTCAAAGCGATTACTGGTCCTGAAATCGACGCGATGGACGATCAGCAGTTACAAGCACACATCGATGATTATAACGTCTTCGCACGGGCAACACCGAATAACAAATTACGGATTGTTCGTGCCCAACAGGCCAATAATCACGTCGTTTCGATGACTGGTGATGGGGTCAACGACGCCCCGGCCCTCAAGCAAGCCGATATTGGGGTTGCTATGGGAATCAAGGGGACCGAAGTTGCTAAGGAATCCGCCGATATGGTCCTGGCCGATGATGACTTTGCTGATATCGTCGCCGCCGTTCGTGAAGGGCGCCACGTCTTCGATAACATTCGTAAGACGATTCGCTTCTTACTCCCAACTAGTTTCGCGGAAGGCCTCGTTGTCATCATTAGTATTTTAATGGGCCACGAACTTCCGCTGTACCCGACGCAATTACTGTGGATCAATATGGTGTCCGCGCTGACCATCCAGTTTGCGTTCATCTTTGAGCCACCCGAGGCCGGCATCATGGCCCGGGGTCCCCGGAATGTTAAGTCTGGGTTGTTGTCAAAATTAGATTATTTTGAAATCGGCTATGTCTCCTTCCTAATTTCTGGATTGGGGATCTTCGCCTACAACTACTTGACCGCACTTGGATTACCAAATGTCGTCGGTAGTACCATGTCACTGAACATCATCATCTTTGGTAAGATTTTCTACCTCTTCAACTTGCGGAATGACCACCCCGTCATTTCCAAGTACTTCTTCCAAAATAAGATGGCGTTCTACATCATTGGTATCCTGATTCTCTTACAACTAGGAATCATCTACCTACCATTCATGCAATCCGTCTTCCATACGACTAGCATCAACTTCTGGTATGGTTGGGGCATCCCGATTATCTGTGGGATCGTCGTCTTGATTGTGACCGAGGTCGGGAAGTTTATTCGGTTCCGATGGATGGGAAAAGATGGCGTGATTGATTAGTAATTAGTCAATAAATAGAAATGGCTCACCAACCTGTTTTAGTTGGTGAGCCATTTTTTAGTATCGTGAAACTGTTTTTGATGTGGCCGCTATTCAAGACAAACGTTCTATGCTTCGTTTCCTCAGCATCGTTCTAAACCTGTTTGATATGACTACTATTCAAGACCAGCATTTTAACATCATTTACTCATTAATTCATATCACGCCAGTCTACTAAATCCTCGTCAACATAATAATAACAACTATTTTTGAACTTTTCCATTCGATTTATTTCTGAGTATTCGATAACAATGACAGTTGCGCCCAAATCATGCACTAGTTGCTCAAAGCTCGCCCATTGTTTTTGATTTAAGTAATGGCTGACATTAGTCAACACCAGCTTCTGTTTCAAACCCAGTTCAACATGCGTCTGAACGAGTGCCTCCAGTATTGCCCTTGGGTCATTCATAAGCTCCGTTGGAAAATGAACACCGGTAAATTTCAATATTTGTTCTAGGCTAGGCGATTCGTCAACATCTAGCGGTAAGTCTAGTAAGAAGCTGGCTTCCATTACTTGCGAAACTACTTTACGATTTTCATCTAAGACCGCTACTTGCCGATCATCAGCCATTAACTTGATAATTTGGGTCTGCACTTTCTTTAGAAAAAGGCGGTTCAAATCGACTGATAACATCAAGTCACCATACCAGTTGCATTGGCTACTGATCGTCTGTAATTCAAGGTCGTCATTGCTTATACGTACGCTGTCGATTCGATCTCGAAAGCCTTGGCACACTTCGGCATACATGTTACTATTTCCCAAATCGAGAACGTTGACCTTACCAGCATCGATCTTGAATGGTGGAAATGGATAATATGTTATATTCATATAACAATCGTCCTTTCAGCTGAATTCAAAATATCATTGCTAGGTGTACCTTGAATATAGTGCATTGCCTGATACTGCTTCTCAGTCACTGTCATCGTTTGCACTTTTCCACCTTTGGGTGCCAGTGGCGCAATCCGCTTTTCCACGAATTCGGCCGCTTTCTTATTTACACAAACCCGGACGTAAGTTGAGTATTGCATCATCAAAAAGCCCTCACGCACTAAAGCTTTGTGAAAGTGCCGATATGCACGGCGTTCTTCCGACGTATCCATGGGAACATCAAACATGACTATTAATCGCATCACTCGATACCTCATTTGGTAATTTCACCTCAATCTTTAATTCTTCCGTTTCACCGCTAAGATAGTGTAAGCACGCGGCAACATACTCTGTAATCGCGTGGCTCACAATTGTTTGGTGCCCATTAAACCCAATCTCTAGGTCTAATAACGACACTAGTCCAATCTTAATATCCGGTGTGAAGTCCTTAAACCGTTGTTGACTGACCCATTGATCAACAATCGGCCGAAAAGGCTCCATTAAATCTGAGCCGAGGTTAAATTCGTTTTCATTGTTCTCATGATGAATACCAATGCAGGTCAGATAGCCATTTAAAACAATCTCTCGATTCACCATGGATAACAGCACGGCGTATCCGTAGTTGAGTGCAGCGTTAATTGGGCTAAAATCTCGACGGTAGAACTGGGCACCAAATAACAATGAAAAATATTTATTAGCCACAACTGCCTCCCGATTAGTCACATCATTCAGTTCTAACTTATCCAACTCATCAACAAGTGTCTGGGTATCGCCACCGACAAAGTCAATGACTTGAATCTGGTTCAAAATCTTACTACCAACATTTTTCGTCCATAGCGTTGCAATTCGTGCTTCGGGCCAAGTCACCTGTTGTCGTACCAAATCAGCTGTTCGCCGTGTCGGATAATAATCGTTGGTCTCACTGATTGGCTCCCCCTGATGATCTGTAAAAATAACTTTGACATGAGCTTCCGCCAGCGCACAAAGCGCTGCGCTAGTAATCACAGCCTGAGTTGTTCCGACTAACAGCAATTGAATATCACTGATTGGAACCGCATATTTATCAGAACTCGTCTGAACTAATATCCGATTCATTGAATAAGAAACTTTAGCATGTTGAGTAATAATCACGTTTCGCCATCCCATAATAACAGCTCCTTGATTAATTATATTTTTCGTGCTACTATTCACTTGTATCAAGTTCTAAACCTTCTTGATATGACTACTAGCGTCAAGATCAAACAAGGCATTTATTGCCAAGTTTCACCTTTTGAGTCCGTATTCGGACCACTACATATGTACCAAGATGTCATCCTTATCGGGATGACATCTTTTTTTCGCTATAAATCTTTTAATGAAATTTTTCGCTCGAACAAACCAGTTGGTGATTGATATATAATTTCAGCGTCACCCGTTAACTTAATGCCACCAGGAACCTGTAACTTACCAAAATCTGTTTTCACACCTAGCACCTTTAAATCACCATACGAGGCATTCGCATGTAAGCCAATAAACATATTGGTCAAAATTCCTTGCTTCCCTAAAACCAGCTTATTCTTAACAAATTGATTTTTCGCTTCCAGCAGCTCAATCTGATCACGAGCAGAATTAAGTATCTTCTTGAACTTGTTCATCTCGTAAAGTGGAAAGTATCGGTTAACCTGGGCAAGCGTTGCGTCAAAAACAGTCAGTAAATTCTGATTTAATTGCACTTCAGACTCATTCTGCTTACCTAAAAATGCGCGCTGTAAAGTTAATGGTAAATACAGCTCTTGAATGTTGTGATAATACGTATCAGTACCAAGTGCGAAGCGGTGCGTTTGACCTTTAATTCTATCTCGAACCACCTGTTCAAACCGTACCTTCGGCAATAACACTTCATACGTCAGCATCTTCTTGTTGTTGGCAGCAATGAGCGGTTCAATTACTTTCGTCACCGCTTGCTTGTTTGTCATTCCTTGTTGTTCCAACTGCTCAATTTGTGTCACCATAGTTGTAGGTACACCTACAACTTGGTACTGGACATCCTTTTTAGTCGATACTTTCACGATAGCCATGTAAGCCAGCGTTTTTCCCGTATAACCACCATAAATAGCTGTATCGAAGGATTGTTTTTTCCGAATTAATCGCTTGCCATTATCACTTGCCTTCAAGAGAGTTTGATCAAACATTGCCCCATAGTTTTCGGATACCTCACGCGTCACCAATAATCGCTTGTAATCATAAAGCGTCTCAAAATATTTAATATCGGTTAACTTATCCCACAAAACTTCACCAGTATCGATATCCGTAATTGGGGTATCAGTCTTAGCTAGTTTTCGGATAACATTGAAACGTGTTAGGTTAACCGGCTGTTTAGCGAACTTACCGTAGACGAAGAATCGTTCCAGCTTCGGATATCGCTTCAACAAATAGGTGCCAATGAAAGCAGTTAAGGCTGCGTCAAATGCATGATGGTAGTCATTGACCTCACGAATCTTCGGAAAATCAAACGTTTGTCGAAATTGATGTGTCAAGTTCGCTTTAACCGACACAATAGCGGTGGATGGATATTCTGCATTAATCAGCTCTTCAACTAGTTTGATAACCTGACGTGTCTCAACCAACTGCCGATTAATAAAACCAGTCGCGTACTTGCTGATTTCATCAGGACGCATCAGTAAGTGGTCAAGCTTCCGTTTGGTCATCAGCCCCATTCGGTGCATCTCTTTCCACTTAGCACCCATCTTTTTCCCAAACTTTTCACTAGCAAACGTATCATTTTTCTCACGATTGATTCGTGCATTTGTCAGTACTCGATTATCTAATGAGTCATCTTTCACCAGAGATTGTGGCAAGATGTGGTCGATATCATATTCTGACAATCGATCGATATTAATCGCATCACCGGTATACAAATCGCGGCCATTTTGTAGGAAATAAAGTACGAGCCGCGTATTGAAATTAGCTTTGTTCTTGATTTTCTCTTTTAATTCACGTTGGACTTGATCACTGACAATGGCCTGAGCTGTTCCCTGATAGGCTGCAACAATTTGTTTTGACCGTGATTGTGTCCGCCGACCAGCAACGCCACCACCACGAGCCGCTTCCACAAATATCCAGTTAGGTGTTTGACCATGCATCGCATCTTTAATGTCAGCTAACACCACCATCACTTCGCGAATAGCCTTCTTATTTTGCGGTGACGTATATAATTCATTGATGGTATCTTGAAGATCCGCCGTTGTTAGGTTGGCCTGGTTTGCCGATTTAATTTGATTCTCAATGGCAGGTTGGCTTCGTAATTGCATGAAATTAGCGTTTGTCTCCCACAAGCCGTCCATGATTGAACGATTATTATCATCTTTGAGACCTGTTAATAATTTTCGTGATAATTGTCCCCAGCCACGATATCGTAATTGACCTAGTTGCTTAAGTTGGGCCGCTGTCAGCCAGGAAATCTCTGTCAGTTTTTGCTTAAAAATCGTACTATCTTCAAAAATAGTTGACCATAAAATGATTTTTTCAATATCAGCTTGCTTACGCACGTCTGACATAGCTTCAGGCAACACCTGTTTCAAATCATGATACGTGGATAACGAACTATTGAATACTTTCGGATCCGCAAGCCCCGTAATTCGTGGCGCAGTGGGAAACTCTCCCGCTGCAACTAAATTGTCTTGAATATTCTTAGCTGTTACTCGTTTGTGTTTCTTAAACACTTGGTTGTATAGTCGTTGTTTTTGCCGGGGTGTTAATTGCCCATCATCAACTCGAATATTATTCAGCTCATTGAGCACCATAAAGCGTTGGTAAATCAAGCTTCGTGCGGGTAGTACTTCCTCACCAATCAAATACGTATCCGTCGTCTGCATCCGCTGAATGAAAGCAGTCGCCGAGGCCACCCGATCGACCTTATCATCAAAATTCCATGGCGTGATTGGCCCATCAGCCTTACGTACCATCCATGCAAAACCTGCATTGGCAGTTGCTGCCTGCATTTCTTTAGTAATCAGCGGTCCAACATAATAAGGCACCCGGAAACCGACAAGCTCATCAAGTTTGTATGGAAACTTACCGCGTCGCTTGATGACCGGATTTTCTTCACCCAACCACGGGTAGTATTCCTTCTGATTACTAATAATTTGATCTAGCTCATTTTGTTGAACCTGATAAGGAATGGCTCCATTCTGCTTTATCCGTAATTTAGGCATGAATTGTTCAGAGTCAATAGCTTGCTTAATTTGAGCTGCCCAACTATTCAAATCTACATCGGCGTCAACAAATTTTCCCAAGGCCTTTTGAAACGCTTCTTGCGTCACCTGTTTACTTTTCACACCATCAATATATTGATCGTAGGTTGCCCGAATGGCCCGCCCGCGCTTGGCGTCTGACTGAGAGCGAATATACGCTTTCAATAACTTCAAATCTTCGCCATGGCGTTTATACTTCTCAACCATACTCTGTGAGAACCGTTTACCTTCTGGAATAAGCTGTGCAAGGTTGACGCTGGCGTATAACCGAATTACCTCATCAATAATTTGTTGGCCCACTTCGCTAAAACGGTCTTCAATGCCAGGAAGTTTGTCTTGATTTTCCTCTAAACTAAAGGCCCAATCCTTTGCTTCAGTAGCGTCGATGTCCGTTAGAGTCAGCACATCAATCTTGGTTTTATTTCCAACGAGGGCTTTCGCAAATTCTGTTACCACTGCCTTTTGGCGCTTCTTTTCCGCAGTAGTCGCGCCAGTTAAAACTGCTAATAGTGGCATAATTAATTTTTGGCGGTCACTACGCGAGATATCAGTTCGTACCAATGTTTGTTTGATGCTGTCAAGCAACGCTACATCGGTTGTCAGGTTCAAGTTCAGCTCCAGATCAGCCTGACTAAACAAATGATTCAAAGTTTCAAAGTGCTGCTGTAAATCAAGTGTCCCACTTCGATACGCTGTCGCTGCATCATTACGCAAAAAATTGCCGCGATATTTGACAATATGGTGAATCGCTAGGTAAATTTCACGCACATCAAACTTGCGGTGCTGAGTCATCAGCGCCTCACGTAAATGATAAATCGTTGGATAATCATGATAGAAATCCTGATCACTCCGATCATTAAACAACGTTTTTTCAAGACCGTTATAATTAGGATCACGAGGTGAAATATCCGAATATTTGCGCCGCGCAAAGAAATTGATATCCACCTTGCTGATTGGTTGGTCAAAGAATTCGCGTAGTAATCGTAACCGCCATTTCACCCGTTTCAACCGACGACGCGTTGTTCGAAATCCCCGCCGGTCTGCTGCGGCTGCCCCTTCTTTAAATAACCGTACACCAATCCCAGTCTGCCCCTTAATTTTTCTGACATGACCACTTGCATCCACAACCGTCCAGCCAACCGAGTTCGTACCAATATCCAAGCCTACACCGTATGGTTCTTTCATTTATACATCCTCCGATAAATTTTAGATTATGCACTCATTATCGCGCAGTTGGATAATCATTTGCAACAAGCAAAAGTTAATCCTAGCAACGATTGTAAGCGCAGTCTTAATTATTTTCTTTAATATTAATGTATTAAATATATAATCTTTGTCGTGTCGCCAAAATTAGCGACCTATTACTATAGACAAAAATACGGTGATGACACAAAGAATGTTATCACCACCGTACTTTGAAATAACTATAATTTTAAAAATAATAATGCATCAAGGAAACTCACTGACCACGACCTAGCACGTCGCCAAAAATTCCAACAACGCCTTATTAAATGCCACCGACTGTTCCGCCATCACGATATGACCAGCTTCCGGAATGACAACACTCTGTCCTCGTAGTGCCATTTGAGCAGTCACTGCCGCAAAGTCGGGATTGAAGAACGGTGACTTGGCGCCCGCAATGATCAAGAACGGTACGGTCAATTGGCGGATCACATCCCGCCAATCCTGAACCGCGTGGTTAACCAACAATGGAAACATTAATTTCGCATCGAACGGTGCCTGCGCTTCTACTGCCTTGACGCGCGCATACGTCGCATCATCGATGTGCTTAAACGTCGAGTGTCCCAGCGGCATTCTAAAATAGTCCGGAATATCCTGCCATTGAACCTGTTTGAACCCATATTGCCAGTGCGGTGTATTGATCATCCGCGGCGTTTGATCCACGTCGATCAGGGCCTTAATTCCTGTATCACCATACAATGACACGTACGCAAACCAAGTCGCGGCTCCCATCGAATTACCGAGTAAAATTGGTTGTTTGAGTTGTAATTTTTCAATCAATTCATGCGCATCCACCGCGCGACGACTCATACGTAAGCCTTTCGCCGTGTGCTCGGATAAACCTTGGCACCGCCCATCTAAATTAATGACCCGGTAGCCCGCCTGAATCAGTACCGGGATTTGAGCGCGCCAAATATCCTTAGCGCCACCAAATCCCGTCAAAATAACGATTGGCTGCCCCTGGCCTTCATCCGTATAATCTAACTGAACGTGATCTGACGTGATAAAACGCATTTCACCATCCCCCTTTTTGACTATTCATTCAACATGGTCGTTAAAATCTTGTGGCGTTAGCTTCTTTAATTTTTCTAGCCATTGGCGCGTTTTGTCATCCAGCCCAGCTTTGGAAAGTGTATTCTGGGCAATTACTGTCAAATCAAGCAACTGAGCAACCTTTTCCCAATCAATCCCCGTCGCTGTTTGAATACTGGTTTGTAGCTGTCGTACTTGCTCAGTCGTTATTTGGCCCAATTGTCGTGAATCACCAGTTAATGCTAATAGGGCATTGATTGCTAATTGCTCTGATAGGCAGGCCTGCCACGTCGCTGGGGACAGTGCCTCAGTTAACGTAATCCGCTCACTTAACGGCACAGCTGGCACTTCCTTGTTCAGAAAAGCCGTCCAGCGCGCCATTTCCTGGTCAACTAAGGCATACCCCTGCCACGGTAACTGCCGATTAAAGGTCTGTAACGTTTGCTTCGTCAATGCCACTACTGACCACGTTGTCTGACCATTGTCGCTCAATTCTGCTTGCCCTGCGGCTAACCACTGTGCCATAAAACGTTGCATCATCTGTCGCATCGCCGGCCGCTGTTTTGCCGCTTGCGTCAGGTGGTAACGCACTTGCAAAAATTCGCTAACCATTTCTGGCATAATCGCCCGCTTCTCCTGGGCCTGACGTCGTTGCTTTAATTGTCGTAACCGTTTCTGTTTACTGACTTTTGCATAATGTCCTTGCTTGACCATCGTGCCACCACTTTTCCTGATATTGATATTGATATTGATATTGATA
>SKEZ01001969.1_pt1 | contig 10064 bp, 16 predicted proteins | sample 4843881 | NCBI WGS metagenome assembly SKEZ01 (sample SAMN11008796, study PRJNA524170) | human gut metagenome | isolation source: fecal sample from pouch patient p1, p46 | place: Israel: Tel-Aviv | reverse complement strand
CGGCGTTCTGCTGCTTTCATAAAAGCCCCCTTTACAAAATATAATACTTATTACTAATCATACCACAAATTAAGCGAAAACAGAATTTCTCCGAACTCTTAACAAAAATCTAAACAAATTCAAAAAAAGCACCCTAGGAGTGAGCCTAGAATGCTTTCATATCAAGGTTTTTAAGCCTTATAATCTTATATCAGATTATTTACCCAAGTTCTCTTCCTATTTTATAGCACTATAAAATGTACCATATTTTGAGTACATTTTACCTCTAATACCTCTAAAATCATTTATTTGAAACAAGTAGGGGAAACATAAAGGGGAACAAAAAAGGGAACAAATTTATGAGTTCAGCAGGCAAGAAAATAGCACCTTAACGGGTGCTTTTATAATATAGTGAAAATGTTCGGGCTGTTTTTTGAGGTTCTTTTTTTGCCTTTCTACCATTCTTTTAGCTCTTCCAAAACGTCTGCTACCTTTTCAGTGGTAACCACCTCGTAAGGTTTTATAGGCTCATTAGGGAGAACATAATCAAATACTATCCCATTCTTTCTCACAATTTGAACAGTATCACCTTTTATAAAGCCTCTATCAATTGCCTCTTTTAGTTCATCATAATATAGCATGAGTTTTCCTCCTACTTAATTATTCGAAAAAGAACAAATTCTCTGATACTAAAAAACCTAGCTTGCGCTAGGATTAATTATGCCACGTTATACCTTTTACAGCAGTTTGTCTTGAGCCTTTATAAACATTATTACGACTTTCGTGTAATGTTGTTGGTATAAAATTATTAAACTTATCTCTTCTTAAACCTAAAACAACAATACGCTTTTGTTCGTTCTTATAAAATACAACACTCAAATTCATTGTATTCCTTTTTAAATCTTTTTCAAGCAAACAAATCTTAACTTTGTCTTGATAAAAGATCTCGTAAAAGAAATCATAATTCCTGATTCTTGGAATAACATCTCTAAACTCTGGGCGTTTCGAAAATTTATTTAAATCAAAAGAGCCTCTTCGAACCGCTTCAATCCAAGTTGTGGCTGTATATTTTGTGTGTAACTTATGGATTCCTAAAAGATGAAATAAATTAGTTACATTAAAGACAACTGTAAATTCCGGAAGTTTTTTATATCCAGTTTCTACAGTACATTTCTTATGACAAAAATTTAGTTCATAATCATCAAGAATCTCTTTTAGCTCCACATTAACAAAACTTTCTACAAAATAAAAAAGCACGGCTGGAATAAACCTCCAGCGGGGTTAACGATTAGAGAGGAACGGCTTCTCTAACTCCTCATTGTGCTTCTTAGGCTTATCGCCGAGGAACAGTTTTTAAGCTCTGCCAAGCCACATAATGTGCTTCAATTATGTGTCCGTATCACTACGAATTTAATAGCTACTAAAACCGAACGGCTAGGCTAGGACAAAGAACGACAACAAACTGTCTCTTTGCAACTTTATTATGCCATAGTTTTATCCTGATTTCAACTTATAAGTACTTAGTTTTGTTTCTAAAAACGCAAATTTTCTTTACAAAAGTGAAACTTTTTGGTGTTTTTACGATTTTTTCTTATATTTATTCTGTAAGAAAATACAAAAAATCTATTGTTTTAATCTATGAATGATGATACACCAACCAATAGATAAGGGAGTTTTCCTTACTACCTAATTGAAACTAGCGCTTACCTTTTTTCTTTGACGGGATTTCAGGTTGCGCTTTTTGTGTGTCTTCCGCTCAAAATTGAGCAAAAGAACGGGCGTACCTTTAGGTACACCCATGAATACTTTCTCCCAAAATTGGAAAAAAGTAAAAGGGTAGTTACAACTACGCTTGCTTATGTAAAAATAAAGGTATGTAAAAGGGCTTTTGCTCTCTTTGCTATTCAGCGATTATTTAAGTAGCGTCCATTTTAGGGCGTTACTTTTTTGCTTCACAATTTTGGGAAGCAAAGATAAAACACCAATACTTACAACCGTAGTTAAAGGTACGCTTGTGGCGTGTAGTTACGACTACACCCCAAAAATAAAAAAAGCTATTACTCAAAAATGAGCAATAGCCAACCCGCTCAAATTTGAGCAGGTTTAGCAATTAAGGGGGGTCGCTAAACGCTACCCCCCTTTATGTTAAAGTATTTAATTTCATTATATCGGTAACAAATATTTGTAAGTTTGATAAAAATATCCATCAAACCATTTCTCAAGACGGTCGTAAGCTTCTAATCTATTTAAAAAAAGTATTTTTTGACAAGCTTCCTCAATATCCATGTTCTCGTAAACATACACCTCTTTAAGAACCCTTACAAGTGACTCATCTGTTCTTGAGATAACCTCACTTGTGACTGTGTTCAAATTGACGTAAAACACTGCATCTTCATGATTATTCTCTAAAAAACAGTTATGTATTTTTTGTTCAAAAATCGTTCTATTTGAGTCTGTTTTATCTTTCAAAAAAAACGATTTCAACCACAAAATTTCACGCCTATAAATAATTGAGATACGTTGAATTTTATTGAGTGCCACCGTCAACCTCCACAATATTATTTGTCAAGTATTTCAAGCCATTCAGCTTTTAAAATAGTCTTATATGGGTTATCTAAATCATGATATAAAGGCGCTAAACCTTTCTTATCCCTAGTATAATCTATAAAATCTTCTTGAGTAGGAAAATAAAAAATCTCCATTTTTTCGATATCAATATCTCGGTTGTTCCAATCCTCGATAACTATCGGGACTTCCCACGCTTTCCATTTTTTAATATTTTCTAAAAGTTCTTCATCATTGAATAACTCTCCACCGACCTCGAAAAATTCACCTAATTCCTCACTTCCATTGATAACAATACAAAAAGGTAGCTCCCTTACTTTTAGTTCGTCTGTGAGTTCTCTTAGCTTCTTAATTTCCTTTAGATATTTCCTCAATTTCAGCCCTCACTTCTTCGATTTGTTTAGCGACTCCAACAAGTTCATAAGCCTTATAGGCTTGTTCCAATATAACTTTTCCCGCTTGTACACGTACAAAGGGGTTAACTTCCTCATCTGTCATAATAGTATTTAACACATTAACCGCATTCGTTGAAGCTGTGTAAAGCGTTTGTGTTGTTCTGTCCATTATTTCATTCTGTTTGGTTTGTATTGTCCGCCTAACAATCGTTTTTTTAAGATACTTGTACCCCGTTGCTCTGGATACTCCCGCTTTTTTGCAAGCTTTCTCTATAGTTGGTTCAGTTAACATAGCGTCAACAAATTTTATTTGTTTTGGTGTAAGGCTATCATTTTCATTTCCTGCCACTTACTACCTCCTTATTATCAAAATAAAGGGTTGCCCCTTTATTTCTTATGATAGATAGCTCTGCAATTCTGCATCCATTGCTTCTGAATTGCCCTCAACAATCATTTCATGCTGCACTAAATCAATCTTATCTCCGTTAATAAGCAAACCACCATGGAAATAATCAATTTTTCTATTAAGGAAATGTACTAGCTTTTCAAGACGTTGTTGCTGATTGAATTTCTCCATATCAATTTCGATATAAGCAAGAGTAGTATCATTCTCCATAATATCCTCTAGTTTTCTAAGGGCTAAAGGTTTATTTTTATACTTTTCAAGGTATTCTTGCATCTCTGCTGCTGTTAATTTAATACTAGATAACAAACTTAATTCAGCTGCATCATCTGCTGTAATAGGTTCTTCTTTTGATTTATAGCTTGCTAGTTCAGCGTTTTTCTCTTTTTCTAGTTGCTGATATAGTAGCTGAGCAGTATTTTGGGAGTAGTTTTCACCCTCTTTTTTATATTTCAAAAGTTCTTGGTCTGCATATACTTTCCCAATCAACTGCTTTTGTAACTTATCTTGAAAATCTTCCTGCATAGCGATGTAACCACGCATATATTCTAATTTTTTCTTTCCAAATGCCTTGATATCATTCTTAATTGTCGTTAGTGTCATGTTATCCTCCTTATGTTATGATAATAAAAAGAGGTATGACAAAAGAGCGTTAAACTCAATTATCATACCTCTGGTTTTTCCAGTCAGTAATTCTTAACATTGTTCTCCAGTGGTCACTTCCTTATAAACTAACTGACCATCTTGAGCTTTTAGCTTAATACTGCCGTGCTCTGGAATTTCAATGTACTTTATTATACCATTTTTGGAATATAAAACAAAACCTTTCTCCATTATTTTTAATAATTTATTATCCTTGTTTTCAGTCATGATTTTCTCCTTTATTTCATTTTATTATAATTTGAATACCCCTAGCCTATTGATTTCACTAGGTTTTTAGGGTTCTTGGGGTGATTTCTTACCCCATGAAAAGTGTCTATTTTTGTTTAGATTTGTAAAAATTCTTATAACCTTAACCCTGTTTTAAGGGACTGGTTTATTGAGGACGCCCCATTTTAAGGCGTCCCAAAAATGGAACACCTTACCTTTTTATAACCTAATGCACTAAAACAGTGCTTCAGCTTGTCCGCTCTTTTCAAATGCTATTAGTTTCCTTTCAAACTTCGGATACTGTAGCGCTTATCTTTGATACCAAACACTTTAAAGGTGTTACCCTCTAAACCTTTCAAAACACGGCTTGCATTGCGTTCATTATAAACTTTCTTTAACTCTGACCCGCTTAGATTAGTATTGATAATCGTGTTTTCTCGGTTATTCAGGATATCAAACAAAAAATCTTGCTCCCAATCGCTTTTAGGGTTTAGTGTTGCATTCTTCGCCCCAAGGTCATCAAGAATAAGGTAGTTAACTTCAGTCAATAGCTTAACCGCTTCTGCTTCTGTTAGTTTGGCACCTCTGCCATAATTCCACCCCTCTTTGATTTCCTTAATGATTTCTGTAAGGCTGATAAATAACACGCTCTTAGGCTCATTTTTAGCCCTGTATCCCTCGTTTATCGCTTTGGCAATAGAAACACTTAAACACTTAGGTGACTCTTTCCAATGCCTGTACCGCCCGTTATAAGCGTATTTCCTACCATGCCATTTATATACTTCTTTGCCTGCTGTTTAGCAAATGCTAAAAGCTGACGTTCTTCGGGTGTATTTGCTATAAAAGTGTCAAAATTAGCCGTTTTAAGCTCTTTAGGGATTGTACTATCACGTTCCAAGACCTTATAAGTATTTGCATACAATTCTTTATTTTTAAGCTTTTCAAGTTCGCTTTGGCTCTTTTGAGCTATTCCCTCTTTGGCACATTCGGGACAAAAAGGGACGGGCTTTCTTGGTTTGGCTTCGCCTGCTATTACAAGAACCTTATCAAGCTGTTGTAAGTGTACGTTATGGACGGGACAAACCTCTTCAAGCTTTACAACGTCTTTTAAGTTCTCAAATGGGTTCTTTTCCATGTTTTACCTCACTTTCTAAAATGGTAAATCGTCTGGGATAGTGCTTTCTATATCACTTTTAGCAGGTTGTCTCTTAGACTCATGGAACTTCCTATCCTCTTCTTCAGCTTGTACAAGCGTTGTAATGCCGTTTTGTTTCCAATTCCTTAGAATAGAATTCACATAGCCAAAGGAGCGCTTAGCATTATTAGAAGCTTTATCAATGGCACGCTTTAATAACGCTGGTTCAAAGTTATCTAGTTTGATATAATCCGCTAACTGTTCAGCTTGATTAGGGGATAAGACACCAATTTCTTGTTGGTAGTAAGAATAAATTTCAGAAAAATCAGCAGTAGCATTATTTATATTCTCCTGACCTATACTATTCTTACCTAACTTATCTTTAACTATACTATCTTTACCTATACTGGGGTCACAAAATGTTAACATTTTGTTATCATCTTGATAACCCTCTACTTTTTTCTTTGTTTTTTTGATTCTTTTATTTTGAGCTTTTTCTTCATCACCTAAAAGCGATTGATAAATACTTGCTTTATAATGGTGGGGTTGGATATTATTTTGTTCAAAAAAATCAATAACAAAATAAACCATTTCATCATTCAAAGGCTTTATAGGTCTTTTAACAACCAATAACCCTAAGCTATCTTCGCTTGCTCCTATCATTCTTAAAACAGGGAACGCTTCTACTACCCCGTCATCATCTGCGTTTTGAATTAGATGAAAATATAAAGCTTGCGCTTCTAAAGGTAACCTTAAAAATCTTTGAGTTTGCGTTACAGTTTTACTAATCATTCTTCTATTTCCCAATTATTGCTCCTTTCTAGCGTACGGTTAAAAAATTAATCACGTCTAACACTCTAAAATATTGTTTCTTGCTACTCTCAAAAGGCGGTTGATAGACTTTAAGCCCCTTTTTAACCCAACTAGTGAGTGTAGCGCCTGTTATATCTAGTTCCTCTTTCAGCTCTTTAGAACTTATTAAGCCCGTCTGTTTCTGTAGCCGTTTTTCTAGTTCTAACTTCTTTTGAGTTAGTACGTCTACACGGTCTAATAAGCCCTGCTCAAACTCGGGTGAAAATGTTCCCATATCATACCTCCATTTTTTGAATTTGTCTGATAAGCCATTTAACACGCTCACGCGCATTTAACATTGCTAAATAGTTTCTTATCTTTCATTGCCTATACGTCCTTAGTTGTAACGCTTGCCATACAGTTGAATGTAAGCCCCGTAACGCTCTTTTACATGATTGTCTGGTATTTCTTCATTTTCTTGTTTAACGTCCTCTACGGGCTTAATATGGAGCAATAAAAGCAATGCTATAATCAATACCACCATAAGTACTAACTGAGCCCAGATTGGTAAATTAATTTCTTGGTAAATCATGCTTTAACCTCTTCTTTCTTGCTTCTTGCTGGTAAACTGTTAACTGCCCTGTAAACAATATCAGTTGTAATCTCATAACCTAGAGTGTTCCAAGCCTGCTCAAAGGTTTCTGCGCAACCTGTATAGATGTTGTGGTACGTAACCATTACATTAGCAACAATCACCCAAGCCGTTGATTGGTCGTACATTGCTTTGAAAAATTCCTCTGCTCTTTTTTTGGTTTCATCTCGTTTTTTAAAGACCGCTTTTTGTTCGTCGGTGTAATGATCTAAACTAAATGGATTTACTTTATTCTCTACACTTTTAAATTTCATATTTTTTTCCTCGTCGCTTTTTAATACTGTTTTCTTATACCTATTTGGCTTTTTACTATACATACCAATTATTTTGTAGTTTTATCTGTAGTTTTAAGAGTTATCGCTCTCTGTCTGGACACAATAGTCTAACTTTGATAAAATTAAACTATATAAACTTTTACAAAGGTGTTTTATACTCCTTTGCTAAATACCTAACAACAATCACGCTTGCCTGCTGTTTTGTTGTTTAATTCGTTCTAGTCATGTACATTGGTTTGGTCGCCTGTACATGGCTTTTTGTTTTAGCTGAGGGAACAAAACGTTCTGTCAGCTTTTGTTATGAGGTAACGTTTCGATACCTCATATTTATGGGCTCATTTATAATGACCCCATTTTAATAGTCTTCTACGTTTAGTAATTCATCGATAGTAACCCCTAAATATTGAGCTACCTTTTTTAAGGTTCCAATAGCTGGTTTTCTAGTACGTTCATAATAAAGTGAAATAAGTGTACTTTTTGAAATACCTGTCGCTAAATGAACATCAGTAACTCTCTTGCGTTGCTTCGCCAACAAAACACGAAAATTATTTCTCATGACACCCTCCTTTCATTATTCTATACAATAATTATTTCACAAGATAATATTAGCCGATAAAAATTAAAATGTCAACAAAAAAATTATTACTAACAATAATTTTTTGTTGTATATCCTAAAAGATAATTGTAAAATATAGTTAAAAAGGAGATAAAACTTGATAAAAAATAATTTAGCAAATATCTTAAAATCAAAAGAAAAAACAGCTGCATGGCTATCAACTAAAACCGGAATCACTCCAGCAGCTTTATCAAAAATTGTTAATAATAGTAGCACAAAGATAGACTACTCTACATTGAATAAAATTTGTTTAGCGCTGAGAATAGAACCTAAAGATTTTTTTGATTTTTTACCTTATGATTATGAAGTAGAGAGTATATATAACAACAATAATATAAAAGTATCTCTAAAATCATTTAAATTAGACCAAAAACCAGATAACACCCAAGTAGAAAGTTTAGATTTTTATCAATATCAAGCAAATAATATAGATATTAAGGTAAGTTGTGAATTTGGTCTAAAAGTTGATTTTATGAATACTCCTATGGGTGATATCTGTACTACATGGTATGTTTCCGCCGATTTGTATGATTTGGATTATAATTCGTTTACTGTCAATATAGACATAGACGATGATAGTATTTATTTTCTAAAAAAATATATCTCACCTCATGACAAGGGGAACTTATTCCGAAGTATTAAACACGAAATCATTTTAAAAATTCAATCCGACTACTCCGATTGGTTTGAGCATCAATATGGAAAAGTTAACAAAGAAGAATATAGTTTTTTAAAATCGTTAGAATGGGTGATTGGGGACGGAACCCACGATTACAAAGTAAAAGATGATACAATCCAAAAAATGATTGACATTGCTAAATAAAAAATACTAAAAATATACTACTGAAGAATAAAATTGAAAAACTTAGACATATGACTGTCCAAAACGTCCTATCATGTATAAATACCTAACAACAATCACGCTTGCCTGCTGATGGAAAGGTTTATACATGAATATCAAAGAAGTTAAAAAGAAAAACGGAACTATTGTCTATCGTGCTAATGTTTACCTTGGTACTGATAGACTAACGGGAAAGAAAGCACGTAAAAACATTACTGCTTCTACCAAAAAGGCTGTTAAAACCAAAGCCCGTGAGGCGGTTAATGAATTTATCAATAACGGTTATACAACTAAAGCCAAAGCTACAGTAAAAACATACAAGGAACTTGCTTCGCTTTGGTGGGATAGCTACAAAAATACAGTTAAGCCAAACACCCAACAATCTACTAAGGGACTGTTAAAGGTTCATATTTTGCCTGTATTCGGTGATTATAAGCTTGATAAGCTAACAACGCCTATTATTCAGCAACAAGTAAACAAATGGGCTGATAGGGCAAATAAGGGCGTAAAAGGAGCATACGCAAACTATAACTTACTTCACAATGTAAATAGCCGTATACTTAAGTATGGGGTTGCTATGCAACTAATACAGCACAATCCCGCTACTGACGTTATTGTTCCCCGTAAAAAACAAAAAGAACAAAGTAAAATTAAGTTCTTAGATAGACAAGAATTAAAACAATTCTTAGGTTACCTAGATACTTTAGATCAATCAATTTATGAAAATCTATTTGACTTTGTTTTATATACGTTCTTACTTGCTACTGGTTTGCGTATTAGTGAGGCACTAGCCCTTGAATGGTCTGATATTGACTTAGAAAAGGGTATAGTTAGCATTAATAAGACGCTTAACCGATATCAAGAAGTAAATCCCCCTAAATCTAAGGCGGGTTATAGGGATATCTCAATTGATAAAGCAACTATACTCATGCTTAAACAATATAAAAACCGACAACAAGTTAAAGCGTGGGAACTTGGTCGGTCTGAAACGATTGTATTCTCTGTTTTTACAGAAAAATATGCTTATGCTTGCAATCTAAGAAGAAGACTAGATAAGCACTTTAAAAACGCTGGTGTAACTAATGTATCTTTCCATGGTTTACGCCATACACACGCTACTATCATGCTTTACGCTGGTATTCAGCCAAAAGACTTACAACAGCGCCTAGGTCATAGTGATATCTCAATGACACTTAATACATATGTTCACGCAACTAAAGAAGGAGCTCAAAAATCAGCTTCAATATTTGAAAATGCTATTAATAGTTTATAAGGGTATGACACTTTAGGGTCACCCTTTTACTATACAAAAAAATGCCAAAGGGTAACAAAAAGGATAACAAATTCAAAAAAAGCACCCTAGGGGACAGCCTAGAATGCTTTTATATCAAGGGTTTTAAGCCTTATAATCTCTTATCAGATTATTTACCCAAGAAGTATTCGTCAGTAACGTTCAATTTTTCGTCAAATTCGAATACAAGTGGTGGGAAGTTAGGGATTTCAACATCCATAATTTCGTCATCTGACAATTGTTTGATGTG
>SKEZ01001962.1_pt1 | contig 10100 bp, 4 predicted proteins | sample 4843881 | NCBI WGS metagenome assembly SKEZ01 (sample SAMN11008796, study PRJNA524170) | human gut metagenome | isolation source: fecal sample from pouch patient p1, p46 | place: Israel: Tel-Aviv | reverse complement strand
GCCCATATTCATGCTCAAGGTGGGAGATTATCCACTCTCGTTTCGTTTGTTGATTTCGATGCCTACATTTGTAGGAACAGTTCGTGGAGGCGGGTGTCTTCGTCGAGTTCGGGGTGGAAGGTTACGCCGAGCTGGCTGCCCTGACGGGCGGCGACGATACGGCCGTCGACTTTCGCTAAGGCCTTTGCGTCGCCGTGGACCTCGACGATGCGGGGCGCGCGGATAAACGTCAGCGGCACTTCACCGTCGATGCCGGCTACCTGCCCCTTGGTTCGAAAGCTGCCGAGCTGTCTGCCGTAGGCATTACGCTCAACGAGCACATCCATGGTTGCCAGGCGCGGTGTCCCCTTATCGTCGTGGGCGGCAAGGTCGCGTGCCAACAAAATCAAGCCGGCGCAGGTGCCCAGGACGGGCATGCCTTCAACAATGCGGGTGCGAAGCCCCTCGAGCATGTCCAGCTCATCAAGCAGCTTCCCTTGAACGGTAGACTCGCCGCCAGGGAGGACCAGACGATCAAAGTTCTGCCGCAAGTCGGCCGCCTGCCTCAGCTCAATACAGCGCGCGCCCAGCTCGGATAGTCTTGCCTCGTGCTCGGCAAATGCGCCTTGGACCGCCAGCACGGCGACCGTGTGGTCTGCATAATCGCTCATGTGCGATCCTTTCTGCCGGACTAGCGTCCGCGCTCCTCCATGATGATTTCGATCTCGTCGGCGTTGATGCCCACCATGGCCTCGCCCAGGTCTTCAGAAAGCTCGGCAATGAGCTTGGCGTCGGTGAAGTTTGCCACGGCCTTGACGATGGCGGCAGCGCGCTTGGCGGGGTCGCCACTCTTAAAGATGCCCGAGCCGACAAAGACACCCTCGGCGCCCAGCTGCATCATCAGCGCGGCGTCGGCGGGGGTCGCTACGCCGCCGGCGGCAAAGTTCACGACGGGAAGCTTGCCCGTGGCATGGACCTCGCGTACCAGCTCGACCGGAACCTGCAGTTGCTTGGCTGCCTCAAAGAGCTCGTCGTCGCGCAGAGCAACAACGTCACGGATCTGCTTTTGGATCTTGCGCATGTGGCGTACAGCTTGGACGACGTCACCCGTGCCCGGCTCGCCCTTGGTGCGAATCATGGAAGCGCCCTCGGCGATACGGCGCAGCGCCTCGCCCAGGTTCTTCGCGCCGCACACGAACGGCACGTCGAACTGGTTCTTGTCGATGTGGTACACGTCGTCGGCGGGGCTCAGCACTTCGGATTCGTCGATGTAGTCGATTTCGATGGCCTGCAGAATGCGGGCTTCGGCAACATGGCCGATACGAACCTTTGCCATGACCGGAATGGACACGGCTTCCTGAATGCCCTTGATCATGGCCGGATCGCTCATGCGGGAAACGCCGCCGGCAGCACGAATATCGGCCGGAATACGCTCGAGAGCCATCACCGCGCATGCGCCCGCGTCCTGTGCGATCTTCGCCTGCTCCGGGGTGGTGACGTCCATGATCACGCCACCCTTGAGCATCTGCGCCAGATTCTTGTTCAGTTCGTTCCTGTTGTTGGCCATCGCCAGCCTTTCGTCGAATCGTATTCCACCCTGCTGCAGAGCGGATATCTCTTGACACAGATACTAACGATTTTTCGTTACAAAATCATGTGAACTGAATATTTGCACGTCTTAAAAAGTTGCTTTTCTTAAATTCTGACTATCATTTTCATGATTGTTTCATTTTCTTACGATTTCGATTCTGCCGACGATTCCGCAATTTCATTCGCTTTTCTTGCCTGATATGCGCCATTCGCTTTCGATTCGCGCGCACGGCTCCTTTCGACCGCACTTTCGATGCACGCTATAAGAAATACGAATGACGCATGATTTTCATACGACCACATTGCGGACGGGGTGCAGATGGATTCGCGTATTGCGCACTACATACGCAGTATGCGATCAGCGATGCGCATGGTGGAATCGCGGTGCGACACCAGCACGACGGCGCTCCCCCGCTCGGCAAGATCATTGATCGACCCGAGAATCACCGACTCGTTATAGGCGTCAAGACGGCTCGTCGGCTCGTCGAACAGCACCAAATCGGCGTCGCGAAGGAACATGCGGGCCAATCCGATGCGCTGCTTCTCACCCTCCGAAAGGCGGCCACCCAGCTCGCCGACCTGCGTATCCAAGCCGTTCGGCAGCGCATCGACCAGTTCGAGCGCGGACGCCTTGGCGAGGGCTTCGCGCAATACGGAATCGGGAATGTCGTGCGCGAGGTCCGAATCGGAGGAATCAGCGGAATCACCGCCAGCATTACTGCTGGAATTACTACAGAAATTACTGCCAGAATTACTGTCAGAATCCGAAAAATCGGCGTCATTGCAGGCAATAGCGAGATTTTCGCGAATCGTTCCGTCGAACAGATACGTCTCCTGTCCCATCATCGTCTGCACGCGCCGACGCCATCCGGCGTCAACCTGCGGCAATGGAACATCCGACAGCGAAATCGTGCCGGAATCCGGATCCCAGTAGCGCATCAGCAGTTTCAACATCGTTGATTTTCCACGCCCGGACGGGCCTTGAATACCGAGAATGCCCTGCCGTGAAACATCGAGTGAAACATGGTCGAGCACCGGTTGCGAGGCGATGCCGGCACCTTGTTCGCCGGAGGATTGCGCTTCCGCGGGGCGTGCCGGACTCATGCCAGTCGCATGCTCCGACCGCCCGTTTGGCGTGCGTTCGCCGGAAATACGGGCGCCGGATCCATAGCCGAATGTGACATCGCGCATTGTCATGCCCTGATATTCCGGGCGTTCGCTCCCCTGCTCGACCACAGCGGGAGCCTCATCCATCAACGCGAACAGGCGGCGTGCCGAAGCAAACGTTTGCGTCAGATTCGCCGGCAACGCACTCAACGCAAGCGTCGGCCCAAACGAGCTGGCGAGCAGCACGAAAGCCGCAACCAACGCTGGGGCGTTCGATCCCACGGAACCCATCCACATCAGGCCTTCCGACATATCGGCGGCAGTGGAAACCGCAGTGCACAACGTCATCGCAAGGAAAGCCGCAATCGCCGTGAACAGCATCACCAATACCGCGCCAAATCCTGCAAAATCGCCATTTTTCACGCTCAGACGCACACGTTTGACCCACAGCGAGCGCGTGCAACGCTGAATGGACGCAAGCCGGGCATCGCCTTGGCCGAAGCGGATGATTTCGCCGATGCCACGCATGTCGTCAAGCATTTCGTCATCGAGGGCGGACGACTCCTTGCGCAGTTCCGGACCGATGCCGCGCACCGCGGATGCAAAGATTTTCGGTAGTATGACGCCGATAATGAGGTGCGCGATGATGAGCGTCGCCGCGAGGGGCGGACTGAGGGTGAGTAGCGCGAGCGCGTAGACGACGGTAGTCACGATGGCGATGACGACCGGGCTGATGGTGTGTGCGAAGAAGATTTCCAGCAGTTCCACGTCGGTGGTGACCAGTGCGATCAGGTCGCCTTTGCCTTTGCCTGCAAGCTTGGCGGGGGCGAGACGGCGCAGGGCCGCGAAGGCTTTCGCACGGAATAACGCAAGCAGACGGAACGCCACGTTATGGTTCATGAACTGTTCGGCGTAACGCATGCCGCCGCGGATCAGCGCGCATACGGCCATGGCTGCGAGCGCCGCGGGAACGCTGAGGTTCCAGACCGGCGAGCCGACTGCAGCGAAGGCCGCCGCGATGCCGAACACCGGCAGGAAAGTGGCGGCGAGATGGCCGAGCGTGCCGCAGACGCACGCGACGATCATGTACTTGCGCTGCGGCCCAACCTCCTTCAACAGGCGCGCAATAAGGCGAGACGTGGGCATTGTCTTCGCGTCCGATTCTGTCGAATCGGACATCCGAACGCCCGTTTTCGCACCCTGTGCGTCCGTTTCTGCAGAATCGGACATTCGAGACGTAGTTTCGGCACGCTGCGTGACCGATTCGGGAGAATCGGACAACTGAGCGGTGTTTTTAGTGAGTTGGTTGTCCGTTTCTGCAGAATCGGACACTTGGAGACCCATTTCCGCACGCTGCGTGACTGATTCTGCAGAATCGGACGCTTTAAGTGCGTGGGATGCAGAGGTGGAATGGGTTGCGTTATTGCGTAGACCTATGTTTTCCACGGTTTGTTGGGCGTGGAACAGTTTGGCGTATGTTCCGTTGGCACGCATGAGTTCCGCATGCGTGCCTTGTTCCGCCACGCGCCCGTGTTCGAATACCACCACATGGTCGGCGTCGGCTGCATTCGCCATGCGGTGCGTCACCATGATCACGGTTTTGCCCCGATCCGCAAGCGCCCGAATGGTTTGCAGAATCAGGGTTTCGCTTTCCACATCGACGCTGCTGGTGGCTTCGTCGAAAATGTAGACGGCAGGCTCCCGCAGCAATGCGCGCGCAATGGCGATGCGCTGTTTTTGGCCGCCAGACAGGTTGCTTGCGCCCTGTTCGATGGCCAGGTCAAGTTCTTGCGATTGCGCACGCACGAAATCGCTGATATGCGCCGCTTCCAGCGCTTGCCACAGTTCGCTTTCGGTGGCATCCGGCTTGGCCATCAGCAGATTGTCACGCAACGTTCCTGCAAAAAGGTGGCTTTGCGCCGCCACTATGGCGATTTCCCTCGTAAGGGATTCGATGGAAAGATCGTTGATTTGGTACCGTTGCGTCGAGTTGTTTCCTGTGTTTCCGGATTGCAGCCACATACATCCTTCATATCCGGAAAGATTTCCGGAGAGCAGTTCGACGGCGGTGGATTTGCCGGATCCGGACGGACCGACGATGGCGGTCACCTGCCCGCGCCGCGCAGTGAAAGAGACGCCATGCAATGCGACGACCGAACCATCATCATCTTTCGACATGCCTGTTTTTCCAGCACCAACCACACCGGACTTTCCCCCGATTTGTCCAGTTTTTCCAGTTTCCATATCCGTCGTCACAGCCGTATCCGCAGCCACACTCACAGCCGCCGCAGCGTCCGTATTCACGTCCACATATCGGAACGACACGTCATCAAAGCACACGTCCACACCGTTATCGGAAGCGCCGAATTCCGGCATTTCCTGCATCCCATGCGCAGGAATCGGCGTATCAAGCAATGCGAAAATACGCTTGGTCGAAGTCATGCCGTTCATCGCAACATGGAAGAACGACCCCAATTGGCGCAGCGGAATGAAGAAATCCGCGGAAAGAAGCACTATCAGCAGCACGCCGGCAAGCGGCAATGCGGCACCACTCGCATACTGCCAGATCGATACGCCCACGCCGGCCGCGGCACCCCCGTATGCGACGACGTCCATGGCGGTGAGCGAGCGCAGCTGAATTTGCAGAACATTCATGGTCATTACGCGGAATTGTTCCGCTTGCTCGCCCATTTTCTTGGCGGCATGCGCATCCGCGTCAAAAGTTTTCAGCGTTTCAAGACCTTGTACATTGTCAAGAAACACAGATCCCATGTCGGTGTATTTTCCCCAATATTTTTTGAATACTCGGGCTGCGCGCATTGCGACCATGCCAACAATCAATACAATCAACGGCGCGCATACAAGCAATGTAACAGCCGTCGGCATATTAATCGGCGCAACTATAAAAAATAATGTTACTGGTGCGAGAATCGCATAAAACAGTTGCGGTAGGAATAATTCGAAGAAGCTTTGGATTTGTTCGATGCCTTCACCGGCAGATTGCACCACGTCGGCAGTGCTGATATGTTGCGAATATGATGGTCCGATCGCAAGCATTTTATTAAAAAGCTGTTCACGTAACGCGAGTTTGACACGCTCAGCCGCTTCCGCGCCGAAATAGGCCGCTGCGCGCATCATCAGAAAACGCAGTACCGCACAGACCACGATCGCCAGTACGCATCCGACGTATGTTTCCGCACTGAATCCGCCGTAGCCAAAACCGATGAACAGGCGGGAAATCAGGCCACTATCACCCATGGAGAACATGGGGTCGAACGCCGATTCCACCACGGCAAGCGCCGGCGAAAGCATGACCACCACCGTCACCACGAACACGACGTTGGCCAGCAGTCCGACCCATTGGCAGAGCACTTTCGCCGCAACCAACCGCCCCACGCCGGGAGCGAGGGAAAACAGCCTCTTGTCAAACATAAACACCTTCCGTCCAATGAGCGCACTCGCGTTGCCAGCTCGCCTACGGCCCAAAGCGCAATCGCCATGCATCCAACAAACGAATCGCAACAGGCCAATACGGGAAAACCGGTGCGTGGCAAACCGTTTTCAGCCTATCCAAGGCAGCTCGCAATCGTCAAGGGCGCATTGCATACAGCGAACCGTCGCAATCGAATTGCCATAATCGACCTCAAATCAGCAACGTTGAAAAGAGAAAGGCTGGATGTTCGCCGTTGAGCAGGCAGCCCTCTGACGCAAGGGGTAAATTGCGTCACTCGTGAGTGTACTCGATAAAAAACGCTCGCACCACCATTTCTTCGCATTTCGCTGGTTTTACGGTCCTTTCGGGGATATATGGGAAGCATGGCGACTCCCCCGCAACCGTTACGTCAAGCCTTTTTTTCGAACGGATACAGCGCGACACCAAACACTTGATTTTTGACGGAATAGCACCATTTGTCAGTTCATACAAAGTTGATGAAATATTTCTTGTCGCTTCTCACAATGCAGACTTACGGCCCCGTAACTTAGAATGTGCAAGGTGCGCAAGGGGTAGGAAACGCGGACACACGGTTTGTATCGCTCCCGCACGCATCACAAGCAGAAATACGCGGAAACAACGCAAAAACCGCGAGAAAGAGAACGCTTCATGCTCACCGAGTACACCACCCCGGGCGAATCCGTTGAGGTGCGCGACGACGAATCCATCTATTCCCTGCTTACTGGACGCATAGCGCGCACTGGCGAAGATACCGTGATCGCGGAACGCAAAACCGCCCCCGGCCAATGGACGAAGGTCACTACCGGCGAATTCCACAATGCCGTGCTCGCCGCCGCAAAAGGCCTCATCGCATTCGGCATCAACAAGGGCGATGCCGTCACCATCTTCTCCACCACCCGCTACGAGTGGGGCGTGCTCGACTTCGCACTGGCCGCCATCGGCGCGGTGAACGTGCCGATCTACGACACTGATTCCGCGGCGCAGGCCGAGCGTATCCTCAACGATTCGGATGTGAAACTGGCCATCGCCGACAATCGCGAGCGCTTCGACCGTCTCGACTCCGTAATCGACCGCTGCCCGTCTCTCAAGCACATTCTGATGCTCGATTCCAACGCCATGGGCGCGTTGGAAGGCTTGGGCGTCACCGTGTCCGACGAGGAGCTGGAAGCGCGCATCGATTCGGTGCATGCAGACGATCTGGCCACCATCGTGTACACGTCCGGTTCGACGGGAGCTCCAAAGGGTGCCGAGCTTTCGCACCGCAATTTCATATCGATCACGCGCGCAGGCAGTCTGGCGTTGCATGAGATCGTTCTCGAAGATCATCCGCGACTGCTTCTCTTCCTGCCGCTCGCCCACTGTTTCGCACGGTTCATCCAGTACGCGTCGATTGCTTCCGACGACGGCGTGGTTGGTTATCTGCCGGACACAAAGACGCTGCTGCCCGATTTGCGTTCCTTCGAACCGACATATCTGCTGGGCGTACCACGAGTGTTCGAGAAGGTGTATAACGCGGCCTCCCGCAAGGCCGGCACGGGTTGGAAGGGACGCCTGTTCCTCAAGGCTGCCGAAGCCGCACGCGATTGGTCGCGCATGCAGCAGGCCGGCGAACGCCCGACCGCCAAGCAGATCGCGCAGCATCTTTCGTATGAGGCTTCCGTATACCGTACCGTGCGTAGCGCTCTCGGCCCGCGCATCCGCTACGTGGCATGCGGTGGTGCTCCTCTGGACGTGTCTCTGGCGCATTTCTTCAACGGTATCGGCCTGCCGATGATTCAGGGTTACGGTATGACGGAAACCGCTGCGCCGTTCGCCGCGACCCGCGTCACCGACAATGTGATCGGCACTGTCGGCCAACCGGCTCCGGGATCGTCTGTGCGCATTTCCGATGATGGCGAACTTCAGGTGAAGGGCCCGAACGTGTTCAGGGGCTACCACAACCTGCCTGAGAAGACGGCGGAAGCGTTCACCGAGGATGGGTGGCTGAAAACGGGTGATTTGGCGTCGATTGACGACGAGGGACGTATTACGATCACCGGCCGTAAGAAGGACATCATCATCACCGCCGGCGGCAAGAACGTTTCTCCGATTCCGATGGAGCAGGAGATTGTGAAATGTCCGATTGTGGAGCATGTGGTAGTTGTCGGCGACAATCGTCCGTTCATCGGTGCGCTGATCACGTTGGATCCGGAAGGATTGGAGGCTTGGCTGCCTTCCATTGGACTGTCTGCCGATACGCCGTTGGATCGCGTGGCTGCGACCGCCGCCGTTCACGACGAAATCCAGAAGTACGTCGACAAGGCGAACGCGACCGTTTCCCGCGCCGAATCCGTACGTAAGTTCGTAGTGCTGGATACCCAGTTCACGCAGGAAAACAAGTGCCTGACCCCGTCGCTGAAAGTGGTGCGTCCGGCAGTGAACCGCGTGTTCGCACAGGTGATCGATCAGCAGCTGTACTCCGGCAAGCGCTGAATCGCATAATACATAAAAGCGTGGGGTACGAGAGAACGTTTGTATTCTCTCGTACCCCACGCTTTTGTTCTGTCTGTACAACTTTCAAGGAATGCAAACGAGCGCCGGTGATCGGAAGCGATCCGACCCGCCGGCGCTCATATGGCAGAGATTAGTGATGAATCCAGAATGGCTAACGACACTCCATCAGCCATTGTCAGTAAAGCGACAATCAGTGACGGTTCCGTCAGTGCATAACGCGTGCGGTAACGGTGCGGCAGAAGGCGAAGGCGTACGAGGGTACGTCGAGTCTTCTGCCGTGCCGTTAACGCTCCGTTATGTCAGTGACGGTTGTTGAGGCGGTGGTACATTTCGGAGATCTCAAGGTCGCGCTCGAATTCTGCGGCCTTGGTGTTCGCGTCGATGGTGGCGAGTTCGACACCGGCGATGCGGGCGAAGTCTTCCCAAGCCTCGCGGCCGACGGAGGTGGTCATGCAGGTGTGGTGGGATGCGCCGGAACGCAGCCAGCACTCGGCGGAGGTCTTGAGGTCCGGCTGCGGCTTCCATAGGCCACGGGCGCACGGCAGCTGCTTGAGTTCGCCAAGCGGCTCGACAACGTCAACGAGGTTCATGGTCAGGCGGAAGCGTTCGCGCACGTCAGACATGGACACGACGACGGCGTCCTTCTTCGGGGCGACGGTGAAGACCAAGCGCACCGGATCGGCCTTGCCGCCGATGCCGAGCGGGTGGATTTCCAGCTTCGGCTTGGCGATGGTGCCGACGGACGGGGAGACTTCGAGCATGTGGGAGCCCATGATCATCTCGTTGCCCGGGGTGAAGTTGTAGGAGTAGTCCTCCATGAGGGAAGCGCCACCTTCGAGGCCGTAGCCCATCACTGCGCCGATGCGCACGAGCACTGCGGTCTTCCAGTCGCCTTCGGCGGAGAAGCCGAAGCCGTACTCGGACGGGAAGCGCTGCGGGCCAACGCCCGGCAGCTGCGGGAGGGCACCCAAGTCTTCGAAGTTGTCAACGCCGGCGGTGCAGCCATTGGCGCGCATCATGTTGACCATGGCGGCTTCTTCCTTGGCCGCGATGAACAGGGAATCGTACTTGGCGTCAAGCAGAGCCGGATCAACGTCGTACTTGACCTTGTAGTCTTCGATGATGCTCTTGACCTGATCGTCCTTGACGGCTTCGTAGGCTGCGACGAGCTCGTTGACGGCCCAAGTGTTGATGGATGCGCCGAACACGCGCTCGGCTTCGGTCTTGTCGCCTTCGGTGACGGCCACGTTGCGCATGTTGTCGCCCCAACGCATGACCTTCATGTTGTTGGAAGCATCCCAGCCGGCGCAGGCGCGTGCCCAGGTGCCGATTTCTTCGGCAACGGCCGGATCGGTGTAGTGGCCGACCACGATCTTGCGGTTGATGCCCAGACGGGTCAGGATGTAACCGAACTCACGGTCGCCGTGTGCGGCCTGGTTCAGGTTCATGAAGTCCATGTCGATGGTTTCCCACGGGA
>SKEZ01001958.1_pt1 | contig 10115 bp, 9 predicted proteins | sample 4843881 | NCBI WGS metagenome assembly SKEZ01 (sample SAMN11008796, study PRJNA524170) | human gut metagenome | isolation source: fecal sample from pouch patient p1, p46 | place: Israel: Tel-Aviv | reverse complement strand
GTTCTTTATCGCATAGGTCTAAAGCGGGGCGAACGTGCAATACACCAGCATCCACATGACCAAACATCCCATATTGCAGATTATGGCTATCTAATAAGGCTCTAAATTCTGCAATGTAATCCGCAAGATGTTCTGGCGGCACACAGGTATCTTCCACAAAAGGAATCGGTTTGGCAGCGCCTTTCGCATTCCCCAATAGCCCCACCGCTTTTTTACGCATGGCGTAAATACGTTCAATAGAAGGCAAGTCAGAACAAAGTTGATAGCCGATAATGTGATCTTGGCCTTGTGCAATTTTTTCATCTAATTGCTGACAAAGTGCGCTCACTTGGCTGTCGATTTTGGTTTGATTGTTGCCCGCATATTCCACAATGTTTAAACCGAGAATGGGATTTTGTTCTTCTTCTGTTAAAAGTTCTTTTACCGAATGCCAAATAATATCTTGCTTAGCAAGGTTCAATACTTTGGAATCTACCGTTTCGACGGAAAGAGCATTGGCTTTTACCATAAAAGGTGCATTGCGAAGGGCTGCATCAAATGAACTGTACTTCACATTAATTAAGGTGCGATATTTAGGAATCGGCAATAAATTGAGTTTAGCTTCGCAGATAAACGCAAGTGAACCTTCTGACCCTGTTAAAATTCGGGTGAGATTAAATTCACTTTCATCTTTATTAAAGACATTCTTAAGATCGTAACCGGTGAGAAAGCGATTGAGTTGTGGTAAATCTTGAATGATTGAGGTGCGCTTCTCTTTACAACGTTGGAAAATCGTTTGATGTAGCGTTTTACTATTTTCTGCAAGCGGGTAGTTTTCTAAAACATCGTCAGATTTGACCGCACTTGTATCTAATATTTCACCATTCATTAAAACAGAACGTAATGCTAAAACGTGATCAGAGGTTTTACCGTATTGTAATGAACCTTGACCGGATGCATCAGTATTAATCATGCCGCCTAAGGTCGCACGATTGCTGGTGGAGAGCTCCGGTGCAAAGAATAAGCCGTGAGGTTTTAAAAATTGATTGAGTTGGTCTTTTACGACGCCCGCCTGCACACGAACCCAACGTTCTTCTATATTAAGCTCTAAAATGCCTGTCATGTGGCGAGAGAGATCGACAATAATGTTGTTATTTATAGATTGTCCATTGGTACCCGTGCCGCCACCGCGAGGTGTAAAGGTTAGATGAAGATATTTCTCTTTATTGGCTAATTTGGTAATGCGCACCACATCAGCAACAGATTTAGGGAATAAAATAGCTTGTGGAAGTTGCTGATAGACGCTGTTATCTGTCGCAAGGCTTAAGCGGTCAGCATAATTTGAGGCAATATCACCTTCAAAATACTGTTTTTGGAGTTCGTGAAGATAATCACTCACCACATTATTAAGTTGTGGCACATTAGAAAGACGGGGCAACATAAAATCACTTACCTATAATAAAGAGAAGAAAGTGAATTTGATGATATATGAAGCTCAAAAAAAAGTCGATTTCAACAAAAGATATTTTTTGTTAGAATAGAAAACGGGTTAAAAATTAACCCGTTTTTTGTGAATGGACGTTCATTTTAGGGGTTGTTTGTCTATAAAATAATCAAAAAAGGCAAAAAAGGTTTGATCTTTGATGTTTTTATAGGATAATAACCATACTTTTGAACGTTCCTTTGGCTATGGCAAAGGAATTGAATTTGTCAAAAGGATAAGTTAGGGCAAATTCAAAACCCTAGTTAAGCAATGTTTAGAGTGTTTCTTTTTTATAAAGTTCACGATAAACAAGGAAACTTTTCTTAATTAATAACGATGACTAAATAGAGGACATCAAAATGAAAAAAACTGCAATCGCATTAGTCGTTGCTGGTTTAGCAGCAGCTTCAGTAGCTCAAGCAGCTCCACAAGAAAACACTTTCTATGCAGGTGCTAAAGCTGGTTATGCATCTTTCCACGATGGTATCAAAGCTAACACTGATGCTACTAACCCTCGTAGCTTAGATTTCGGTACTGGTTACAACCGTAACTCTGTTACTTACGGTGTATTTGGTGGTTACCAAGTATTAAACCGCGATAACTTAGGTTTAGCGGTAGAGTTAGGTTATGATGACTTCGGTCGTGTTAAATTCAAAGATGCTGGTAAAGTAGTATTCAAACACACTAACCACGGTGCTCACTTAAGCTTAAAAGGTAGCTATGGTTTAACAGAAGGTTTAGACTTCTACGGTCGTGCTGGTGCAGCTTTAGTTCGTTCTGACTATAAATTCTACGATGAAACTACTGGTGCTCGTGAGCACGCATATGGTCGTCACAGCTTACGCGTTTCTCCAGTGTTCGCTGCTGGTTTCGAATATGCATTACCTTCATTACCAGAGTTAGCATTACGTCTTGAATATCAATGGTTAGCTCGCGTGGGTAAATTACGTACTCAAACAGGTCCAAATAGCTCAGTAGACTACAACCCATGGATCGGTTCTATCAACGCTGGTTTATCTTACCGTTTCGGTCAAGGTGCTGCTCCAGTTGTTGCACCTGAAGTTGTAAGCAAAACTTTCAACTTAAGCTCTGATGTAACTTTCGCTTTCGGTAAAGCTAACTTAAAACCACAAGCTAAAGCAACTTTAGACGGTATCTACGGTGAAATCGCTCAAATCAACAACGCTAACGTAGCTGTTGCTGGTTATACAGACCGTATCGGTAAAGATGCACCAAACGTGAAATTATCACAACGTCGTGCAGACTCTGTAGCTAACTACTTAGTAGCTAAAGGTGTTCCAGCTCAAAGCATCTCTGCAGTTGGTCACGGTAAAGCTAACCCAGTTACAGGTTCTACTTGTGACGCGGTTAAAGGTCGTAAAGCGCTTATCGCTTGTTTAGCACCAGACCGTCGTGTTGAAATCGCAGTTAACGGTACTAAATAATTTTATTTAGTTATCCATTAACGGATTAACATTAGAAGACCTAAACTTCGGTTTAGGTCTTTTCTTATATAAATTAAACCTATAATTGAAGGAATTTTTGAATGAAAAAGTGGATTATCTTGATTATTATCGCCGTTGCTGCAGGTTTTGGCTTAATGTCTAGCTACAATGGCTTAGTAAAAGCAGAAACTGAAATTGATTCTGTTTGGGCAAATGTTGAATCATCTTATCAACGTCGTGCTGATTTAATTCCAAACTTAGTGAATACTGTAAAAGGTCAAGCTAATTTTGAACAACAAACATTAACCAATGTAATCGAAGCTCGCGCAAAAGCGACACAAACTAAAATTGATCCGTCTAATTTAACGGAAGAACAATTAAACGAATTCCAACAAAACCAAAATCAAGTAGGTTCAGCATTATCTCGCTTACTTGTTACTGTAGAACAATACCCACAATTAAAAGCGAATGAAGGTTTTATGAACTTACAAGCGCAACTTGAAGGTACAGAAAACCGTATCAATGTCGCTCGTAATAAATTTAATGAAGCAGCGCGTATTTATAATGAAAAAGTACGTCAATTCCCAACTAAATTAGCGGCAATGATTTTTGGTTTTAAAGCTAAACCTTACTTTAAATCAGCTACTGGCGCTGAAAACGCACCGACTGTAAACTTTAACTAAGGTTTATCTATGCCATTCTTTTCCAGAATTCCGGTAGATAAAAAGCAAATCGAGGCGGCGATTAGTCGCCTCGAAAGCTTAAGTTCGGCTGAGTTACGTGTTTATATTGAACGCAAAGTGCCAAAGGCTTCAGCACAATTGTCTGCAATGGAACGTGCTTTAGAAGTGTTTGATGAACTGGAAATGCATAAAACAGCGGCACAAAATGCCGTGTTGATTTATGTGGGATATAAAAATCATCTCTGTGCAATCGTAGGTGATAAAGGCATTCATCAATTTGTTGATGTGGCTTATTGGCAGTTACAATGCGATTTAATGATTGAGCAGTTTAAACAAAAAGCTTATACACAAGGTATTGTCGATGCGATTGATCGTATCAGTGATATTTTATCTCGCCATTTCCCTATTCAGCCTGATGATGTGAATGAATTATCTAATGAGGTAATTATTAATGGCTAAGCTTTTATCTTTTATGAAAAGTGCGGTTGTTTTTAGCCTTGTTTTTTTTGCTCAAATGGTTGTTGCGGCAGAATTTCCGCCTGCACCAAATCCTTTCCATTACATAAACGATTACACCAACACACTTTCATCAGAACATAAGCAAATTTTAGAAAATAAACTGATTGCTTATAGTAAAGAAACGAGTTCACAAATCGCTGTTGTTTTGGTTCCGACAACCGGTGAATATGAAATTGCTGATTATACCTTTGCTTTAGGTGATAAATGGGGCATTGGGCGTAAAAATCTGAACAATGGCGTGTTGATGCTGATTGCGAAAAATGATCGCAAAGTTTTTATCGCAACAGGGCAAGGTTTAGAAGGCGTACTGCCGGATGCTTTTTTATCGCAAGTCATCCGTTCGGCAATTTTGCCACAATTTAAACAAGGTCAATATGCCCAAGGTATTAATGATGGCTTAAACCAAATTATTGCGGCAAGTAAAGGCGAGTTTGATGCGGCACAAGTTGAAGAAGATGCGTTCGATAAGTACATCCCATTCTTAATGGTATTGGCATTTATTGCTATTGTATTATTTGGTGAATTCCAATATCACAAAGATGAAGTATATATTAGCCCGAATCAACGTGACCAACTGAATAAAATCATTCGTCAAAGTACGATTTCTCGTCGCCGTGGTGGCGGTTCTGGTTTCGGAGGCGGATTTGGTGGAGGCTTCGGCGGCGGCGGTTCTTCCGGTGGTGGCTTTGGTGGCGGTGGCTTTGGCGGCGGTGGAGCAGGTGGAAGTTGGTAAGACCAAGTCTTTCACTCAGGTTCTATCTTATGCTAGAATAGCGCCCTATTCATACTTATTTGAACAAGGAACATTATGGAAACGTTAGACAAAATCAAAAAACAAATCGCTGAAAACCCAATTTTAATTTACATGAAAGGTTCACCAAAATTACCTTCTTGTGGTTTCTCTGCGCGTGCATCTGAAGCATTAATGAATTGCAAAGTGCCTTTCGGCTATGTTGATATTCTTCAACACCCAGATATTCGTGCTGAATTGCCGGCTTATGCAAACTGGCCAACTTTCCCACAATTATGGGTAGAAGGTGAGTTAATTGGTGGTTGTGATATTATTTTAGAAATGTATCAAGCTGGCGAACTTCAAACTTTATTAAGCGAAGTAGCGGCTAAACATCAAGCTTAATTGACGATAGATTACCAAGATAAACCTGCTTTTTAGCAGGTTTTCTTTTGCTCAAAAAATGATAAACCTGTTATAAAAATGTGATCAGATTAACATTTTTAAGTTAAATAACTTGTTGATAAAATTCCCTTACGTTAGACTACATCGAACTTAGTCGGGGTGCCAATATTAATGGCTGAGAAACACCCGTGAACCTGAAACAGATAATGCTGGCGTAGGAAACTAATTATCTCATTATGCTGTTTCGTTATGCAAAAATAAGGAGAACGCATAATGAACAAAACGCTTCCCATTTTAACCGCACTTTTCACCTTTTCCGCTTTCGCACAAGCTGCACCTCAAACATTAGATGTTTATACTTATGATTCATTTAGTGCTGATTGGAGTGCAGGACCAAAAGTTAAAGCGGCTTTTGAACAACAATTCCCGCAATGTAAGCTGAATTATGTGGCTTTTGACAATAATGGCACTTTGTTTAACCGTGTTCGTCTAGAAGGTAAAAAAATTAAGGCGGATGTAGTGCTCGGTTTAGATAGTTATCAAATTGAGGATGCACAAAAACTCAATATTTTTGAGCCAAATAAAGTGGATTTAAGCCAGTTACGTTTACCAATTAAATGGGAAAATCACACGTTCTTACCATTCGATTATGCACAATATGCGTTTATTTATGATAAAAATAAACTGACTAATCCACCAAAAAGCTTAAAAGAATTAGTTGAGCGTCAAGATCTTAAAGTGTTATATCAAGATCCGCGTACAAGCAGTATTGGACGTGGTTTATTGCTTTGGATGAATGTAGTTTATCCAGAAGCAGATGTCGCAAATGCCTGGAAGACCCTTTCTAAACATACGGTCACGGTCACCAAAGGTTGGACTGAGTCTTATGGAGCCTTCTTAAAAGGCGAAGGTGATGTGGTTTTAAGCGTCAATACTTCACCGATTTACCATATTCTTTCTGAACAAAAAGACAATTATGTGGCAACGGAATTTGCAGAGGGGAGCGTATTACAAGTTGAAGTCGCGGCAAAAGTCGCTAACCGCAATAATGCCTGTGCTGATGAATTTTTAGGATTCTTACTTTCACCGCAAGCTCAAGCGGATATTGCTAAAAATAATGTGATGTTACCCGTGGTAGAGACCAATATCGAAAGTCATATTGATGCGCTTAATTCTCGCGCAAAATCAATGCGTATTTTAGATACCACAACGGTAACAAGTGAGCAGCTGAAAGGCTGGATCAATCAATGGCAAAAAGCTTTATCTAAGTAGTATTAATGAGCTTATTGCAACATCCGCATTTTCGTCCTCGCCATTATTTGGGCGGAAGTGCGGTCATTTTTTTCATTGTTTTACTCTATGGATTTTCACTTTCTGCTGTTTTTTCAGTTGGAAGTGATTATGCCTTATCTGATTTCTTAAAAGACGATTATTTGCATCAAGTTATCGCCTTTAGTGTCGGGCAGGCATTCTTGTCAGCCTTGCTTTCTAGCGTAATTGGAACTTTATTTGCACGCGCTTTTTTCTATTTAGATTTCAAAGGCAAATCGCTCATTTTACGCATTTTTTCTCTCACCTTTGTTTTGCCTGCATTACTGGCTATTTTCGGTCTAATTGGTATTTATGGCACTGCCGGTTGGCTAACACAACTGCTGCAAACCCTAGGTATTTCATGGAAACCATCCATTTATGGTTTAAGCGGCATTCTCATTGCCCATTTATTTTTTAATATTCCCTTAGCAGCCCGAATGAGTTTGCAGGCTTTGCAAAGTGTACCGACCGAACAGCACCAACTTGCGGCACAATTGAATATCAAAGGTTTCACATTTTTCCGTTTAATTGAATGGCCTTATTTGAAAAGCCAAATCGTGTCAGCCTTTGTATTGATTTTTATGCTGTGTTTCACCAGTTTTACGATTGTCTTGGCACTGGGTGGCGGGCCACAAAATAGCACGCTAGAAGTTGCGATTTACCAAGCCATTTTCTTTGAATTTGATTTACCCAAAGCCGCACTTTTTGCGCTTGTACAATTTGCGTTTTGTTTTGCGTTATTTTCGCTTTCACAATATTGGGCAAAAGCACCCGAAACCCAGATTTCGCAACGTTATCGATGGGTTTTACCTGTTTCAAGTGCGGTCAAATTTGGACATGTTTTTGTCTTATTCTCGGTGTGCTTATTTATTTTAAGTCCCTTATTCAATATCGTTTTCCAAGGTTTGTCAGCGACCCAATTATTTGGTTATTGGCAAAACCCACAATTATGGAAAGCGCTTGCTTATTCATTAACCATGGCACCGACCGCAGGGATTTTATCGGTATTATTTGGATTCTTCTTATTGTTACTCTCCCGTCAACTGCAATGGTTATATCACCCTAAATTAGCTCACTTAATTTTAACGGGTGGCATGATGATTTTAGCCATTCCGACGATTGTCTTAGCAGTCGGCTTATTCCTTTGGTTACAAGATATTGATTTTTCAGCAGGGCATTTGTTTGTAGTGGTATCTGTTTGTAACGCCTTGGCTGCCTTGCCATTTGTGATCAAAATTCTTAATACACCAATGAATCAATCGATGCAATATTATGAAAAACTCTGTTTATCGCTGAATATTACAGGCTGGCAGCGTTTTCGTTTAATTGAATATCCGCTACTAAAAGCACCGTTGAAATATGCCTTGGCACTCGCGACAACCTTATCACTCGGCGATTTTACAGCGATAGCCTTATTTGGTAGCCCTGATTTTACTTCTTTGCCTCATTTGCTTTATCAACAAATCGGGCAATATCGAAGCCAAGAAGCGGCAGTGACGGCATTGATTTTATTGGGCTTATGTTTAGGTTTATTTATGTTTATTGAAGGGCAGAAGGAACAAAATGATTAAATTAAATAATGTAGTCTTCAATTATCAATCCATGCCGATGGTATTTGATTTACATATTCAAGCCCAGGAAAAAATTGCCATTATTGGTGAAAGTGGCGCAGGAAAAAGTACCTTGCTGAATTTAATTGCCGGTTTCGAATATGCCGATAGTGGTGAGATTTGGCTAAATGGTGAAAATCATACCAAAACAGCACCTTTTGAGCGTCCTGTTTCCATGCTATTTCAGGAAAACAATCTCTTTACTCATCTTTCTGTAGAAGAGAATATTGCCTTAGGTTTAAAACCGAATTTAGCCTTAAATGCAGAAGAAAAAGCCCTTGTAGAACAAGCTGCAAGTGCGGTCAATTTACAGGATTTTTTAACGAGAAAACCGACCGCACTTTCAGGTGGACAAAAACAGCGAGTAGCGTTAGCGCGCTGTTTGCTACGAGATAAACCCATTTTATTATTGGATGAGCCTTTTTCAGCTCTTGATCCTAAATTACGCATTGAAATGCAGGATTTAATGGATCAATTATGTGAAGAGAAAAAACTCACCATGTTACTGGTGACACATCAACCCAAAGAAATTGAACGGCATATTGATCGAGTGATTGAAATTCATCAAGGAAAAGTGATCTGATCTCTTTTTATCATATTGCAGAGTAATATGCTCAACTTAATCAAAGCGACATAGCTTAAACGAGGAAAATATAATGACCACAACAAATGTAGTACAGCTTTCATCTATTACACCCCATCCATCAGTAGAGTATTGGTCTGTTTGTAAAGTCGAAGCGTTATTTGAAACACCTTTTTTAGAATTAGTCTATCGTGCGGCTCAAGTGCATCGAGAGCATTTCAACCCTGGCGCGATACAGTTATCGACGTTGATGTCGATTAAAACGGGTGGCTGTCCAGAGGATTGTGGTTATTGCCCACAATCAGCACGTTATCAAACAGGCGTACAAAATCAGCAGATCTTGGATATTGATGAAATTGTCGAAAAAGCCAAAATTGCGAAAGCACGTGGTGCAGGACGTTTTTGTATGGGCGCAGCATGGCGTGGTCCTAAGCCTAAAGATATGGAAAAAGTGACGGCGATTATTCGTGCGGTAAAAGATATTGGCTTAGAAACTTGCGGGACCTTTGGGTTGCTGCAAGATGGTATGGCGGAAGAGTTAAAAGATGCGGGATTGGATTATTACAACCACAATCTTGATACTGCACCAGAGAATTACCACAATGTCATTGGTACACGCCGTTTTGATGATCGTTTAAGCACATTAGGAAAAGTGCGTCGTGTCGGTTTGAAAGTTTGCTGTGGCGGTATTGTGGGCATGAACGAAACCCGTAAAGAGCGAGCTGGTCTCATTGCAAGTTTGGCAAATCTTGATCCGCAGCCAGAGTCAGTACCGATTAACCAATTAGTGAAAGTAGAAGGCACGCCAATGGCAGAGGCGGCTGATTTAGATTGGACTGAGTTTGTTCGTACTATTGCGGTGGCGCGTATTACTATGCCGAAAAGTTATGTTCGTCTTTCTGCAGGTCGTCAAGGCATGAGTGAAGAAATGCAAGCGATGTGCTTTATGGCTGGCGCAAATTCCATTTTCTATGGTGATAAATTATTAGTGACTGGCAACCCAGAAGAAGATGGCGATCAGCTTCTTATGGCAAAATTGGATCTTGAGCCGGAAACGGAAGAAAACAGAAAGCCACTCGACAGAAATTAGTCATAAAAAAAGTGCGGTGAAATTCACCGCACTTTTCATTGGGACTTACTTAACTTGTTCGGTTAAGCAAGGCTGAATTTTATTCAGCATTTCTTTTAAAATACGCGCTGGTGCAGCCACGATGTCGCCTGAGCGTAAATAGCCGTGCCCCGCATTGAAATCACACACTAAACCGCCTGCTTCACGCACGATTAAATCACCCGCTGCGCAATCCCAAGGTTTTAAGCCCATTTCGAAATAACCGTCAACGCGACCGGATGCTACATAGCAAAGGTCT
>SKEZ01001939.1_pt1 | contig 10186 bp, 9 predicted proteins | sample 4843881 | NCBI WGS metagenome assembly SKEZ01 (sample SAMN11008796, study PRJNA524170) | human gut metagenome | isolation source: fecal sample from pouch patient p1, p46 | place: Israel: Tel-Aviv | reverse complement strand
TACATAGATATACATATTCAGAGTTAGACATAGAAATTCAAAAATGTGTTATGTATTGTTTGAAAAACGGAATTTCTCAAGGAGATAACGTACTTATTCAATTGCCGAATAGTGATTCTTTTATTATTTTTTGTTTTGCATTATTCCGAATAGGTGCCGTTCCTGTAGCTGCGTTACCAGCGCATAGAAAAAATGAGATAGAAGGAATAATTGAGGCTACACATCCTGTTGCGTACATTTTAAAAGAAATTTACCAAGGATTTAACTATTATAAGTTTGCACAGGATATAAGGAAACATACTGCTTTTAAATTTAATATAATTAGTGACAATTCTTATAAAGATACAAGTTATGATGGTGAGGAGATAATAAATACACGTGATTACAAAGATATTGCTTACTTAATGTTGTCGAGTGGCACTACAGGAAAGCCCAAGATAGTTCCAGTGTCACATGCAATGTTGATGAGCATGTCATTAGAAGCCACTAAAAAATTAAGAATTGATCAAAATAGTGTGTATTTAGATATTTTACCTATTTCTCATAAATTTGCTTTTTCCGAACCGGGGATTTTAGGAACACTGCTTAATGGAGGCAAGGTTGTGATATGTAAGTTTATGAGTTGGGATGAGGCGTTTCCTCTTATAGAAGATGAGAAGGTAACCTTTACCGCTGTTGTTCCTTCATTGGTTAAAATTTTGAATGAAATGTTTGAGATAACGGAATCTTACGATCTGACTTCATTGAAATTTATTCAGATAGGGGGTGCAGCTATTGAATACAATTCGGTGAAATTACTTAACAAAATATTTGATTGTGCCGTAGTGCCATTTTATGGCGCGACTGAAGGCGCAGTTACGTGTACCTCTCTTGATGACACTTTAGAAGTTATGGGAAATACCTGCGGTAAGCCTTTGGCTCTATATGATGAAATTGTAATAGTAGATGAGAAAGGGTATGAAGTCAAAGAAGGCGATGTTGGAGAAGTGTGGGTAAGAGGTCCCTATACAATAACAAGTTATTTTGATAAAAAGGATAACGAGGGACGGTTTACATCAAACTATTTTTATAAAATGGGAGATTTAGCTCGATATAGAGAGGATGGAAATATACAGATTGTAGGTAGGAAATCTGAAATGATTAATCGTGCAGGAGAAAAAATAGTACCTGCGGAAATTGAGTTTATTTTAAAGGAAAATTCTAAAATAAAGGATGCAGCAGTTATTGCTGTTCCAGATGAAATGTTAGGTGAAAGAATATGCGCTTTTATTGTGGCTAATAGTTATATGAGTGTAAAAGATATTGGCTCACATATGATCCAGAAGGGAATTGCTTTATATAAAATACCGGATCAAATTATATTTGTTGAACAATTGCCGCTTACTGCAAATTATAAAGTTGATAAAAAGAAACTTCTTTGCATGGTTTTAAACACAGAGTAGAAAATATATAAAGTATTTTGGGAAGGAAGCCTTCTTTATTGTATAGGTTATTATGTTCAACGTATTCTAAATCCTCATAATTTCTCAGAAGGAGTTTTGGGACTGTAAATTATATGAAGGTGTTAAGAAAATAATGTTGAACGTCAGACTCATTTACTAATTGGATAGTAGGATTGGATAATGATGGTAGAAACATAGAACACAAATAATCATTTACGATCCAAGTATGAAGATGAAATGAGAATGAAGAATCTAAGGTATTAAAATCTTGGATTTTTTCAGAAAAACCTGTGCCTAGATATTTTATATAAGCTTCTTTTTGAGTCCAAATCTTATAAAAACGGTATGAGCGTATAGGAGCAGAGGACCCGTTGTTTATGTATAGAAATTCTATCGGATGAAATACATTCTCCATATTCCCAATGGTTATATTTGTGTCTATACGCTCAATATCTACGCCTACTGGCTCAGTGGCAGAAATACCGCACAAAATCATATTTCGGGTATGCGAATAATTAAAATGATATTGTGGAGCGGAGAGTAGTATAGGTTTATGCATGTACTGACTATGAAAGCATAGATCAGCAGATGGAATTCCGGATAATTTGCTGATTTCCATACGAACCAAAAGTGTTGATGGCAACTTTAGATGGCAATACAAAGACTTTGTTGCCTGTCTCTGAGTTACCCTGTATACTGTCATTAATACAGTAAAGAAAGGGATCCCAGAGCATCCTTCCTGACAAGACGTATACTCTGGGATCATGATTTTGAAACCATGATTATTATATCAGATTATTCCGTTTCGTACAATGAGGAAGACGATATTTTTAATTAAAAGCAGCGCCATAGTTACTGTTCAAGGGTTAGCTGGACTTGAGAAAACCGATGGTGTAGACTGATAACAGTCAAAACCATCGGTTTTCTTTATCCAAATATTCTGGACACTCTGTCATATATATTGGCCGGATCTTCAAGGCGCATCAAAACAAGCATGCTCATGCATTGGCAGAGATAAGCGATGTTTTCGAAACTTCTGAATGTCACGGCCTGCGCCTGTTTCCGCTTATAATTCTTTAGAAGCCTTTCGGCTTCATTATTCGTGGCAGGTACCCGGATATCATGCAGGAACAACAGATGGTTGTGCATGTTCTCGCGGGCAAAGTACAGGGCTTTTCCGTCCGGTGTTGCACAGACATATACCTGGCAGCTCTTTCCGTTTTCCCTGGCATTTGTACAATCTGTATGCATAACAGGGGAAAGCAGCATATCTGCATAGGCAGACCTGCGTTCAGGCTCAGTTTTTAAAGCAAACTCCGGTTTAGTCTGCTTATCATGCCTTTGGAAATATTCAGTTTTCCACCCGTCAGGTCGGACAGAAATGCCCTGCTCTTATCAATGGATGTACAGCAGTCATTGTTCAGAAGGAACAGAAATGCCCGTATGCTGCCATCATAATTCACATCATCGATAACTCCGTCTGGAAATGCTGCATGTGCACGTTCTCCCGTATGACTGTTATAATAAACATCTGCATGATATTCCGTTACATTCAGGACCATACGGATACTTACCATCTGCTTTACGATGGTCCTGGCAGTCTTTTTAAAAGCACAGTCTTCGAGCACTTCTTCAGGTGGAGGAAGAAGAATAACTGGCTGTGTAGGCTCCTGTCTTTTCCGGCAGTGCCCTTTGTGGCCGGGCTGCCCGCCTGGTCTTCTGCCTGTTTTTTCCCTGTTGTTTGTGATCTTTTTACGTCGTACTGCTTTTGAAGAAGGAATAGAAGAGTTTTCATAATCACGGTTGATCTGTGCCCGTAGTTTCAGATTCTTTCCCTGTTCTTCTTCCAGTCTGGATGCCGCTTCATAAAACTGATGTCTGAAAACGGCTGCTTTATCCAGTGCATCCTCTCTTTGCTTTTCTGCATTCAGTGCACGGATCTCCATTTTTCGGAGTTCCTGCGCGGACCTTTTTTGTGCCTTTTCAAACTCCCGGAGCATATCCTCCAGTACCTGAAACCAGTAATTGCGCACACGGATCGTTTCTTTGTGCGCATCTGCAAGTTCTTTTTTCAGCTTCTCAATCTTATGTTCATAAACGTTGTACTCTTTCTGATGAAGTTCTTCTAACTGGATATATCTTTCACCAGATTCCAGTTCTTTGTTTCTGCGTTGTGCAGCTTTCAGCCGACACATGAGAGTGATATGATCATAAGTATCAGGCATACGTTTTCCTCCGGTACAGTCCTGCTAAACACTGCCGACGATATCTGTGATCTTTGAGATATGATCCTCGAGATATTCGATCAGCTCTTTCTGTTTCTGGATGAATTCCTCCTGGATCTCGATCTGCCTGAGATAGCCGTCAAGAAGTTCATCACGTTTTTTTAGTTCCTGTATAAAATCAATCTCCATAAAAACAACCTCTCTTTCTTGAAAAAAGTATAGCAGAAATGCAGGAAAAAAGCGAATTTCCGGAAATGACCCATTGGGCAATCTGACTGTGGATAAATCTCCATTATAAGATTGGAAATGAGTAGATATAAGGCCTCTGTCTGAAAGAATGGATAGGATTCGGTGTATAACTTTTGTGAAAAAAAACAGCAGAAAAAACTATAAATACAGTTTTTTCTGCTGAAGATAATTATCCACAAAATAGAGAAAATAATTTCGTCACTTTTTACAATGACTTATACATACCTTTGAACAGTAACAAACTAAAAGCGAAATCTCTAATGAGAATGGAAACAGCTATACAGAAATAGACTGATATGATATAATAAAATCGTTCCTACATTTGTAGAAAGAGGGAGAATGAGAGCGTGAAAAAAACATATCAGAGACTTCCAGAATCAGAACTGGATATTATGCTTGTTCTTTGGAATAATACACCTCTGATGAACAGAATGGAAATTGTAGCAGCAGGTGAAGGTGATGAAGAATCCAGAGTCCTTTACAATAACGAAGACGGAACCTGGATCGATGAGAACGGAAATCTTTATGAAGAGTAAATGAAAAGAAACGTTTTCCGTAAGCAAATAAGGGAATGGAAAACATTTCTTTTTTTATAAAATGTTATATGAGATATAAAAGCTATTTTGAAATATAAGTATTTGATAAGAAAGACATTTTTATTTTACAACAAACAGACATTTTTATGATAAAATATCGGTAAAAATAATTTTGGACTGTAACAAAAGTCGTTGCAGTGTCTAAACTACATCAAATGGATACGGAGGAAAAAATGTGCGGGATTTGTGGATTTACAGGTTACAGACAGGATCAGAAGACAGTAATTGAAAGGATGATGAAGGCCATTGAACATAGAGGCCCGGATAGTGAAGGCTCTTTTTGCAGGGAGAAGATTACGCTGGGCTTTCGAAGACTTAGTATTATTGATTTAGAAGATGGGCAGCAGCCTATGGAAAGTGCGGACGGAAACCTGCATATTGTTTTTAATGGGGAAATCTATGATTATAAGGAACTGCGGGCAGAACTTGAGGCTTCCGGCATTTCTTTCTGTACCCATTCTGACACGGAAGTTCTGGTAAATACCATTCAACAGTATGGGGAGAAGGCACTGGATAAGCTCAGGGGAATGTTTGGGTTTGCAGTATGGAATGAAAAAGAGCAGACTTTGATGCTTGCAAGGGATTTCTTTGGAATTAAGCCTGTGTACTATGCCGAAATAGATGGACACTTTGTATTTGCTTCTGAAATTAAGAGTATTCTTGCATTTCCAGGCTATGAAAGAAAAGTAAATCAGAAGGCCCTGGAGCAGTATTTGTCATTTCAATATGCCCCTCTGGAAGAGACCTTTTTTAAGGGAATCTATAAACTTATGCCCGGACATATGCTTTTATATAAAAACGGAAACTATGAAATAAAGACTTATTTCAAAACAAAGCTTACACCTGGCAAGTGGAACCGTAAGACGAATATGGATCAGCTGCGGAGCCAGCTTGCAGAGATTTTAAAGGATTCGGTGAAGCACCACATGTTAAGCGATGTGGAAGTCGGCGCGTTTTTATCCGGGGGAGTGGACTCCGGGTATCTGGCTTCTGCCTCCGGCGCAGATCAGGCATTCACAGTGGGATTTGATGAGGGAGACCGATATAGTGAAGTCAACAAAGCTGCCAAAGTGGCAGAAAAAACAGGCTTGAAACACCATGTGAAAATCATATCCAAGCAGGAATTCTGGGACGCCCTTCCAGATGTGATGTATCATATGGATGAACCACTTGGGGATGCCTCTGCAGTTGCACTTTATTTTCTTTCCAAGGAGGCTGCCGGACATGTTAAGGTAGTCCTTTCCGGGGAAGGCGCAGATGAACTTTTCGGTGGATACAATATTTACAGAGAGCCTGAAGCATTAAAGAAAGTTGCCTGGATTCCGTTCGTGCTCAGACGCGCTGTCAGAAAACTGGCTGCAAAGCTGCCAGACGTGAAAGGACGGGATTTCCTTATCCGCGCAGGAATGAAAGTAGAAGAACGCTTCATCGGAAATGCATATATTTACTGTGAAAAAGAGAAAGAACAGATTTTGAAAAATAAAGTAACAGGACCTTCCACGCAGGAATATTTAAGTCAATTTTATGAAGAGCTTGAGTCAGAAAACAGAGACTCACTTCAAGACATGGAAAAAATGCAGTCTGTAGATCTGAACTACTGGCTTCCTGGCGATATTTTGCAGAAAGCAGATAAAATGAGCATGGCACATTCCCTGGAAGTCAGGGTACCATTTCTGGATAAAGAAATTTTTAACTTTGCAGCAAAGCTTCCGAAAGAAGCCAAGATTGCAGCAGGTACAACCAAATATATTTTCCGCAAAGCTGTTTCAGAATTTCTTCCACAGGAAACCAATGAACGGAAGAAACTTGGTTTTCCCATTCCAATCCGTGTGTGGCTGCGGCAGAATGACTGGTATCAGATGGTAACAGATTTATTTACCTCGAAAGAAGCAGAAGAATTTTTCCATACAGAGAAACTGCTCCAGCTCCTGAACGACCATAAAGATAAAAAAGCAGATAACAGCCGTAAAATCTGGACAGTTTTAACATTCCTTATCTGGTACGATAGATTTTTTACTACATGTTCGAAGTGAGAGAGTTGGTTATGAGACGGTAATAATACCTAAATGGATATTCACAAAGAAAAAATAGAAGATAGGTATTAAGCTTTCGTATAGGAAGCTGCATGTCAATCCATGGTTTATGAAGAGCAGACTTCATCATAACTATTTGAATAATTTATCGAAAGAAGGAAAAAATGAAATTATACCACTACCGTTCAATAAGCAGTGCATTATTAGAAATTGAAAATGGCACTTTTCATTTTGCATCGAAAGAAGAGTTAAATGATCCGTTGGAAGGGTTTGTACGTGTTTTCTGGCAGGGAGATAAGATGGCCTGGGAGGGATTGTTCAGACATTATATATATAGCGTAGCGCGTGCATTGAAACTCTATATTCTGAAAGCCGATGATGAAACGTTATATCATGGTACTTTGGTTGCAGATGTTCATTGCTATAAAAATAACTTTTTTGAGAAAATTTTATTGAAATTAGGAGAAGAGTTCATAACGGATATAGATGTACAAAATCTGGCAGGAGTTTATGGTGACAATTGTTTGAAAGTATCAGAAAAGGAACTTCAATATATTCTTTTTTATATTCATAATAATGCACTAATTAGGTGTCTGGAAGAATTTAAGAAAAATAAATTTGTACCTGCAGAGGAAGCTGAGAAACAGATTAAACTTCTTAATTTTTCACTTTCTGTGGAAAAATTAGTAGATGCAATAAAGAAAGTCTTTTCTAATGAAAAAATGCGTGTCCAGACAATTGAATCTATGGAAGAAATATTCGAGGAAATGAAGGAATTCTCCTATATAATGAAAGGTGCAGAAAACGACATATTTCTTCATGGTAAAGGCTCTGAAGAACAAATATATAATAATGATGGCAATTCAGTAGTTCAACAGCATAGAAAGTGGTTAATTGTTATGGCTGATTTTCCAAAAGTGTTTGTGGCTCAGTTGAGGGATATGATATACCCCAAAAGCTATGTTGTTTGTTTTTCTAAAAAAAATGATAATTCTGCTATGTGGGGAAACTATGCAGATTGTCATAAGGGTGTATGTCTGATTTATGATACAGGTGACGAGGCAAAACTTAAGGTAGGAGGGCGACATATTCCTCTTGATGTAAGAGCAATTTCTTATGGTGGAGAGTCCATTGAATGTAATTTTTTCCAGACATTAGGACGATTGACTATGGTTCAAATAAGAGAATGGTTACTTGGAGTAGACGGCGTCAGTTCCTGTTATGAAGCATTTTCTGATGTAGAGGAATGGAGAAAACGTTACTGGAAGATCTATGATGCGAAAACCTATCGCAAGACAAAAAACTGGGAACATGAAAAGGAATTTAGGGTAGCTGTGTCAAATACATTTGGTGAATTTGATGTTCCTCAAAAGCAGAATATGTCATTTGATTGGAACCTTTTGAAAGGTGTTATCTTTGGAATCAGAACCAGTGAATATGATAAAAAACAGATTCTGGATAAGCTGATAAAGCATAAGGACGAATTATCAGATTTTACTTTTTATCAAGCTGAATATAGTGCTGAAGAGCAGAAAATTAAGATTCGAAAAAAGAAATTTTGGAGACTGATAAATTATAAAGGAAAAGTCGATGGCACAGAAAAAGTTTAAGGTAATTTGATATGGAAAGTATGTAACGCTCTGGCTTTATGGCTGGGGCGTTATTTTGCTGGAAAAAAGCAGATTCTGAGGATATAATATAATCATGTTGATTTTTCCTGATTTAATCCTGTGATTAATTGTGATGAAGAAAATACATATCGTGTAATACCATATGAACAGGGGCTTATGTTCCCTCTGAGATTGTATCACATAGTGTGTTGGAGGTTTGCAATAGAAAAGAATAAGTCATTTGCAGAACAATTAATGGAAATTGTAGAGGAAACGCTAGAAAGCTGCCAAACGGAAGACGAGATTAATACTTTAACTCATTCATATACATCTATGTTACTGGATATTAGGTAAACGGTAGAACCTGAGTACCTTTTTATTCACTTCAAGTTATGCCATAATCATACTCAACAAAATAACATAGTCAAAAAAGTTTAGTACTTAATTTTTTTAACTGACTATGATTCAGAGGCGGAATATTATGGCTACGCAAACCAGCCTTGTAGCTCAGCAGGTCAGAATCCGACAATGGGCAGAACAGATTCGGAATTGTCAGAATCGTCCCAAAGGGATGGATGTTGAAACCTGGTGTACCCAAAATAATCTTACAAAAGCCAACTATTATTACCGTCTCCGGCGTGTCAGGCAGATATGCCTGGATCAGATGCAGGACACAGAAACCACTGCTTTTGTGGAACTGCCCGCACCTGCACCAGATCCAAAGAAAACAGATACTCCAAAAGAATCCGGTACATGCATTTCGGCAGGAACTCTGCCAATGATCCGTATTAAAAATACCAGGGGACTGTCAGCTGAGATATTTTCCGGTACTTCACCGGAAATGCTCTGCCATTTCATAAAGGCTTTTACCCATGCTGAATGATGCAGATGCTTCCGGGTTTAAAAAGGTGTATCTGGCGATGGGATTTACGGATCTCCGTCGTGGGATCGATGGACTGGCAACGATCGTACGCTTTCAGTTTAAGCTTGATCCTTACGACAAAAATACACTGTTTCTTTTCTGTGGAAGAAGATGTGACCGGATCAAAGCACTGCTCTGGGAAGGCGATGGTTTTCTCCTTATGTACAAGAGACTCGATAATGGTGCATTCCGGTGGCCCCGCTCGGCAGATGAGGCAATGGCGATCACAGACGACCAGTACCGTATGCTGATGCAGGGACTGGAGAGCGTTGCACGCCATCCGATCTCTGAGCTGAAAGAGACACCCCGCATTATGTAGCCTGTGCAAAATGCCGAAAATAAAAAAGTACCAAAACTGTAAAAATGATGTGTATCAACCGGATGAAAAAGGTTATCCACAAACAGTCTTTTCTCATTCCATTTGTTATCGTGTGGATAGAAAAACTGTTGTGGATAATACATCTGAAAAGCTGTAAAACAACGGCTTTCCAGATGTATTATCCACCGTCATTATGACGAAAGTCCATATCTGAAGGATTGGCGGAAATACAAAAATTCTGTTATAATCGGAATCAGTATAAAGACAGGAGTTCCGGTTATGACGATCAAGTACACAAAAGAACAACTGAATAAGTTTGATAAGGATCTGCTGATAGAGCTTTTTCTTGGGATGCAGGGACAGATGGAAGAATTGTCCAGGCAAACGCAGGCCTTAAATGACAGGATGCAGCTGATGATGGAACAGATGGTCCTTTTCCAGAAGAACCGTTTTGGCAGATCCAGCGAAAAAATGGCGGATTCTGAACAGATACGTTTCATGGAAGTAGACGGGACTATCGTATTCTTTAATGAAGCAGAGGCAGTCTGCGACCTGGATGCACCGGAACCTGATGACCTGGAATTGAAAGCACCCAAAAAGAAAAAACAGCCAGGGAAAAAAGCGGCTGATATAGCAGGGCTGACAGTAAAACGTATTGATCACTATCTGAAAGAGGAAGAACTGACGGCTGAGTTTGGTGAAAACGGATGGAAACAGCTTCCGGATGCCATTTCCCGATGTTATCAGTTCATTCCGGCCAGTGTCGTGATAGAGGAACATCATATCGGCG
>SKEZ01001923.1_pt1 | contig 10226 bp, 9 predicted proteins | sample 4843881 | NCBI WGS metagenome assembly SKEZ01 (sample SAMN11008796, study PRJNA524170) | human gut metagenome | isolation source: fecal sample from pouch patient p1, p46 | place: Israel: Tel-Aviv | reverse complement strand
GTATCCGTCGCGGCTCGTCGAGGCATACGAGACAGAATGAAAGATGGGAAATTTATGCAACGTTGTGTGAAGGATATACGTTCGTTGTTATTGACTCCAGATGAGGCCGAATCGGATTCTCCGGAAGTTGAAGATATTACGACGCAGTTGTGGGCTGGGGCTTCGGGATATAGAGTGAGCGGCAAAAATTACTCAGTCGAATCGGACATGTTCATCAATGATGATGAGGATTTGCATGTAGATTTTGACGTGGAAGATGGCGAATTCTAGTGCGGACGATATGCCAGTATAAGATATAGGGCAATCGAGCAAACAAGCAGAAGCATAGGGGCTCATAATGATTGTTATCGTACTTACAGTGTCCCCTCCGAAGCTGCGTGGACACTTAACACGTTGGCTGTTTGAGATATCCCCTGGTGTCTATGTAGGCAAAGCTTCTGCTCGTGTTCGGGAGCTGCTGTGGCAGCAGATATTGGAGAATATCAGCGAAGGGCGTGCCGTCATGGTGTACTCTTCCAATAACGAACAAGGTTTGGACTTCAGAACACATGGGCAAGAATGGGAGCCAGTGGATTATGATGGATTAAAGCTGATTATGCGACCAAACTCAAGTCAAAAGCAGAAGCGCAATGGAGTTTTGAAAACCAAGAAGAAGGCTGGCTGGAGTAATGCCTCTCGATATAGGCGTTTTGGCCGATGACCGGTAGCGAGGAACAATAGCACGAAGATTGGAGCCACTGTGCGAATCCAATTTTTGAAGGCCCAATGCCCAATAGTTTTCGCATAAAATCGGACGTTTACCCCGCATGCGCGGGGATGATCCGCAGTCGACGATAGCGAGCTGGGAGGGGTCGAGGTTTACCCCGCATGCGCGGGGATGATCCGTTCGGCGTGGACAAGGATCACGCGAGCCTAGCATTTGCCCCGCACGCGAGGGGGATGATCCTGCATGATCCCGGTCTGTCTCACCCCAGCAGACGTTTACTCTGCACGCGCGATAACCCGTTTGCGGTCGCCTTCACGTTCGTGACTATGTTTACCTCGCGCGCGAGGATGATCCAGACAGTTCCATGAGTATTAGCCATGCTCATGGGACATTTTATCCACTGTTTTCGCGATCCCAGCGTGCACGGTATGCGCGCCAACGTCGAGTTGTCGGTGCAAGGGTGAGTAGTGAAACCGGTTGTCCACCGTTGTTAGCGGCGGAAAACGGCTATATATAGATCCGGTCTCGACGATCGCGCACCGACAACTCGGGTTTTCAGAGCATTCGACATGAATTGTCAAACTTGTCGTTTCGTTTCCGGAAGGTCTATACTCTCTTGCATCGGTGAAGAGTACCGGCGGCAATGGTGCCGTCCGATTCGCCGATCCTCAGTAGTTCGGAGGTATGCATGTCGAAAGACGCACAGACGCAACATACGCAATCGCAACCGCCGGCGCCGGCATCGTCCGGTGCCGGTTTGCAGAAAAGCCTCAAACTCATATTCGTCTACACGGTGGCCACCGGCTGCATGTTCACGTATGTGAGTTATTGGGATTCCGTGTTCTTCAGTTATTGCGGAGCGGGCACGTTTCTCGCCTTCGCGCTGATGACCGTGGCGATTCTGCCGACCGCGCTGGTCTACAGCGAGATCTCGCCGCTGTTCAAAACGGCGGGCGGCGAACTGATCTACAACACGGTCGGTATCAACAAGCACGTCGGATTCCTCGCATCATGGCTGATCATGGCGGCATGGATCTCGGTACCGCCCGCCGTGGTGATGGCCATCGCCACATACATCAGCAAACTGTTCAACCTCAACCTGACCTTTCAGGTGACGGTCGGTATCGGTGTGGTCATCCTGCTGCTCGTATTCATCATGAGCCTGCAGGACATCCAGTTCCTCGTGAAAATGCAGGCCGGATGCCTGTTCGCGAACATCGGCACCACGCTGATCACCGCCATACTGATCCTCACGTCCGGCCACTGGGACATCGCCAACGTGCTTGACCTGTTTTCGTTCTCATCGCTGAGTTCGTCCGCGGGCATACCCGCGTGGATCATCGGCATGGCGCTGCTCATCACCCCGTATTTCGGCTTCGAGACGGTGCCGCAGATGGTCGAGGAAGGCGATTTCCCGATCAACAACACCAAGGCCGCGATCTGCGGGTCGGTGCTCACCTGCGGCGCGATCTACACGGTGTTTTTCTTCTGCGTGGCCGGGCTCGCCCCGGTCCATGATCTGCTCGCAGGCGACGCGGCCAACGGGTTCATGACCATCACCGCCATGGAGAACCTGCTTGGCTGGAAGATTTGGCCGGTCATCTACGGTCTGGTGTCGATCCTGCTGGGCATGACCGCCTCGATCCTGGGCTTCTGGATGTCGAGCGCGCGCATGATGTACTCGATGGGCACCAAGAACTTCCTGCCCGCCGCGTTCACCAAGGTCAACAAGCACCAGCAGCCGATCCTGCCGAACATCTTCCTGCTGGCGATCAGCCTGATCTTCATTCTGCTGCAGAACGCGGGCAGCTTCATGAACGACTTCTTCAACCTGATGTCGTTCGGTTGCGCCTGCGCGTACGCGCTCACCATGATTTCCGCGGTGCGCATCCACCACAAGCATCCCGAGTGGTATGAGGACAACAGGAATGTGGTTCGCGGCGGCGATTTCTTCCGCATCCTCGCCATGGTGATCATGATCGCGATCGCCTTCTTCTGCACGCTCGGGCAGGGCGCCGGCTCGTGGATCTCGTTCGGCGTGTATCTTGGCGTCGGCGTGCTGATCTGGCTGTGGATGGTCGTGGTGCGCTGGAAGCAGTCTCCGGTCATCATCGAGACGCCCGACGGGCCGCAGGAATTCTAGATATTCGAAACCAAACAAAGGAGTAATCATGGTTCAGCCCAAACTCGAAGGCAAAGTCGCCATCGTCACCGGAGCCGCGGCGGGGCTCGGCGAAGGCATCGCCGAGGTATACGCGAAGTACGGCGCGAAGATCTGCATGGTCGATCTGTCCGCGGATGTCGACGCCACGGCCGAGCGGATCCGCGGCATGTATCCGGATGCGCAGATCATCACCGTTGTGGCCAACGTGGCCGACAAGGCGCAGATGATCGATGCGGCGAAGAAGACTGTCGATGCGTTCGGCACAATCGACGTCGCCTGCTGCAATGCGGGCGTCTGCCGGCTCGCCCCGTTCGACGAGATGCCCGACGAGATGCGTGACTTCCATATCGACGTGAACATCAAGGGCGTGTGGAACAGCTGCCAGGCGGTCATCCCGACCATGCTCGCCAAGGGCGGCGGCGCGATCGTCATCGCCTCGTCCGTCACCGGCGACATCGTCGCCGACGCGGGGGAGGCCGCCTATGCGATGACCAAGGCGGCGCTGGTCGGCCTGACCAAGTGCCTGGCGGTCGAATATGCGGATCGGCATATTCGCGTCAATTGCTCGCAGCTCGGCTACGCGCGCACGCCCATGGTCGAGAAAATGGCGGTCGAATCGAACCCGGAGGATCCGGAATCCGCAATCAACGACATCGCCGTCGGCGTGCCGATGAAGCGGCTGGCCAAGCCGACCGAGGTCGGTGAGCTGTTCGCCTTCCTCGGCAGCGACGAAGCCAGCTACATCACGGGTGCGCAGGTGGTCATCGACGGCGGCAGCACGCTGCCCGAGACCATGAGCATCGGCACGAACTGAGAGGTGCCGCTTCTGATCGGTCATTCCGTTCGGTTCGTGTCGGTAGTGGCGCTGGCGATGGCCGGCGATGGTGCCGGTACGGACCGATCGTGAATGGCGTGATCGGGGATGTGTGATTGATGCGCGCGAGGGAGTTCCTCGCGCGCATCGTATTCTCTGGCAAGGATCGCCGCACGGCACCGCTTGGCACGCTGGCCGTCGGACTAGGCCAGGGTCTTCAGCAGCGATTCGACGTGCCCCTTTACTCGCACGTTGTACTTGGCGAGTTCGATCAGACCGTCGGCTCCGATGGCGAAGGTCGATCGGATCACGCCGACGTGGACCTTGCCGTACAGCTTCTTCTCGCCATACGCGCCGTACCGCTTGTGCACGGTCAGATCGGGGTCCGACAGGAGCGGGAAGGAGAGATGGTCGCGTTCGTGGAACGTGCGCAGCTTGCCGATCGGATCCTTGGAAACGCCGAGCACCTCGTATCCGAGTGAGGCGAGACGAGCGAGATTGTCGCGAAAGTCGCAGGCTTCGGTGGTGCATCCTGGTGTCATTGCGGCCGGGTAGAAGTACAGGAGCACTCGTCTGCCCTGACGGGTGAGTTCGGACAGCGTGACCGTGGCGTCGCTGCCATCCGGATTGACGGCTGGCAGCGTGAAGTCGGGCGCGGACTGGCCGGCCGTGAGCCGGGAGGGGAGAGGCATGGTCGGTGTGATGGCTGCGGTATCAGGTGTGGTGCCGGATGCGGCTGAGTCGTGTGTGGTCATACGCCCATCGTAATGGGGATGGGCGGCTCTCGTTGAGAGAGGAATTGTGGGTACCATGTCGATCGCGCGGTGGCAGTGTGGTGATAGGCTTGGATGTTGATTTCCGCAAGCGCGGAAGTGATCCGAGTATGAATTGATCATGCGGTCGAATACCACTGTCGGCCCAGCATGTGCGGGAATGATCCGGTAAGGTGCCGAGATGATCAAATCAATCCGTCGCTGTGTCGCGGATTGATTTGAGATTGTCAAGCTGCATGTCCTCTGTGTGACAAAATATTGCCATTCGGCGCATCCTCGAGCAGTCAGCTCGAAACATGTGCTCGAATGACGAAATATCTCTGACGAGCGAGAGACCAATAGCGGTGATGCGTCTTCCAAAAACCGTCAATGCACCGAATCCTGAAACATCTCGTTCCATATCGCGCGACGCGCCAAGCCACGATTAACGCAGCTGTTCCCAACGTCTTGGTAATGTGTGTCTCGTGAATCAAACGGCATCTGATAACGCTGAAGAGTTCGGGTTCCACACTGGGGACATCGTCCAGGAGTGGTTGTGGGACGACGACGTGGATGACTCCATCCGCGCCAAGATCGAGGAGCTGACCGGTGAGGATCTGGTCGACGAGGATTATGATTCCGCCGTCGACGGGGTGATCATCTGGTGGCGCGATGGTGATGACGAGGATGAGCTGTCCGACGTGATCGTGGACGCATATGCTGTCCTTGGCGATGACGGTCCACTCTGGGTGCTGACCCCGAAGCCGGGGCGCCCGGGAGCCGCTAGCTCCAGCACCGTCCAGTCCGCGGCGAAGACCGCCGGTATGAATGCCGCCACGCCGCTGACCGTCAGCAAGGACTGGAACGGCATTCATCTGCGTGCCTTCGGCAAAGGAAAGTAACCGCTCGTAACGTTTTACGGCGGTCGTGGTACGCGTTTGCGTACTGCCACATTTGTGATAGGCGCTATTCGGGAACGGCGGCATGACGCGGTGAAATCCGTGTCATGCCGTGCCGTCAGTCGCCAGCGCGGTGCGGATTATCAAAGGCCGATCGCACCGGCCCGCTCATCCATTCCGCTGCGCCTGCTGTTCGGCCTTTACGCAGTCGATGGCGATCACGAGGGACACGATCAGCGCCTCCAGCCGCGTGTCGAATACCGTGACCTCATACGTATCGCCCCAAGCCAGCCATCGCTGCGCGATGCGTGCGACCTCGGCGCCGTCCCGCGTGACGGTGAAGTTCATATCCCACCAGTCGCCCTCGATCGACAGTCCTTGCGCGTCGATGCGGTACCGATCCCTGAAGACGGTGAGTTCCTTGTCGATCGTCGCGACCTCGTTGCCGCCCATCAGCACGGAGAAATGCGGCAGCCAGCTCAGCACCTTCTTGACGATGACGGCGATCTCGTTGCCCGATGCGTCGTAGACCTGAAACGACTTGGGGATCCGCATGAAACTGCCCTGCACGCTGTAGCGCGGAAATCCATTGGCATCGGTCACGTTGAACTGCTCGCCGAGCGAGAATACCTTCTGTTTGATGTACAGCTGCTGCATGATATGCCCCTTTACAGATTAATGTCCGAAAATGATGCGGGGCGGGACGACGATGTCCCATCCCGCATCATTCATGTGTGATACATACCGATAGCCGGGCGGCTGCCGCTCCATGCCGCCTATTCGTCCGCCTTGCCGCCGTCGGTGTCGTCGTCGCCGTTACCGGCATCCCCGGTGCCGTTGTCGGGGGAGCTCCCGCCGCCATCAGCGGAACCGTCTTCGCCGTCAAGCAGTTTGCTGAGCTCGGCGTCCCAATCGATGGGGCCGTTCGGATCGGTCGGCGCATCACCGAGCCCGGTATCATCCGTCCCGGCGTCATCCGATCCGCCGTCACCTGAGGTCTCGCTGACGCCGTCAACGGTCTCGGGCTCAACGTTGGTCTCCACGTCGGTCTCGTCGGCGGCGTGATTGTCGGATTGCGATCGCCCGTCACTATCGTCGGTACCGTCCCCGTTGCCGGCGACGCCCTGTGCGGTGAGCTCCTCGATATTCCAATCCGAAGCGGAGCCGCCGGTCTTGGATTCGGATCCGGTGACTGCGGCGAATCCGGCGGAATCAGCGCTGGTTGCGGCGTTATCGTCGGGCAACGTCGGCAGCAGATCGGGGTGGCCCCACTTCGCGTCACGGGCCTGCGGCCCTTCGGCGGCGCCGATCCGCTCCCAGATCGCGGCCGCCTCGCGCATGCGACGGGGCCGCAGCTCGAGTCCGAGCAGCGATTCGAAGGTTCGCTCGGCCGGTCCGCCGATGGCCCGCTCGCGGCGCATCATCTCGCGCAGCTGCTCGAGATGGGGGATATGGGCCATGCCGGCACGCCATGTCACGCAGTCGACCCAGCCTTCGACCAGGGCCAGCAGCGTTTCCAGCGACGTCTTCGCCTCCCGCTGTTCCGGCGTATCGGTCAGACCGACCTTCGTGAGGTTGACCGCGCCGGAAATCGACTCGGGATCCATCGACGACGCCTCGCGCAGCTGCTCCTCCATGGCATCCAGATCGATATTGACGCCACGGGCGTACTTGCCGATCAGCGCTTCGAACCGCGGCATCAGCCACGGTACCGAGGCGAACAGGCGCGCGTGCGCCATCTCGCGCAGCGCGAGGAACGACATCACCTCATTGACGGGCAACTTCAGCGACACGGCGTATTCCTCGACGTTCTGCGCGATCAGTCCGCCAGCCGGATTCGGCAGCAGCGCGATGCCCTGATCAAAGCTGCCGTGCACCTCGTGCGACAGATCGCCGGCGGCGTGACCCAACTGCATCGCGAACGACGTGTTGCCCAGCAGCTTCATCAGCTGGCCGGGATCCTTCATGCCGTCGGGGATGGGGATCGGCACGGGTCCGGCGAACATGCCGGCGACCTCACCGCCGAACGATCCGCCCAGCCGGTCGGTGATCACCGATGCCAGGGCGTTGTTCATCGACGCTGCGACCGGCGCAGCGAATTTGGCCCATGCGTCGATCGTGTCCTCGACCCATCCGGCGCGGGTCATCACCTGCGGCTCGCCTCCGGTCGGATTCATCTCGCACGCGGTGTCCAGCCACAGATTCGCCTCGCTCATCGCACGCCGGGCGGCCGCGCCGGTCTCCGCGCTCACGGTGGACTCCGCGCCGGCGCTGTTGGCCTGCTGCAACGCCAGGGATTTCGCGAGCTTCACATTGATCGGCCCATCCTCGACCGTGCGCTGCATGTCGCTCATCGAGTTCAGCCCGCCGGCCGTGAACGCCTGCATCAGCGATTGCACTTCGGCCGGCTTGGGGAGCTTGGATGGATCCTGGCTCATAAGCTGATCGCGGATCTCCTCGGGCAGGTCGCTGAGCTGGCGGAAGGCCATCTCCCCCTGAATCGGGCCGAAGCACTCGATCAGCCACTGGTGGATTGCGTTCTCGTCCATAGTCCGTTCCCCGCTTCATGTGTTAACGTCGGTTGGTTCCATAGTATTGGAGGTATGCCGATAATGCACTCGAAACGCCAGTCTCATGCCAAAAGCGGAAGCATATTGCACAATATGCCCGCATATCCCGGAAGCCGGTCCGCCGAGGACGCGTCTTCCGACGCCGCATCCGAGGATTCTACCGGCGTGGCGTCCGAGGAGACCTCCGCCGCGGTGCGCTCGGGGACCCGCCGCGGTTTGCGCGCCGCTTTGCGCCATGCGGCCGCATATCTGGGCATTCGGGCGCCGAAGACGCCGAAACATCTCGTCGGCGGACTGGCCGTGCTGCTGTCGGTGGTGGTGCTGTGCCTGCCGAGCGCGTACAGCGTGGAGAGCCCCGGGCCGACCGCGAATGTGCTCGGCAAGGACTCCGGCAAGGAGATCATCACCGTCAAGGGCGCCAAGACCTATGACGGCAAGGGAGAGCTGCGGCTGGTCACGGTCAACGCGTCGGGCGTGCCCGGCTATCCGGTCACCAATGCCGAGACGCTGTGGGCGTGGATCAATCCGAATGCCACGGTGATGCCGGTCGAAGCCGTGGTCCCGGTGGGGCAGACCGCCGAGGAATACCAGCAGGAAAGCGAAAAGGAGATGTCCTCATCGCAGGACTCCGCCACATCGGCCGCGCTGTCCTACGCGAGCAAACAGCTCGGCATCGGCACCGATGGCGTGAGCGTGACGATGCACGTCGACGATATCGGCGGCCCCTCGGCCGGCATGATGTACGCGCTCGGCCTGATCGACAAGCTGACCCCCGCCGACGAGACCGGCGGCAAGATCATCGCCGGCACCGGCACCATGGCGAAGGACGGGAAGGTCGGGGCCATCGGCGGCATCCGCATGAAGATGCTCGGCGCGAAGCGCGACGGCGCCACATGGTTCCTGGCGCCTGAATCGAATTGCGACGAAGTGGTCGGTCATGTGCCGGAGGGGCTGCGTGATGTGAAGGTGTCGACGTTGGATGAGGCGTATCAGGCGCTGGTCGCGATCGGCGAAGGCAAGGGAGACGCCCTTCCGCAGTGCAGCGCCGACTAGTGTGAACCGTTGGAGTCCCGCCGCATTGCGGCTGTGGGCGATGAGGGACTCGAACCCCCGACGTCCACCGTGTAAAGGTGGCGCTCTAACCAACTGAGCTAATCGCCCGCATCGCACTACTGTAGCGCATACCGGGGTCTCGGCGCGACACGGATGCGGGAGGGGCGGGTCCGCGGCCTGCCCGAGCGCGCCGCGAATGCCCGGTGAGGGCCGATGCCGCCGCATGGATGCGCCGCGGACGCCGCATCGCGCGGCGGTCGGCCCGTGCTGCCGATCCACGGCGGCGGGCCCGCAACGGCCGATCCGCGACACTGGAATTTCCGTGGCGATTCGGCGATACGCGAGCGTCCGTCGTAAGCGCAACGTAAAGTTGAGCCGTTGGTACTATCCGTAGGAGGTCGATAGCCGATGTCGCAGGAACCTGGAGTCGAACGGGGCGGGGCGTCCATCGCTCGTGCATCCAAGCGCAAATGGGGATACGATGCCGATCAGGTCGATGCGTTTCTCGAGCGCGCGCACGCATTGTACGAGAGCGATGAGGCGACGCTGACGCAGCGCGACATTCAGAACGTGTCGTTCGATCTGGCCAAGGGCGGATACGACATCGTCCAGGTCGATGCCGCGTTGTCGCGGTTGGAGCGTGCGGTCGTCGACAAGCAGACCACGCGCCAGATCGGCGAGCACGGCAGGGTCGCATGGAAGGCGCAGACGGAGGACCTCTACCGTCAGCTCGCGTCCCACGCCTCGCGCGTGCATGGCGAACGGTTCAACCGGGGGCAGAAGAAGCGCCCCTCCTATGATCTCAAGCAGGTGGATCGCCTGATCGACGATGTCATCGACAAATCCGCGGCCGAATTGGGCGTCGACGGCACCTCCGACCAGCTGCCGAAGAAGCTGCAGGAGCTGAAATCGTCCGACGTGAGCAATGCGGTGTTCACGCAGCGCAAGGGCAAGCGCGGCTATGACGAGCGGCAGGTCGATTTCTTCCTCAATTCGTGCGTGCAGTTGCTCAGCCGGCTCGAGTCGTACGCGCGCGTCGCCGACTACGTGCAGTCGGAGGGCGAGAACGCCGCCCCGATTGCGTCCAAGGCCGCCGTGTCCGGTGGCGCTTCATCCGCCGGGACCCCGGGCGTGGCCCCGCTGTTCGCCGCCGATCCGCAGCGCCAGCAGCCCGGCGCCGAAAGCGGCGCGGACGGTTCCCCGTCGTCCGCGTCGGCGGACAATGAATCCTTCGATGCGCTGCATCAGGCGGAGCAGGCCATTTTCAC
>SKEZ01001922.1_pt1 | contig 10229 bp, 11 predicted proteins | sample 4843881 | NCBI WGS metagenome assembly SKEZ01 (sample SAMN11008796, study PRJNA524170) | human gut metagenome | isolation source: fecal sample from pouch patient p1, p46 | place: Israel: Tel-Aviv | reverse complement strand
CAGAAACAGCTAAAGCAGGAACAGCTCACAAATCTGTACCGGTTTATCAAAAGTGGTGCTTCAATTGAAGCTGTTATGGAGTTAGCAGGATAACTTTGTGCAAAATTTGATATTTGCTCATTTATAGATTCCATTCAAAATACTATTTGATTGAAAAACAGGACATGTTATTTCTTCAAAATATCCGCTCCCCGGACCAAATAGTTTTATCCAAATTAATATCATAAAAACCAGGAAGAAGCCTTGCCATATAAACATGTCTCTTTTGTTTAACTTACTAATTTGATTTGATATATATATATATATTATAATTATACTTGCTCTAAACAATCTAGTGTACTGAAAATCGATCATTATGAATGGTATAAAAATACTGGAATACATACATATTTTAAATATAAAATCATAACTCTTATCTTTGTTCATATCATTTCTATATAGAATGTAACATAATACCAAAAGTACTCCAAAAAACATTCCATACATTATAACTTGACCAATGCTATATCCCCCTACATAATTTACTTCTTTTCCTCTTAAGCTAAAAATCTTTTCGACAAGTGAAGATTTTAAAATATATTTAAATCCTACCAAATTAAATATGGTCAACACAACCGCTATTCTAATCGCTCTTTTTGAGTTATTCATATATACAAGTAAATATACCAAAAAAGAAAGTGCCAAGATTTGCTGAGATGCTGCTATAAGTATTAATGCACAGTATTTAATTAAATTCTTAGCATTATATTCTTTCAAATATCTTATAGAAAACACAAAAATCGCCACTGCCATAAAATGCCTTAATTGGGTAAGATCTAAAAGAAATGGATAACAAAAATACGCTATTAACACAAAAGATGGTTTTTTAGTATACTTAATAATTGAACTACATATCAATATAAGACCAAAAGCAGAATAGCATATAAGAAAAATTTGATAGTTTATTCCAATACCTACGGCAATTTTAACTAAAAATAAAAATCCCCCTTCTACCGAAACTGTTGTAATTCCACTTTCAACTCTATAAAATAAATTTTCATAAAACATATAGTCTGGATTATCAAGATTAAACCCCATCAATATCCATAGAACTGCAAAAAGTGCTACAAACGATAGTGTTATCATTTGTCCATTTTTTTTACGTTTTACTACAATTTTTACCATTTTCATCTCCTCTATAGATATTTTATTCGTTCATTTAATTGTGCCTCCAGTGAACGAACATTGTTCTCAAATCTGAATAATATCTTTTTCTTTTCATTCTGAATACTAGAACTTGTTGAAACACCTTCCATATGTAAAATAGTCACATCTGAACAATAGGCTGTATTATATCCCTTATACATAAGATAATCATATAATATAGCCTCTTCATTGTACATATATGTAATTGGCAAAAATGCATATTTTTCTTTTCTTACATATTCTGGTCCAAAAATTACACATGAACCATGTAACATACACTTATAAGTTGTTTCCTGTTTTTCTCTCGGAACAATTCCATTACTTTTTTTATATTTTTTATATATATTCCAAAATATTGGGTTTCTTAATAAAATACACTTTATCCTATCTTGCTTAATGCGGTGTTTTAAATACTTAGAAGAATATGGCTCTAACGCCAAAGGATTTTGATGATTATTATTTAACGTAACCATATCTGGCCCACAAACATCTATATTATTATTACTCATAAATTTTTCTATTACTATTTCAAAATTTGCATCCTCAATAATTATATCATTATTCATAACTACAACATAATCAATATTTGCATTTTCTTGTAGATATTTAAATCCAATATTATTTCCTTTTGCAAATCCCTCATTTTTATCATGAAGAATTACCTTTATCTGATTATCACTTACATACTTTTCTCGTAATAATTTTCCACTTCCATTAGGTGAACAATTATCAACCACAACTATATATGATTCTTTGAATTGATTTTTTAACGACCGTATACATTTTTCTGTAACTTTTATATTTTGATAATGCAAAACAACGTATCCAAACATATATCTCCTTTCAATTATAAACTATTATCCTTTATATTACTAATATCTTAAATGCCTGTAAATCCATATGATTCATGTGTAATTACTCTTCTTACTAAATAATAAATATACCGTAAAAAATATTTCATTGAAACATTATTTGTTTTCAAAATTTTTAGTCCTTTTACTATTTTTTTGTTGTATAATGCTTGTCTAAATCTTTCAAGTGAAATAACTGAGATAACCCTCTCTTTTTCTTCTATTGGTAATAAGTTAATCTTTTCAGAAAATGTTTCTAAATAATGTCTGGTTACGATTTCACATTCTTCAAAGCTTCTTTTTTTTCGATATCCTTCTTGATAAATAATCAACAAGATTTCATCTATATATGCTATCTTATATTTTTCAGTGACTCTAACCAAAAATTCAATATCTTGATTCCTTACAAATGATTCATCGTAGCCATTTATCTCATCTACTACTGATTTCTTTAGAAATAAATTTGATCCAGATCCCATAAACATAGTTCTCATTAGCGCATCTACAAAACATTTTCCTGATCTTTTTTCTGAAGAAATTTGAGTTCCTCCATGCTCTTTGATTAATTTATAACCTGTATAACAGGCTCCCCATGAAGCATCTAACTTTTCAAGACATTCAACTTGTTTCTCTATCTTAGTTTCAATAATTGTATCATCATCATCTAAAAAAGTTATATATTTTCCTTGAGCAACTCTCCAACCTGTATTTCTAGCAGCAGAACCATTTTTATTCTTTTCATGTTTCAAGTATGTTACTCGAGAATCTGTTATGTATTTTTTCATAACTTCTTCTGTTTCTTTTCTTTCCAAAGTATCAGGATTATTATCATCAACTACTATTATTTCGATATTTTTATACGTTTGATTTAACACTGAATCTATACAACGATTTAAAAATGTTGGTCTGCTATAAGTTGGAATAACTACAGATACCATAGGAATCTTCATTTTAATAATCTCCTTTATCTTTTTACTAAAACACTATTGTCTCCGTTCATTAGTTCCGTTAATTTACTTCTTTTTACGGCATTATGCTCATATTTTTTTTGATATGTTTCCCAATCACCTATTACCCTTGCTGGATTTCCTGCAATAATTATCCCTGATTTATCAAATGACTTTGTCACAACAGCCCCTGCCGCAACCATTATATTATTTCCCAAAGTTATGCCATATAATAATGTAGCATTTTCTCCAATAAAACAATTATCCCCTATTATTATCTTTCCGAACAAATCTCCCTTTTCTCCAAAAATATATTTTGCCGAATTATCATGAGTAACAAATGCAACATTCGTAGATATTGTAACTTTATCCCCGATTTCAATTAAAAACGGCTCCTTTGTCAAAACATTAGAACAAATTAGACATTTTTCACCTATTGTTACCCCTCTTTTTCGATAATAATTGAGCATTATTTCATGCGATTTAAATAATTTGCTTTTTAATTTAGAAAAATAGTATCCTATTGTATTCATATGTTACCTCATAAATTTTCAATTGTTTCATTAACAACCTTTCTTTTATCAAAAATTAATTTCATACGTTCTCGTCCAGCAATTCCCATCTTAATCTTCTTCTCATATGGAAGTTCTATAAATTTTTTCATTATATCAGATAAGTTATCCGCATTCTGTTTTTCACAAAGGAACCCACTGACCCCCTCTTCAACAGCTTCTAGACAACCATGTATATCACTTGTGATAACAGGTCTTCCCATTGCTGCACATTCAAGATTTGAATTTGCCATACCTTCATGCCATGAAGGTAATACAACGCAATGACATCTTTCAACAAATGGCTTTATATCCTTTTGATATCCTCGATAATGCAACCATCCTTCTTTTTCATATTGTTGAATCTTAATAAGATAATTTTCTTCAAATCTTCCAAGCACATCTAAAGAGCATATATATCCTTTACTATTTAATGCTTGCATGGCATTAAACAACTCATCAACTCCTTTTTCCTTCATTACTCGACCAATAAAAAGGAATTTTGTCATGGTTTCTTCTTTAGGATAATCCAAATATCTAAAATGTTCTAAATCCACACCTGCACCTGCTAAAACATGTGTTTTTTCTTCCGGCACTATTCTTGTATCAACTAATACATCTCTATTTTCAACATTTTCAAAAAAAACTATTTTTGCTTTCTTTAATGCAATCCTATACATAATAGTTACTAGTTTCTTTAATGTCCCACTTTTCTGGAATGTTGATCCCAACCCTGTAACATTAACTGCATATGGAACACTTAATATTCTACTAACAAATCCACCATATATATTGGGTTTAATTGTATATGTCATGACTAGTCCAGGTTTTACTCTCTTAATAGTCACAAAATACCTATATAACAAAATAGAATCCCATATTGGATTTATTCCTCTTCTTTCTATCGGAATCCGGATTAATTTACATCCTAATCTTTCAAGTCCTATTTCTGCATTAATTTCTTGTTCCTCACTTGTCTTTGGTACAATTACGCTAATATTATTTTTTTTTGCTATTAATTCTTTTATCAACATTCCTCGAAAAGTTAACAATCCTGTACTTGCATTACAAATAATTAATATTTTCATATTTAATTTTTCGCTTTCCTAATCATTATATCATTATATTTCATCATATAAACATTATCATCATAATTACCAATCTGAGTTTTATTGGCAACTCTCTTTAAATTATTGACTATTAATTTCATATGATTTACTCCACACTCATAGGCATGAGGATATCCGCCTCCAAATCGAGGATTTACTTCAGAAATGTAATATTCCCCATTCACATCAAATATATCAATATCAATTTGACCTCTATACCCCATTTTTTTTATAAACTGAATAAGAAGTTCATTCAGTTTTTCATCTTTAAAAGAAACTGATTTATCAGTCTCTCCCGCTCGCATTACAAGCTTTTTCTTCGTAAAAATTGATACAACCTCTCCACTAATCATATCAATATAACAATCAGCTCCTATTTCCTGTCCTTCTAAAAACTCCTGAATCAAAAGACCTTTTGTATGTTCAAACAGGAGTTCTACTGTTTCTTTATCATATACCTTATTAATTGCGATAGAAGCACTTCCACAAATTGGTTTTACAAATACCGGATACTTTACTATCCCGTTTTCTACATCTCTGAAAAATTCTTCTTTATCAATATAACTCTTTGCACAATTATATCCATGTTTATTAAGCCATTGAAACATTTTCCATTTATCCAATGCTCTTTCGCAAATCTCATATGGTGATCCAATTACTGTAACTCCTATTTCTTTAAACCTTTTTTCATTTTGTGCAAGCAGTGATAATTCAGGATCTATCAATGATAATACCCCATCTATTTTTTCCTTTATACAAATATCAAAAATCTTCTCTATATATCCTTCTTCCGTCATTCTCGGAACAATGTAATAAGTATCTGCTTCATATATTGCTGGTGCCAATTCACTCATATCAGTTGCAATAATTTTCCCTTCATTTCCCATTTCCTTTTTTAAATACTGTATGATTTTATTTCTTGTCCCCACACTTAAAAGTAATATATTCATTTACATCTCTCTATTCTTTTTAATACATATTCAACAAAAATCCTTGATTTTACTGCATTTGTTGAACGGTTAATAAGTTACATAATAATCATAGATTGCTGGAAACTCATTATTCTTTACAAGTAACGCTATCAGATTTTTCTAAGTTTTCTTCTTCCTCACTTGCTGATTCTTTAGTTTCTTCCCAAAGACTGAAAGACTCAAATTCTCCCATATCATTTTGAACTTCCTGTGTTTTGATTTATTACATCCACCAAAATGCATCTCTACCATACCTTTAGGTTCTTCTTTACTCAATTGGCGCTTTTAATGAATTATAGGAATGCTCTTTGGACAAACTTATATAGCACATCTACATTTTATTCTTTTATCAAATCTAATGGATCATTTTCTCCCCACATTAATTGAATTGGATTATTTATATTTTCATCTCTCATGTCCAAACATGCTTTTTCCCATGTCCATTTAGGCTCCCACTCCAGTACTTCTTTACTTTTCTTTCCAGACAATAAAATTTGTGGTGTATCCGGCATGTCTGGCCGATGAATTTTTTTAGTATTTACTGTTCCAAAGGCATTTATTATTCCATCAACCATTTCATCTAAGGAATATGGCTTAAACCCTGGAAGGTTAAATATACCACATATATTCGTGTTCGCTGCACGCACTATCGCATCTGCAAAATCTTTGATATATAGTAACTCTTTTTTTCTTGATGAATCACCATATACTTCAATGTTTTCTCCGTTAATACATCTTCTAATCATATATCTCCATGGCAACATTCTTTGTTCACCATTTAAATAGTAATTCGCCTCCGGATGCCAACCATAAACCATAAAATGTCTAAACACACATGGTTTAAATCCTTCCGCATATTGTAAATGTTCTAAAATATCTGTCGCTGCTCTTTTGCATATTGCATATACAGCATGATCATTACCATTTTTAGGAAATGAACGGACTGCATCATCATCTATTGGTTCTGTAGTTCCCCAATAGTCTACAACATCACTAGGTGTTGTGTTAAAAATAATTCTTTTACATCCTACTTGTTTCATCCATTCACATACATTTACTGTTCCAACAACAATACTTTGCACATATGGCATCATATTCATATCTGCATGTGCTGGCATTGTTCCTGCCATATTTACCACAACATCAAAATGTTCACTAGGAATTTTAGAAAACGCTTCTTTATTTTCTAATGTAACTCCACCAATATATCTAATATCCTTTGATGCAAAAAACCCCCCGTCTGAGTTTCTTCTTCCTACTGCTACTGTATCAAAACCATTTTCTTTTAATGCTAATGCACTATAACACCCTAATTGCCCTGTTGCACCAAAAACAATTGCTTTTTTCATTATTATTCCTCCTAATCTCTGACTACTCATTATTTAATAAATTCATTTGCTGTTCTTTTTGATTGTACTAAAATCAATTCTCCATCTTTTTCTTCATATATATCAGGATGAAACTCTATAAATTGTGGTGATAACCCAATTGTATATGCCCCCACTTTTTCAAAGACTATTAAGTCACCTACACTTACATCATTTTCAGTTAGTTTAAAGAAACGATCACTTTCCATACAAGTAAAACCACACAAAATTTGATTGCTAACTTTTTCATCTTTTATATCTGTACTAATCCGCTTTATGTGATAAGAATAGCCTCTTTTTTTCATCAAAGGATCAATATGTATTCTACTTCCATCCAATATAGCAAAACTATTGTTTTTTGTAATTTTGGTATCAATAACAGATGTAATATAACTCATACTTGCACCAATAACTGACATTCCTGGTTCAACAATCAATTTCACATTTTTTAAATATGGTTCACTATTTAAAATGCTATTTACCTTAGAAAAATAATCTTGGAACTTAGGTTTTCCTTCTACACCACCAAAAAATCCACCACCAATATCTAAATATACTAAATGTAAACCATATTCTCTTACTATATCAACTGCAACTTTCGCTATGCCATCATATATATTCACACTTCTTGTTTTAGAACTGCAATGCAAATGTAAACCTGATAATGGTATTTCTTTTTCATCTAAAAACTCGATTGCTCTTTTTAACTCGCCCATTTCGTACGAAAATCCAAACCGCCCATCTTCAACACCACACTGTGATTCACCTGGACAATATTCTTCCAAGCAAAAATTAACACGCAACCCAATCTTACTATTTTTTATTTTTTGTTTGTCGCACTCTAAAAGCCATTCTAATTCTCTTTTAGAATCAATATTTACTATTGTTCCGTTATTTACTGCTTGAATAAATTCAGTTTTTCCCTTAACCGGACCATTAAAAATAATTTCATTAAACTCGTATCCTAATTCCCTAGCCAAACAAAATTCATCAGAAGAAACAACCTCTGCATATAATCCTTTGTTTTTCATATATGAAATAATCCAAGGTGTATTATTTGTTTTAAATGAATAACCAATAATTCCTTCCGGATAATATGTATATAAGCTCTTTTTTAGGTCTTTTATTAATAAATCACTCTTTTTTGTATCAACAACAAAATATGGAGTTTTTATGTTACTATTCCATTTCATACATTCTCCAATCCTCTCTAGAAAATCAATTATTTTTTAGACTGTACTTCTCTATAGTCATCTAAATTTCCCAAATCACCTAACCCTATACCTTCTCTTTTTAAAACTATTTTTACTGTATCAAATATAATACATACATCTAAAATTAGTGAGACCTTCTCAACATATTCGACATCATATTCAAATCTCTCATCCCATGTCAGAGAATTTCTTCCTTTTACTTGAGCATAACCTGTTAATCCCGGCCTAACAGTATGTCTTTTTCTTTCTCTTTCTTTATAATATGGTAAATATCTTGCCATTAATGGTCTAGGTCCAACAATGCTCATATCACCTTTTAAAATATTAAACAACTCAGGTAACTCATCTAGACTCGTTGATCTCAACAGTTTTCCAAACTTTGTTAACCTTACATCATCTGGCAGAATTTTTCCATTTTTGTCTCTCTCATCCGTCATACTTCTAAATTTATACATTTTAAAAATCTTTTCACCCTTACCCGGCCTTTCTTGTGTAAAGATGATTGGTGACCCCAACTTTGTTCTCACAAGTATTGCTACAATCAAGTATACGGGACTCAAAACAATAATTGCAATTAACGATAAAACAAAATCTAGCACTCTTTTTACAAATAATTTATACATTACTCAAAACATCCTTTAATAATCTCAATAATTCTATCCTGTTCTTCCACCGTCATCTTATTATCACTCGGCAGACAAAGTCCTCTATGAAACAAATCCATTCCTGTATCCAACGGTTTTCCATCAGTCCCTAATGCTCCACCATTGATATAAGCATTTGTATTTGCTCTTCCATTACCTTCTCTTGTGACAAACGGACTCATCCGATAAATTGGCTGCATATGCATTGGCTTCCAAACCGGACGTCCCTCTGCATTATATTTTGCAAGGGTTTCCAAAATCTCTGTAGGACAGCTCTTTCCAGCCTCACCAATATATAATGCTTCCTGCTCTCCTCTTACCTGTTTACACATTGCTTCCGGTTTAATCAACATACAAGATAACCAGAAGTTCGGTTCAGAATTTTCTGCATCATATGGGTTCATTTCCACTGGAAGATCTTTAAAGCCTTCTTTATATCTTTCATAAATTGCTTTTTTCTGTGCAATATGTTCATCCAGATATGGGAACTGTCCTCTTACCACACCTGCAATCACATTGCTCATGCGGTAGTTATAACCCAGTTCTTCATGCTGATACCATGGTGCATTTTCTCTTGACTGTGTAGACCATTTTCTCACTTTATTGGCAGCTTCCAGATCATCTGTCAAAAGCATTCCTCCTGATGAACCGGTAATAATCTTATTTCCATTGAATGAAATAACATTATAAGCTCCAAACGTTCCTGTCTGCTTTCCTTTGTATGTAGCTCCCAGTGATTCTGCTGCATCTTCTACAATCACTGCCCCATGTCTGTCACAAATTTCTTTAATCTCATCTATTTTTCCAGGTGTTCCGTAAAGATGTGCTACTACAACCACTTTTACTTCTGGATAAAGTTCAAATGCCTTTTCCAAGGCTACTGGATCCATATTCCAGGTATCGTACTCTGTATCAATAAATACAGGCTCACCGCCTTCATAAACTACCGGATTTACCGTTGCATCAAACGTTACATCCGAGCAGAATACTTTATCTCCACGCTTCACTCCTGCCAGCTTCATTGCCATATGAAGGGCTGCTGTTCCTGCTGAAAGCCCTACTGCATATTTGCATCCAACTTTTTCGCATGTAATTCTTTCAGCTTCATTGATATTTGCACCCACAGTAGACATCCAGTTTGTCTCATAGGCTTCTTTTACATATTCAATTTCATCTCCATGCATTGTTGGTGAACTGAGCCACACTTTTGATTCGAATGCTTTAAACTGATTTTTTTCATTAAACATAATCTCATCCCTCCATAGAAAAAGGACTCCCTCCATCGGAAATCCTACAACTTTATCCCTATCAATATTTCTCGTTTCTTTTCAAATAACTCCATTTCGATCATCACATATCGCAGCCTCAACTTTTTCTTGACAATCCAATC
>SKEZ01001916.1_pt1 | contig 10255 bp, 7 predicted proteins | sample 4843881 | NCBI WGS metagenome assembly SKEZ01 (sample SAMN11008796, study PRJNA524170) | human gut metagenome | isolation source: fecal sample from pouch patient p1, p46 | place: Israel: Tel-Aviv | reverse complement strand
GGTCCTATGCGCAGCAGTCCGGCGATCCGATCCCGTTCGCGCTCGCGGCCAAGCACGCGCTGTACGGCAAGCTGGTCTACTCGACGATCATGGACGTGTTCGGCGGCAATGTGGAGTACGCGGTGTCCGGCGGCGCGCCGCTCGACGCCTCGATCGCCCACTTCTTCAACGGCGTCGGCCTGCCGCTGCTCGAAGGCTACGGCATGACCGAAACCTGCGCGCCGTCCAGCGTGAACCCGACCTCCGGCTACAAGATCGGCACGATCGGCCTGCCGATGCAGGGCGTCACGATGGGCGTCGACGAGGAGGGCGAGCTGTGCATCAAGAGCCCGGCCGTGTGCGTCGGGTACCATAACCATCCCGAGATCACCAAGCAGCAGATCGTCGACGGATGGCTGCATACCGGCGACCTCGGATCGATCGACGACGAGGGCTTCGTCTCGCTGACCGGGCGCAAGAAGGACCTGATCATCACCGCCGGCGGCAAGAACGTGTCTCCCGGCGAGCTGGAGGCCTCCGTCATGACCTCGGCCGTGGTCGACCAGTGCGTGCTGGTCGGCGATCGCAAGCCGTTCATCGCGGCGATCGTGTCCATCGACCTGACGGAGACGAACACCTGGCTCAAGGCGCAGGGGGCCGAACCGGTGGCCGACCTGGCCGAGGCCGCGAAGAGCCCGATCGTGTACGCCGAAGTGGAGCGTGCGGTGAACAAGGCCAACGAGTTGGTGTCCCGCGCCGAGTCGATCCGCAAGTTCGTGATCGTGGACGACGCGTTCACCGAGGACAACGGCATGGTCACGGCCAGTATGAAGGCCCGCCGCTAGGTCATCACCGAGCACTACCGCGATCTCATCGACAACGTGATCTACGCCGGCAAGCGCTGATCCCGGCGCCCCGACAACGGCACTCATATGCCAACGAGGCCCCTCCGACACGATGTGCCGGAGGGGCCTCGTCATATGTGCCGCACGGTCTGCGGACCAAGGAACGGAAGGATGATTCCCGGCCCTGGCAGAAGCGCTCGGAAGACGCCGGAACGGCCTATCGGGCTGCCAGCCCGGCGTGGGCTTATAGACCGGCTTCGGCGAGCGTGATGTACCCCGGGTCGATCAGCGTGGTCTTGAGATTGGAGGCGCTGACGGCCAGCAGGTCCTCGATGACCGTGGGCACGCCCTTGCCGTTGATCTTGGTCGCCTTCACGTAGGCCTGCGAGGTGAGCGGCTTGCCCTGGTTGAGCAGCACGCACACGGTCGCCGTGTCGGCGGCCAGCGTATCGCGGTCCTCCAGCGCGGTCATCCACTGCTGGCCGGCGACGATCTGCGGCATGGCGTCCACGTACGCGCCGTAGCCGGTGACGATCGGCCAGCGCGCGTTGATCTCCTCGGCGTCCTTGCCGGCGCCGTCGCCGTCCGCGTCGGTGGAGCCGTCGGATTGGCCGGCGCCGTCGTCCGCGGCCTCCGGCGATTTGATCGGGTCCGGCACGGCCTTGCGCTGCAGGTCCTTCTTGCCGGTGATGTTGCCGACGATGCCGGAGATGGTGATGGACGGGTTGATGTCGGCCGCCGACCCGGTGTAGGTGAGCTCGTCGAGCGTCTTGACCACATCCAAGGCGGTGTAGTCGTTCAGCGCGATGATGCCGTCGATGCGGGTGTGCTGGTCCGACCCGCTTTTCATGCCGAGCCGCCCCTTGAGCTCGTTGCGCACGCTGTCCGTTTTCCCGGATGCGAACGCCACGTCCTGCCAGTCGTCCTCGGTGGTGCTGGCGGTCAGCGACGCGGACGGGCAGACGGCCTTGCCTGCCTTGAAATACGGCTGCAGCACGGACCAGATGCCTTTGAACGCCTCCTTGGCGAACGCGGCGCTGTCCTCGGACGCCGTGCCGTCGGCCGCGTCGCCGGATGCGCCGGAGCCCGTGCCGTCCGCCGCGGCGGCGTCATAGGGCAGCATCACCTCGATGGCCTTGGGGTTGTCGGTGCTCGCCGAGGCCAGCGCCAGCTTGCCGACGAGCTTCTCCGCCTGGATCTTGCCGATCTGTTCGGCCGTGGACATCCGCACGTAGGCGTCCGGCTGGAACCCGTCGGGCGTGCTGGACAGCAGCACGACGTGCATGCCGGACTCCTGCGCGAGCGTGAGCGAGGAGACCAGCCGGTCCGCCGCCTCGCGCTCGGTCTGCTCCTTCTCGCTCGCCACCGTCTCGCCGTCGGTGCCCTTGATCGTCTGGCTGACGTAGTCGCCGTACTGGCGGACGGTGTCGTCAGGCGACGCGACCGGCGCGACGACCAGCGTGATCTTGCTGGAATCCTTCGTGTCGGCCGATGCCTTGGACGACGAATCCGACTGCGCGTTGGATGAGGAGACGTGGTCGACGACGTAGTCCTGGATGTCGCGGCTCTGCTTATCGAGGCTGTCCGCCGTGAACGTGTCGATGTCGGACTTGGCCACATGCTGCTCGCGCAGGGCGCTGACCAGGGAGGGCACGAATTTCGTCCACTTGTTCAGCGGCGTGTGCTGCGAGATGGTCACGCCGTCGGAGGGCGTGAAGATGGCCACGCCGCCGGTGCCCGCGGTCTGCTCGCCGGTCTGCGTCTGCTGGTCGGTGGCCGTGCCCTCGGCCGGGGTGCCCGATGCGCAGGCGGCGAGGCCGAGCGACATGCCGATGCATGCCGCCAGGGCCGTCAGTCGTAGGGCGATGAGCCTGCCTCGAGAAGCCATGTTCCATCCTTCGTGCGTCGCGGTTGATTCTGCTAGCCGATTCTAGTAGCACAGGTGCGCAAAGGCCCGGATGGGCGCGCGAGCACGCGCCCATCCGGGCCTGGTATCGCCTTGCATGCGCATGCGCGAGGGGCCTGGCCTCACCCGGCCACCCGGACGCGCCGCGCCGCGGGGATCAGTGCAGCGCCTTGGCGAGCTCCCCATCCAGCGCGTCCATGAACCCGTCGGTGTCGAGCCACGGTTCATCCGGGCCGATCAGCAGCGCCAGGTCCTTGGTCATGCGGCCGGACTCGACGGTGGAGATGATGACCTTCTCCAGCGTTTCCGCGAAGTGGCGAACCTCGGGCGTGCCGTCGAGATCGGCGCGGTGCTTGAGGCCGCCGGTCCACGCGTAGATCGACGCGATCGGATTCGTGGAGGTCTTCTCGCCCTTCTGCCAGCGGCGGTAGTGGCGGGTCACGGTGCCGTGCGCCGCCTCGGCCTCGACGGTCTGGCCGTCGGGCGTCATGAGCACGGAGGTCATGAGGCCGAGCGAGCCGAAGCCCTGGGCCACGGTGTCGGACTGCACGTCGCCGTCGTAGTTCTTGCACGCCCACACGTAGCCGCCGTGCCACTTGAGGGAGCTGGCGACCATGTCGTCGATCAGGCGGTGCTCGTAGGTCAGTCCAGCCTCGGCGAACTTGTCCTTGTAGTCGGTCTCGAACACTTCGGCGAAGATGTCCTTGAACTGGCCGTCGTAGGCCTTCAAAATCGTGTTCTTGGTGGACAGGTACACCGGGTAGTGGCGCATCAGGCCATAGTTGAAGCAGGCGCGAGCGAAGCCGCGGATCGAATCGTTGACGTTGTACTGCACCTGGGCCACGCCGCCGTCCTGGCCGTAGTCATAGACCACGTGCTCAATCGGCTCGGAGCCGTCCTCGGGAGTGAAGGTGACGGTCAGGCGTCCGGCGCCCGGCACCTTGAAGTCGGTGGCCTTGTACTGGTCGCCGAAGGCGTGGCGGGCCACGACGATCGGCTTGGTCCAGCCGGGCACCAGACGAGGCACGTTGCTCATCACGATGGGCTCGCGGAAGATCGTGCCGCCGAGGATGTTACGGATTGTGCCGTTGGGGGACTTCCACATCTTCTTGAGACCGAATTCCTTGACGCGGGCCTCGTCCGGAGTGATGGTGGCGCACTTGACGCCCACGTGCTCGCGCTGGATTGCCTTTGCCGCGTCGATGGTGACTTGGTCGTCGGTGGCGTCACGGTTCTCGATGCCCAGGTCGTAATAGTCCAGATCGACGTCCAGATAGGGCAGGATCAGACGGTCCTTGATGTCCTTCCAGATGACGCGGGTCATCTCGTCGCCGTCGAGCTCGACGACCTTTCCCTCGACCTTGATTTTGGCCATGCGTTTCCTCCTAGCGTGATTGGCGTATGTGCACCAGTCTTAGCGCATCGATGTTACCGCGCGTTGTCCGCCGCTCGGTATTCGCCACAATGTGAGACGGCGGGTGATGCGCGTGTGCGGCCGCGTCCGGTGTCACAGCCCGGCATTAGCCTTGAAACCATGTCTCAGGAAATTGAAATCGGTTTGGGCAAGAAGGCCCGCATGGCCTACGCGCTGGATGATGTCTCCATCGTTCCCTCTCGTCGCACCCGCGATTCGCAGGACGTGTCGACGTCGTGGCAGGTGGATGCCTATGAGTTCGACGTACCGGTCATCGGAGCCCCGATGGATTCGGTCACCAGCCCCGCCACGGCGATAGCGATGGGCCGGCTGGGCGCTCTTGGCGTGCTGGATCTGGAGGGTCTGTGGACGCGGTATGACGATCCGCAGCCGCTGCTCGACGAAATTGCCCAGCTGCCCGATGACGTCGCGACCGAGCGGATCCAGGAGATCTACCGTGAGCCGGTGAAGCCCGAGCTCATCACCCGCCGGTTGCATGAGATCCGCGATGCGGGCGTCACCGTGGCGGGCGCGCTTTCCCCGCAGCGCACCCAGCAGTTCTACTCCACGGTGGTCGAAGCCGGCGTCGACCTGTTCGTCATCCGCGGCACGGTGGTGTCCGCCGAGCATGTGTCCCTCGGCCATGAGCCGCTGAACCTCAAGAAGTTCATCTACGACCTCGATGTTCCGGTCATCGTCGGCGGCGCCGCGAACTACACGGCGGCCCTGCACCTGATGCGCACTGGTGCGGCGGGCGTGTTGGTCGGCTTCGGCGGCGGTGCGGTCACCGCTACGCGCACGACGATCGGCGTCCACGCCCCGATGGCGACCGCGATCGCCGACGTGGCTGAGGCGCGCCGCGATTACATGGACGAGTCCGGCGGCCGCTATGTGCAGGTCATCGCCGATGGCGGCATGGGGGATTCGGGCAGCTTCGTCAAGGCCCTCGCCATGGGCGCCGACGCCGTCATGCTCGGCGCTCCGCTCGCCCGCGCCACCGAGGCTCCCGGTGGCGGCAAGCATTGGGGTGCGGAGGCCCGTCACCAGACCCTGCCGCGCGGTTCCCGCACCGATGTCGGCACGGTCGGCTCGCTGGAGCAGATCCTGTTCGGGCCCAGCCACCGCGCTGATGGCCAGGTGAACTACATCGGCGCGCTGCGCCGAGCCATGGCGTCCACGGGCTATGTCGACGTCAAGAGCTTCCAGCGTTGCTCGGTGGTCGTCAACCCCTACCACGTCTGATCCGTGATGCTTCGCCTCCGCGTCGGAGGCTCGAATCGCGGCACGATTGCACAAAAAGGCACCCTCGTCCATTGCGGGGGTGCCTTTGTTGTGTTGTGCTGGGATTATCCCCTTTCATCGTGGATGGGGGCGAGAGAGAAGACGGAGAAACGGACATGGAGCAACCCACTTATCATTACGCGCGCGAAAACCCGCCCTGCCCGGTGCCGAGCCTCGACGGGTACGTCATCGTCGAATCGTCCGACGTTCCGGTGCCGTATCACATCACCAGCTGCGGCGCGGGAAGCATCAACGCCGCACAGGGCCATTCGCTGGCGGTATCGTCCGCCCGCATAGCATGCATGTCCGCCGACATCATGCGCGGACAGCTGCATGCGGGCAAGCTCAGACGGGCGGTGACCGGCCCGTGTCTCAAGAAGCTGGAGACCATGGCGTACCTGCTCGACAACCACATGCAGTCGAATCCCGAGCTGAAGGCCAAACTCCGGTATCTGCCGGTGGTGCCCCGGATGATGTCGGGGATGTTCATCAATCCGACGACGTTCGAGATATCGACGCATCTGACCATCGGCGTGCAGAACTACTGGTCGAACATCGTGCTGCGCCAGATGGGATGCCGCTGGCTGTGCACGATGACGGACATCGGGTGATACACGCCGCGCAAGCCGGATGATATGTTCCGCATGGCCGCGTGCCGGTACGCGGCCATGCTTATAGTGGAGCCTATGTTGCGTGAATACACCGTCGATACGATCTATCAGACCACAGACCTGGACACCATCTATTCACTGCTCGCCAAGCGTTGCGAACGCGACCCCGATGACCTCGTCGCCCAATGGCAGGACGATGAGACGAGGCAGTGGCATGACGTGTCCGCCGGCCAGATGAACGACCGCGTCCGTGAGGTGGCCAAAGGGCTTCTCGGCCTCGGGGTCAAGCCCGGCAGCATGGTCGTGATATACGCCGCCACCTGCTATGAGTGGGGCGTCGTGGACTTCGCCTGCGCCTCCATCGGCGCGGTGAGCGTCCCCGTATACGAGACCGATTCGCCCAAGCAGACGGGTGATATCGTCGCAGAGGTCGAACCGGTCATCGCCTTCGCCGGCGACGACTCCCATGCGCAGATCCTTGAGCAGATTCGCGCGCACAGCGAGAGCCTGCGCTACGTGTTCAACTTCAAGGCGAACGGCCTCGACGCGGTCGCCGATTTCGGCGAGTCCGTCAGCGACGAGGAACTGGACAAGGCGATCGGCCGCGTCCGCGCCGACGACCTGTTCACCATCGTGTACACGTCGGGCTCCACCGGCAAACCGAAGGGCGTGATGCTGTCTCACCGCAACTTCAACCACACGGTCTACAACGGCTATGAGGTACTCAACGACATGCTGTACCAGCCGAGCCGTCTGCTGCTGTTCCTTCCGCTGGCGCACTGCTTCGCGCGGTACATCCAGTACGTGGCCATCGGCTCGCATGGCGTGGTCGGCTATATCTCCAGCGCCAAGCGGCTGCTCGCCGACCTGCGCGGCTTCAAGCCCACGTATCTGCTGGGCGTGCCCCGCGTGTTCGAGAAGGTGTACAACGCCGCCTCGCAGAAGGCCGGAGCCGGTCTCAAGGGGCGCCTGTTCGCCAAGGCGTTCGATCATTTCGTGCAGTGGTCGAAGGACGAGATGGCCGGCGGCCATCATTCCCTGGGCGCCCGCATCCAGCACAGCTTCTACATGCAGACCGTGGGCTCGTCGATCCGTTCCGCCCTGGGCCCCAACATGAAGTGGCTCGCCTGCGGCGGCGCCCCGCTCAATGCCGATCTCGCGCACTTCTTCAACGGATTCGATGGTATCACCTTCATCCAGGGGTATGGCATGACCGAGACGGCCGCGCCCTGCCTGGTGAATTTCCAGGACGCGAACGAGGTCGGCTCCGTCGGCCGGCCCGGCTGCATCTCCATCAGGCTCGCGGATGACGACGAGCTGATGATCAAGGGGGCGAACGTGTTCCTTGGCTACTACAAGCAGCCTCAGCGGACCGCCGAGGCCCTGACCTCCGATGGCTGGCTGCACACGGGTGACCTCGCCACGATCGACGATCGGGGATTCGTGTTCATCACGGGCCGCAAGAAGGACATCATCATCACGGCCGGCGGCAAGAACATCAGCCCGGCGCCGATGGAGGATGTCATCAACACATGCCCGATCGTCGCCCATGCCGTCGTCATCGGCGACGGACGCCCGTTCATCGCCGCGCTCATCGAACTCGACGCGGAGATGACCCGATCGTGGCTTGCCTCGCAGAACCTCGACATCGACGCGCCGATGAGCGAGATCGCGACCAACGACGCGGTCCGAGCGTTGGTGCAGCAGTACATCGACAAGGCCAACGGCAACGTCTCCCGCGCCGAGTCGGTGCGCAAGTTCGTTATTCTGGACGAGGAGTTCAACCAGGAGGACGGCACTCTGACACCCAGCATGAAGGTGGTCCGCCCGAAGGTGCTGCAGCGTTACGCCGACGTGATCGACAACATGATCTATGCTCCGAAGAACGCCGCAAAGCCGCTGCCCGCCACCGTCAAGATCCTCGACATGACCGCCGAGACCGTGAAGCGGTCTTCGGAAAGCGTCAAGCAGGCCTTCGACCAGGCGAAGGGGAAGATTCGCTTCATGAAGGACGACGAAGCCGAATCCGGCAGCCCCGAGCAGGAGGACAGCGTGGGCGACGCGGCATCCGACAGCAACGACACCAGTGAGGAGAAGTAATTGGCCATCCGCGAAATCAGAACAGTTCCCGATCCGGTGCTGCGCACCCCGTGCGAGACGATCAGGGAGATCACGCCCGCCGTACGCCGCCTTGTGCAGGATCTGCTGGACACCGTCGACGATCCGGGTCGTGCCGGGCTCTCGGCGAACCAGATCGGTGTCGGGCTGCGCGCCTTCTCGTACAACATCAACGGGAAGATCGGATACGTGCTCAACCCGGTGCTGGAGGAGAAGAGCGGCGAACAGTACGGTGACGAAGGATGCCTGTCCGTTCCCGGCCTGTGGTACAAGACCCGTCGCGCCGATTACGCCCGCGTGCGCGGCATCGACCTGGACGGCAACGAGGTCGTGCTGGAGGGCAGCGGCCTGATGGGTCGCATGCTGCAGCATGAGACCGATCACCTCGACGGTCACGTGTACCTCGACCGGCTGGAGAAGACGGAGCGCCGCGAGGCGTTGCGGTACATGCGTGAGCACGCCGCCAAGTAGGCACGTGGTGGTATTCTGAATATTTGTGCGCCAACCCGGCCGTCACCGCAGTCGCAGGTGGCGACGGCCAACCGTTATCGTCAACCGGTGCACACCATATCGCGTCATGTCCGCGACGGCCTGTGTCGGTCGGCCACGCTTCGGCGGGGCTGCACTCAGGTACGCATGACCAGGCAAGAACCGACAAGAAAGGTAGTGCTATGGCACAGATCACGATGAGCGAAATGCTCAAGGCCGGCGTCCACTTCGGTCACCAGACCCGTCGTTGGAACCCCAAGATGAAGCAGTACATCTTGATGGAGCGCAACGGCATCCACATCATCAACCTGTTCAAGTCGCTGGAGCTGATCGACAAGGCCTATGACTTCATCAAGGCCACCGTCGCCCACAACGGCACCGTGCTGTTCGTCGGCACCAAGAAGCAGGCCCAGGAAGCCGTGCAGACCCAGGCCACGCGCGTGAACATGCCCTACGTGTCCGAGCGTTGGCTCGGCGGCATGCTGACCAACTTCCAGACCGTCTCCAAGCGTGTGAGCCGTCTGAAGGAACTTGAGGAGATGGACTTCTCCGACGTGCACGGCTCCGGTCTGACCAAGAAGGAACTGCTGCTGCTGGAGCGCGAGAAGGATAAGCTGGAGAAGCAGCTTGGCGGTATCCGCAACATGGTCCGCACCCCCTCCGCGATGTTCGTCGTGGACATCAACAAGGAATCGCTCGCCGTCGAGGAAGCCCACAAGCTGGGCATCCCGGTCGTGGCCCTCGTCGACACCAACACCGACCCGGAGTCCGTCGATTACCCGATTCCGGCCAACGATGACGCCATCCGCGGCATCGAGCTGCTGACCAGCCTGATGGCCGACGCCGTGGCCGATGGCCTGCTGGAGCGTTCCGGCCAGGCCACCAAGGCCGAGGGCGAAGCCGATCAGCCGATGGCCGCCTGGGAGAAGGAACTCCTGACCAACGAGGCCCCCGCCGAGCAGGCCGCCGAGGCCGCTCCGGCAGCCGCCGAAGCCGAGGGCGAAGCCCAGGCCTGAGCGTGACATCCTCTATGATGGGAGGTGGCAACGCCTCCCGTCATCGGGGGAGAACCAACGAGTCTAGAGGAGACAACACCAATGGCAATTACTGCAGCTTTGATCAAGCAGGTGCGCGAGGAGACCGGCGCCGGCATGATGGACGTCAAGAAGGCCCTGAGCGAGGCCGACGGCGACGTGGCCCGCGCCAAGGAGATCATCCGCGCCAAGGGCATCCAGGCCGCCGGCAAGCGTGAGGGCCGCAAGGCCCAGGAAGGCACCATCGCCTCCAAGGTCGTCGAGTCCGCCGAGGGCCAGACCGGCTACGCCGTCGAACTCAACTCCGAGACCGACTTCGTGGCCAAGACCCCGAAGTTCGTCGAGTTCGCCGACACCGTGCTCGGCTACGCCGTGGCCGCCGACGCGAACAGCGCCGACGAGCTTCTGGCCGCCAACGCCGAGGACGGTACCGTGAAGGTCGCCGTCGAGGAGGCCGCCGCGCTGTTCGGCGAGCACGTCAAGGTCGGCCAGTTCGCCAAGATCGCCGGCCCGCACGTCGAGATCTACGCGCACAAGAAGTCCGCCGAGATGCCGCCGAGCATCGTGGCCATGCTCGC
>SKEZ01001910.1_pt1 | contig 10280 bp, 8 predicted proteins | sample 4843881 | NCBI WGS metagenome assembly SKEZ01 (sample SAMN11008796, study PRJNA524170) | human gut metagenome | isolation source: fecal sample from pouch patient p1, p46 | place: Israel: Tel-Aviv | reverse complement strand
CTATTACATCTCGCCTATCTTTAATCTATGATTTCTTCTTCATAGTGCAAAATTTCCTTTGTAACAGCATCTACTTCCACGTCAATTTCCTTGCTGCCGTCACGTATTTCAATCTCATATCGAACATTTCCATCGTCTGTATCCAACTCACATTTTACTACACTACCTGCTCCGCTTCGTGCCAGCGCTGCTTCCTTTGCTTCATCTTCTGTAATAATTTCTTCGCTGTTCTGTGGCTGTGAGCTCTCTTGTGAAGGTTCTTCTGATGGCTGAGGAACAGTTCTCAATCGACTATCCTCCAACTCACTTTTTAAAACCTCTCCTGTATTTCCATCAATTTCTACATCACACCGGTTCGGTCCATTATCAATAATAAATTCATATACTACCTTACCGTCATCTTCGTCTTTATTAGACTGTATGATATCTCCCTGAAACTCTTTTAATGCTGCCTCTTTTGCTTCTTCCATTGAAATTTTTGCTTCCTTTGTCCCACATCCGCAAAGCAATGTCACTGCAAGTAATCCTAATGCTAATTTCTTCATATCTGATTTCCTCCTCATCATTACTGATTTTTCTCTACTATAATTATTGTGCCCTTTATAAATTTCCCTATAACTGGTTTATGCTGTTCTCTCTTTCTAAATTCAACAGATATCTTTTTGCCTCTACTCCACAGGCAAAACCGGAAATATCCCCATTTTTGCGAATAACTCTGTGACATGGAACAACAATCATAATAGGATTTCTGCCATTTGCCTGTCCAATTGCCCGAACTGCTTTTTTATTGCCTATGGCAACGGCAATATCCTCATAACTTCTTGTTTCTCCATAAGGAATTTTCTGTAATTCTCTCCAGACTGCCTTTTGAAATGCGGTTCCTTTACTATCTACAGGCAAATCAAAAATTTTTCGCTTACCGGCAAAATACTCGTTTAGCTGATGATATACTTCATGCAAAAAGTCCGAATGATACTCAAAGTTTCGACTTTGCAAAATTCCCCTATCCTGATTGTCTAAATATAAACGTGTCAACTGATTATCCTGCTCGCAAATCGTTAAAAATCCAATAGGACTCTGGAAACTATAACTGTTTTCCATGTTTTCACCACCTATTTTATTTTATGGTGCTATTTTACCATATTTTTATCTTCTTATCCTTTTCTGCTGTCTAAAATCTCTTTTATAGTTTTTTCGCTCTCTTCTAATTCCTCTGCAATCTCAGCTATCGTTTTCCCTTTTCTTAATTTTTTCTCTGCAAGTTTCAAAAGCATATCACGCTCTCCTGCTTTTTTTCCTTCTTTTCTCCCTTCTTCCCAAGCCTCTTCTCTTTCCTGCTTTATATGCTTTTCCTGGTCATATTCAAATATGCTCATATTTTTTGCCTCCGCTCGATTTTTTTCCAGAAATTCTTTGAGAATTCCTTCCTGAATACACTCCTCTATGGCTCTCTCAACTGCTTCCAGTTCCAAACTGCATTCCTCTTTTATAGTATACAAATCGGATAATTTTAATATCTGTCTATCCGGCTGTTCCACCTTCCCGTTATAAAAAATCACAAAACGTGGCGGTGGCAGTTCTATAGGTTTTGTCCCATATAAATTAGCTTCTCTGGTCATAGACGAATATAGCGCAGAAATATAAAGCAGAAATCGAAGGGGTAAATTAGGACTATATGTAGACTGATGCTCATATAACGATAATCGAGCATCTATAAGAAACGAAATATCATTTCTCATAGCCATATAGATAGCGTTTTCTAGCGTATTAATCTCCAACATTTCCGGATTAGTGTAATGTTTACCGCTAATTGCATTATAAAGCTCCAATAAATGCTCCTTGTCTTCAAACAGCATAGCAAAGATAGTCGCTTTGTATGTTCTGTTCGGAATACTGTCTAATGTTTTCATAAAATCACTTCCTCCTTTTTATGTTCGCAGGAGATTTTCTGAAATCATTCATTTCCAGCTTTTTCCTTACATGTCTGAATCGTCATTTATAATACACATTCAAAAATCTCTCTGCATTTTTCTTTTTTACTGCGAATAAAAGCATTGAGATTTCTGTTTGAATAGAAAAGATTAGAAATAAGACGGGCTGAGCCCTTAGAATTATAAGAAATATAATGCTTTTCCAATAGTTTACCATGCCGGAAATGCAACTGCAACAAGAAAAGACAATAATATATTTTCTTAGGACAGCATACACTGAGTTAAGATACAGGAGGTGCTGTCATGTATGAAAATTTAACCCACAAAGAGCTTTGTGAGGCTTTCCATACAGATGAGAAAAACGGTCTTACCGAAAAAGAGGCACAGAACCGCCTGCTTCGTGACGGAAGCAACACTTTAAAAAAAGCCAAAGAACAAACCGTTTGGGACAGGATACAAAATCAGATAAATGACCCGATGATTTTCATTCTTTTTCTGGCAGCATCCATTTCCATGCTACTGCGGGAATACAGCGATACCGGTATTATTCTTCTGGTTATTGCTTTGAACACCACCGTAGGGGTCATACAGGAAGGGAAAGCCAGAAAAGCTTTGGAAGCGCTGAAAAAAATGACAGCGCCGTCAGCTGTTGTAAAGCGTGACGGGATTTATCAAAGGATAGCGGCAGATAAGCTGGTAAAAGGAGACGTGGTAAAGCTAAAGGCAGGTAATCAGGTTCCGGCAGACATACGCCTTCTGGAAGTACAGGAGCTTGCCGCCAATGAGTCTGCCCTTACAGGGGAGTCTTTGCCTGTGATGAAATCCTGCGAGGTATTGAAAAAGGGGCTTCCCGTAGCAGAGAGAAAAAATACGGCATATATGTCCACGGAAATCAGAAAGGGCAGCGGCGAGGGTATTGTGGTTGCCACAGGAATGGATACAGAGCTTGGAAAAATCGCAGGAATGATTGAAGACACAAAGCAGGAAATGACACCTCTGCAAAAGCGTCTGGGAGATTTAGGGAAGATTTTAAGCATTGTGGCAGTGGCGTTATGTGCGGGGCTGTTTTTTATCGGAGTGATACAGCACAGAAATCTGTTGCAGATGCTGCTTCTGGCAATTTCTCTGGCGGTGGCTGCTATTCCGGAGGGGCTTCCGGCGGTAGTTACCATTGTCCTTGCACTTGGTGTGGCAAGAATGGTAAAAATCAATGCCATTATCCGCAGACTTCCGGCAGTAGAAACCTTAGGCTCCGTGGGTGTAGTGTGTTCTGATAAAACAGGAACCTTAACCGAGAATAAGATGACAGTGACGAAAATCTATGCGGATGAGAAAATACTTCCCGTGTCCGCAGTGAGAAAAAGAGAATTTCCTAAGCTTATGGAAGGATTTCTTCTATGTAACAACAGTATTCTGGGAAAGCAGGAAATCGGAGATGCCACGGAGCTGGCGCTTTTGCACACAGGAAGAAACATGGGATATGATGAAAAGAGATTGCAGCAGCAGTACCCAAGAACCTTCGAAATTCCCTTTAATTCCGAAAAAAAATATATGGTAAGCGTACATAAAGACGGAAATCATGAGACAGCCTATATAAAGGGTGCTTGTGACTATATTTTAAACCAATGTACTTACGTGGAAAATCACGGAAAAATCAAACCCATGACATCCATGGAGAAGATGAAAATCCGCAGAGCCATGGAGGATATGGCAAAGGAGGGACTGCGGATTTTAGCTCTTGCATATAAGGAAAGAGCAATAAGCAAAACAGAAAAAGCTTTAACGGAAGGGCTGGTTTTTGCAGGCATGGCAGGAATGATAGACCCGCCCAGAAAGGAAGCCGCAACTTCTGTGAAAGCCTTAAAACGAGCCGGTGTACAGGTGGCAATGATTACAGGTGATTACAAAGATACGGCGTTTTCCATTGCAAAGAAAATCGGAATTGCAGATTGTCCGGAGCAGTGCATTACAGGACAGGAAATGGACGAGATGAGCGAAGCTGCCTTGCAAAAGAAAATGAAGAACCTGCGTGTTTTTGCAAGGGTAACGCCGGCTCATAAAGTGAGGATTGTAAAAGGATTTCAGGATAACGGACAGATTGTGGCGATGACCGGTGACGGCGTCAACGATGCTCCTTCTCTGCAAAAGGCGGATATTGGTATCGCTATGGGTGAAAATGGCACAGATGCAGCGAAGAATGCGGCAGACATGGTGCTGTCCGATGATAATTTTTCTACTATTGAAAAGGCGATGGAGGAGGGCAGAGGGATTTATGTTAATATTAAGAAATCTATTTTGTTTCTGCTGTCCTCTAATTTCGGTGAGATTATTACCATGTTTGCGGCTGTGTTATTTCAGCTTCCCACGCCTTTAAAGGCAAGTCATATTTTGTGGGTGAATTTAATTACAGACTCTCTTCCTGCGCTGGCGCTTGGTATTGATAAAAATGATGCAAAGGCTTTGATGAGGAAGAAGCCACGAAATCCCCATGAAGGGCTTTTTGCACACGGAGGCTGGAGCTTTACTGTTTTCTACGGTGTTTTGATAGCGGTAATTACACTGTGCGCTTTTTATCTGGGAGGGCAGACCTATGCCTTTACAGTATTGGGCGTATCTCAGCTTTTTCATGCTATCGGCATGCGGGACAGAGATAAATCCGTGTTTCGAATGAAGCATCTGGAAAATCCTTTTATGCTGGGAGCATTTTTTCTGGGCTTGGGACTTCAGTTAATGGTAACAGAGATACCATACTTTGTGCAGCTTTTCGGAACAGCCCGTCTTTCCTTACAGGAATGGTGTCTGCTTCTGGGTATTTCTGCAATTCCGCTGGTTGCTCATGAGCTTTTGCTTATTCCAAACAGAGTCTTAGGCATGAGGAAGAAACAGTAAAATGCAGGAAAAAACAGGAGAAGTTGCATATAAAAACAAAGAACACCTGTAAAAACACACAGAAACAAAGAAAAATGCAGGAAATACTTGACACTAAGTCATATATTAGCATACAATATGTAGAAATAAAAAAGAAAACATCAGGAGGAAAGCCATGACACCGTATAAAGAACTTAGTAAAGAGCAGTTACAGGCCATGAAGGCTGATTTAGAAAAACAGTTTGAAGAAGTAAAGGCAAAAGGATTAAATCTGGATATGTCCAGAGGGAAACCGTCCAAGCAGCAGCTGGAGCTGGCAATGGATATGCTGGAAGAATTAAAAAGTACAGACAAACTGAAATGTGAAACAGGAATAGACTGCCGCAATTATGGGCTTTTAGACGGTATTCCTGAGGCAAGACGCCTTCTGGGGGAAATGACAGAGGTATCACCGGAAAATATTGTGATTTTCGGAAATTCCAGTTTAAATGTTATGTTTGACACAGTTTCCCGCTCCATGACACACGGGGTATGTGGAAGTACGCCATGGTGCAAGCTGGATAAAGTAAAATTTTTATGTCCTGTACCGGGATATGACAGACATTTCCGTATTACAGAATACTTTGGTATTGAAATGATTAATGTTCCTATGACACCTACCGGACCGGATATGGATATGGTAGAAGAGCTTGTCAGCACAGATCCTGCTGTTAAAGGTATCTGGTGTGTGCCAAAATATTCCAATCCTCAGGGAATTACTTATTCTCCTGAAACCGTAAAGCGATTTGCCAATTTAAAACCGGCTGCGGAAGATTTTCGTATTTTCTGGGATAATGCTTACTGTATTCATCATTTATATGATGATAAACAGGACTTCCTTGTGGAAATCTTAGACCAGTGCGAGAAAGCGGGAAATCCGGATTTGGTTTATAAATTTGTTTCAACTTCAAAGGTAAGTTTTCCGGGTTCCGGTATTGCGGCAGTAGCAGCATCTGAACGAAATCTGAATGACTTTAGAAAACACATGTCTGTACAGACTATCGGACATGATAAGATTAACCAGCTTCGTCATGTACGCTTCTTCGGAGGTATTGTGGGCATGCACAAGCACATGAAGAAGCATGCCGAAATTCTTCGCCCGAAATTTGAAATCGTAGAAGATACATTGGAAAAAGAATTAAGCGGAGCAGAAATCGGAACATGGCAAAATCCAAGAGGAGGTTACTTTATTTCCTTTGATGCCATGGAAGGCTGTGCAAAAGCCATTGTAGCAAAGGCAGCTGAGGCAGGTGTGAAAATGACAGAGGCAGGTGCAACATATCCTTATGGGGTTGATCCTAAGGACAGTAACATTCGTATTGCACCAAGTTTTCCAACCGTAGATGAATTGAAGCTTGCTACAGAAATTTTTGTACTCAGTGTAAAACTGGTAAGTATTGATAAAATTTTAAGCGAAAAATAAATTTGAAAAGAAAGGAGAGGACGCTGAACAGGGACAGTGTCCTCTTTGTGCGTAATAAAATTGTTAAGAATTCTTAATTGGTGAATTGGGAAAATTGTGTTATACTGGAACGCAACAGAAAGTTATGTTAGGGGTGAATGATATGGCAAAAAGAAAATCCAAGAAGAATAAATATAAGAAAATGAAGAAAATTCTGTTAGGGGTTTTAATTGGTTATGCAGTTCTTTTGCTGGGAGCATATTTCATAGGTGTATTTTACTATTCCAAGCATTTTTATCCCGGTTCAAAAATCAACGGAATGGATTGTTCGGGAAAAACCGTGGAAGAAGCAGAAAAATCCATGAAAAGCCAGATTGCAGGCTATATTCTGGTGCTGAAGGAACGAGGAGATAAGGTAGAGAGTATCAGCGCTTCTCAGATTGATATGAGATACATAGATGACGGCAAAATTGCGGAGCTTAAGAAGGAGCAAAGTCCTTTCACATGGTTTTTATCCTTTGCACATAAAAAGGACTATACCATGTCAGCTACAACACCATATAATAAAGAAGCAGTTTATGCGGCGATTGACGGATTAGCCTGTTTTCAAGAGGAAAACGTAGTACAGCCTGTTGACGCACATCTGGAGGTAGGCGCAAACGGTTATGAAGTTGTTCCTGAGGTACAGGGAACAGCTCTTGATAAAGAAAAAGTGAAAGAGGCAGTAATAAAGGCCATTGACGGCGGAGAAATTGAAGTGGATTTGGAAAAGGAAGGCTGCTATCTTGAGCCGTCTGTATTTGCAGATGATGAAAATCTTGCAAAACAGGCAGAACAGGGAAATGTATTTTTAGGTGTGACCGTTACCATTGATTTTTCAGACCGTCAGGAGGTTGTCAACGCAGAAATTATGAAAGACTGGCTGGTAACAGATGAGTCCGGTAATCTGGATTTGGATAAAGCTAAGGTAAAAGAGTATGTACAGCAGCTGAAATATGAGTATGATACCTTTGGCTCATCTAGACAGTTTACAACTGCAACAGGCAATACCATTACGGTAAAAGGCGGCGATTACGGTTGGGTAATTGCGCCTAATGATACCACAGCCAAGATTATTGATGCAATTAAAAGCGGACAGTCTCAGACCATTGAACCGGAATATACTTACCGGGGATATTGCAGAGATACTAATGATATTGGCGATACTTATGTGGAAATCAGCTTAAAGGAACAGCGTATGTGGTTCTTTAAGGACGGACAGCTGCTGGTAGATACGCTGGTGGTTACAGGAAATCACAACAAGGGCTATGACACTCACACAGGTGTTTACGCCATTATGTATAAGGAAAGAAATGCAACCCTGAAAGGGGAAGATTACAGCGCACCGGTAGATTACTGGCTGCCGTTTTATGCCAACACAGGTATCCATGATGCAGATTGGAGAACCACCTTTGGAGGAAATGAGTATATCAACAATGGTTCTCACGGATGCGTCAACACACCGCCCGAAAACGCGGAGAAGATTTTTAATAACATTGAAAAAGGCGTTCCGGTGGTGGTATATTAAAGAAAGAAAATTTGACCGATAAAAGGAGTTTATAATATGAATATTATAGTATTAGCCGGAGGAAACAGTACAGAAAGAGAAGTATCCATTGCGTCAGGACAGGGCGTATGCAAGGCTTTAAGAGAGCGTAATCACAAAGCAGTCCTCTTAGACCCATATTTCGGAGCTTCCCAGAAAGAAGAAAATCTGTTTCCGACAGAATATGACGTGGATAAAGCAGCAGATGCCATGAGAGAAATGAGCAGTAAATTAGAAGAGACCATGAAAACCCGCAAGGGATTTTTCGGACCGAATGTTCTGGAAATCTGCAAGGAAGCCGATATTGTATTTCTGGCGCTTCACGGAGCAAACGGAGAAGACGGAAAAGTACAGTCTGTTTTGGACTTAATGGGAATTAAATATACAGGTTCAGGCCCTTTAAGCAGCGGAATGGCAATGGATAAAGGGATTACAAAAATGGTGTTTGAAGCAAAAGGCGTTCCTACACCAAAGGGAATTACGCTGGAAAAAGGCAAATGTAGCAGTCAGCTCGCAGATTACGGAATGGGATTTCCGGTTATTGTGAAGCCTTGCTGCGGAGGCTCCAGTGTGGGTGTCTGTATTGCAAATAATCAGACCGAATATCAGGCGGCATTATTAGAAGCATTTTCCTATGAAAATGAAGTTGTAGTGGAGCAGTTTATTACAGGAAGAGAATTTTCCGTTGCTGTTGTAGATGGGAAAGCATATCCTGTTATTGAAATTGCGCCTTTACAGGGATTTTATGATTATAAAAATAAATATCAGGCAGGTTCCTGTGTGGAAACCTGTCCGGCAGACCTTTCCTCTGCACTGACCAAAGAAATGCAGAAATATGCAGAAATGGGATATAAAGCTTTAAATCTTCAGGCTTATGCCCGTTTGGACTTTTTAATGGATGATGAGGGGAATATGTATTGTCTGGAAGCAAATACTTTGCCGGGTATGACACCAACCAGTTTAATTCCGCAGGAAGCAAAAGCAATCGGAATGGATTACCCTCAGCTTTGCGAAAAACTCATTGAAGTTTCATTGAAAAAGTACCAATAGGAGGAAAGGCACCATGAAAAATCTTACCTTAAAAAATCTTGCATTGGCTTGTAACGGGACTTATGTAGGCCCCAAGGAAATGGAAGATAAGGAAGTGACCTGTATTTTCACAGACAGTCGAAAAGCAGAGGCAGGCGGCTTATTTGTTCCTATTAAGGGTGCGCGAGTAGACGCTCATGATTTTATTGAACAGGTAATGGAAAAAGCGGTATTGGCTACTTTATCGGAAAAAGATTTGGGAGAGAAGCCTTTTCCATATATTCTTGTAAAGTCTTCTCTTATAGCGGTGAAGGATATTGCAGAATTTTACTTAAAGCAACTTCAGATACCGGTAGTGGGAATTACAGGAAGTGTTGGGAAAACCAGTACAAAAGAGGTCATTGCATCTGTATTGGCACAGAAATACAATACATTGAAAACGCAGGGAAATTTCAATAATGAATTGGGTCTTCCACTGACAATCTTCCGTCTTCGTGATGAACATGAAATGGCAGTGTTAGAGATGGGAATTAGTGATTTTGGAGAGATGCACAGATTAGCAAAAATTGCCAGACCGAATACTTGTGTTATCACTAATATTGGATTATGTCATTTAGAATTTTTGAAATCCAGAGATGGAATATTAAAGGCAAAAACAGAGATTTTCGATTATCTTCAGTCAGATGACCATATTATTTTAAATGGTGATGATGATAAGCTGGTGACTGTTCAGGAAACAAAAGGAATAAAGCCGGTATTTTTTGGTGTAGAAAATCATCAGGGTATTTGGGCAGATGAGATTAAACCGGAAGGGTTAAAGGGGATTTCCTGCTGTATTCATGCAGGAGAAGAAAGTTTTTCTGTACTCATTCCTGTTCCGGGAAAACATTCTGTTTATAATGCACTTGCAGCAACAGCAGTTGGTTTGACCTATGGTCTTACCATAGAGGAAATTCGTAAAGGAATTGAAAGCCTTCAGTCTGTAAGCGGCAGATTTCATATTATAGAAGCACCGAATTATACAGTTATTGACGACTGCTATAATGCAAATCCAATATCCATGAAAGCATCCTTAGATGTGCTTACCGATGCGCTGGGCAGAAAGGTTGCCATTCTGGGCGATATGGGAGAACTGGGTGCAGATGAAAGAAAGATGCACAAAGAAGTCGGAAAACATGCGGCAGAAAAAGAGATTGATGTTCTTTTATGTGTGGGAGAGCTTTCAAAAGATATGGCGGATGCGGCCGGGGAAGTAAATTCTAAGACTCAGGTCAGACATTTTGCAGATAAAGAAGCTTTGATGAAGGAGCTTCCGGAAATTCTTGAAAAAGGTGATACTGTACTGGTAAAGGCATCTCATTTTATGGAATTTGGGGAGATTGTGGAATAATTAAGTTAGACATACGGTATTTTATATCTATGTGGT
>SKEZ01001907.1_pt1 | contig 10292 bp, 11 predicted proteins | sample 4843881 | NCBI WGS metagenome assembly SKEZ01 (sample SAMN11008796, study PRJNA524170) | human gut metagenome | isolation source: fecal sample from pouch patient p1, p46 | place: Israel: Tel-Aviv | reverse complement strand
ACGGTCCTATTTCATACCAAGGAACTGAAATTGCCATTGACCAACCATTTAAACGTGTTCACATGGTTGATGCCATTAAAGAAGTCACTGGTGTTGATTTCTGGAAAGAAATGACTCTCGAAGAAGCGCAAGCTATTGCCAAAGAGAAAAATGTACCAGTTGAAAAACACTTCACCTCAGTTGGTCACATCATTAACGCTTTCTTTGAAGAATTTGTAGAAGAAACACTGATTCAACCAACATTCGTTTATGGACACCCAGTTGAAGTTTCTCCTCTTGCTAAGAAAAACGCAGAAGATCCTCGCTTCACTGACCGCTTCGAACTCTTTATCATGACTAAAGAATATAGTAATGCTTATTCAGAACTTAACGATCCAATTGATCAATTGTCACGTTTTGAAGCCCAAGCTAAAGCTAAAGAACTTGGTGACGACGAAGCAACTGGAATTGATTACGACTACGTCGAGGCCCTTGAATACGGTATGCCACCAACAGGGGGACTTGGTATCGGTATCGACCGCCTAGTCATGCTCCTCACAGACACTACAACAATCCGCGACGTCTTATTGTTCCCAACGATGAAATAACTGTAATTAAAAACGTTGTTAAATCAACGTTTTTAGTTTGTTAAGAACAAAACTTACAACTAATTTACGACAAAATATTAAGAAGTCTAAATACTTCTAAAAAAGCCGAATATCTCAAGTCTAGAATCTCCTATCTAGATGAGATGTTCGGCTTTTTGTGAAGTCTGGTTTGGGTTGAATTTCATGCACTCTTGGGTTCACTTTATATCGGTTCACAGCAGGCTTGTACTGCTTCTTTTATTTCAAAAGTTTTGAATAAGTTTGATTAAATGAGGTGAAAACTAAATAGCAACTTAGCTGTCACAACTCACGAATAGATTTTCCCACTGAGTAATTGATGCTGGGAGTATGGGAGTATTTTTCTTGTAAAAATCTAATAAATCAGCATCATCTATTCGAACTACATTGTCAATCTGATCTAGATTAGTTATTTTAGGTGCATATAAATATACTATATAGCCATCTTCAACATATTGCTTGTAATCTAATGCATCTAGTTCTTTAGCCTTTCTCCCCTTTACTTGAACCACCGCTTTTCTTGGATTATAAAGATCCCTAGAAATCATTTCACACTCGATCTTAATTGTAGTGGATTTATTTGCTATTGAATTAGATAGAACATAGTAGTTCTCTTTTATTTGTAAATAAGATATCACAAGCTCCTCTAAATCAAAATCAGGTAGATTACTCAAAAGATTACCCTCATAAGGAATGACGTTATAATATTTACTATTTGATAATTGATTGAAAATTGCTTTCGAGTACTCTATTATTAATTCATCACGAATTCTTTCAACAGTACCACCTCGTGGTCTATTGAAAGAAGATTTAATTTGACCAGGAACTTGCATTCCAAAATTATAAGCTTCCACTGGTAGGACTGCTCCAATATCCAATCGCTTATTACATAATACTTCAGCTGACTCCTTAACTCTACAAATCCAATAATTACCATCTAGATCTCGTGTCCAGAATAAATCATCTACTTTGGCATTTCTAAAAACATTAATTGCGGGGTTAGCTCTTCCAGATACCTCTTTCACTCTACGATAATATTCTTGAAAATTCAAAGAGTCAACACCCTCGCTCTGTCCACTCCACCCAATAGCAAGATACTGCTTCCCACAATTCAAGCAGAAATCCACCAATTCCTGCCTAAAATCAGTTCCTGTCTTCAAGTGTAATCTTATTACATAATCCATGAATTTTACCTCATCTAAGGATATAAGTATGACATAATTAAGAATAAAATCTTGACTTTCCGAAAAATAAATATTTTTTAGAAAATATTATAAGATAATGGTAAAAACTAATCTCTCTCATATTACAAAATCCATTGAAAATTTATCAGTTATAATAATCTCAAACGGAATACTTTTTCCATAACAAATTCCATTCTTAACTAGATATGCTTCAACATAATGTCTCCCACTGTAAAGTGTACTTTCTTTTCTAACTCTTTTACCCTCGACTAACTCCGAATCGTAAAAGTCACCTCGTAAAGAGTTTGCTAATTCAGCTTCTCTACCTGTATTTGTCACCTGCCACCAAATGTCATAATCCTGTAAATCACTAGCTTGTACTTCAAATTTAAGCTTACCATGTTTATTCAATTTTGTTCCACTTTTAATTTTCTTCCATCGGAATCCGTTATACAGATAACTTGCCTTTATGGAAATATCTTTTATTAAATGTTCTCTCCATTTTGAATTTTGATGATGACTGATAGAATTCACATTAACAATTGGGAACTGTTCCACATCATTCTTAACTAAGCTATTTCTTATAAACTTAATCTTGTCTATATAGGATAAATTATCATTCTCAACATTAAAATCTAATTTTAGCTGTTCAAACCACTTTTCAAATGCTTCAAAATAACTGCTATCTTTATCCCATTTATTAGATAAAACTTCTGCCTTATTAACAGGATTATATACACAAGGTCTTCCGTTTCTAAATTCAATACTATCCTTCAAGTGTTCTATAATATAGTTTATAACATCTAAAAAATCACTATGATATGAACTAGCAGACTGGTATTGTTTTGCTACTAGTGTTGTAATAATAATAGAGCTCGGTTTATGATCAATGTCTTTTTCAAAACAAACCTCGGCGTGTCTTTTTAAGATTTGGACAATTCTCTGTAAAGGAGTTCTTACTTTATATTCAGGAACCTTTTCAATAGATGCATAAAATCTTTTGGCAACTTCTTTTTGATATATTGAAAACTTTGAAATATCTCTAAACCATTTAGCATAGCCTTTTGGATTACTTGTTTCCCAGTTTAAAGATATCTCTAAATAATTATCTTTACTCTTATCAGCAATAGCTATATAGCCATCATCCTTTTCGTTTAATGGGACTGACGGCAATATATCTATATGAAAATTATTTTCATCAACATATTTTAATGTCCAACAGCGTTTGCTTTCCTCTGGCTCATTAGACATTGCTTGAGCTTTAGCGTAACTCTTAACAATTTTTCCTAGGTCATATTTCAAAGAAAATTGAGATTGGTCGTTTCTTCTTAATCTTGTGAAATTGCAAACTATATCAATATCATAAGCTCCATCATCTGTTAATGGTTTGATTGCTGTTCCCAACTTAAACGACCCTTGCAAATATATATCAGGGTTGTTTTTGTTAAGTTCTGAACTTTTGATATAGTTAGCAATAGAATTATACCTGTTAGTAGCAGTTTCATATTTCGAATCCGAAACATCCAATTCTTCAATAAGTGATTTAATCTCTTTTGAGATGGTAATATCTGCCAAAGTATCTTCCTCCTAAATAATATACTTCGAGGTTACAGAAATCTTTTTAGAAAGTCCGTCTTTAGTAAAACAATTTTTTTCTATATCCTCTGCTTCTATGAGACAATAATCATCACTTTCTAACACCTTATCCAGTATTTCTGTAGGTATCTCTGCTTCAAAGATATCAAATATTTTTAATTCGTCCATTTGAAAGTGGGGTGAAAATACAATTGGTTCCTTGATGGTTTTCAGATATTCTACTTTTGATTCTTTTACTAGACGCTCTATAGAAATTTCAGCAGGTTCCAATTCTTCAATAAGTTCTCTAATTACAGTTACTTCCCTATTTTTTCTTGTATCAAACCAGTTAAGAAACTTCACTAGGTTTTTGCCTTTTGTTATTAGTCTTAAATCCCCACCCTCATAGAATCGAGTTTTAGATTCATCTTTCAATTCTAATTCTTCTTTTAATCTTTTGAAGGAATCATGATATTTATAAACGCCTCCTACAGGCTGATATTGGTCTATTCGTCTCCCTTTTATCAATAAATATCGACCTTTGTTTTTTATTTGAAATAAATAAGCACAGCTCAATCTTATCTTTTTATTCCATCGAAAAAGAGATTGATACCAAATTTTAATTCTACGTCTATTATTAAATATTGTTGAGACAAGAAAAGTAATGACCACAACAATTAGATTAACAATTAAATCATGTAATATCTCCAAAAACTACTCCTCCATTCAAACTTGGATAGGCTATTAACTAAATTAACCATCTGCATAGAAACATTGATAATACGTAGCAAGAGATTAAAGATATACTTCTCATCACTACTGTAATCGTTAGGGACACTTACCAGTCGTCTTGAATTGATACTAGTCTATTATCCACTTAATGGCAGAGTGACCATTGACCGTATAGCTGTAAGCCTTTTTAGGAATATTGCTGATGGTGATGTTTGGGGTGTAAATGATGGTTGAAAGGCCATTGCCATACTTCTCCTGATAGTCACAAGACCATAGACATAGGTAGCATCAAGAGAAGTCCTATCCTATCGTTAAAGGCTTGATTCATATTATCATTAGATTGGAAAAGTGCAGTTTCATCCACTTCATTATTATTCACCAAATCTCACCTCAATACAATTTCTAAAACTAATAATTCAATATAGAATTGCTTTCGTTATATTATACCATGAAATAACAAATTATTTTCCCCCTAAAGAAAGCATTTATAACCAATCAATGTACTACAACACCTCTTATTTTTAAGCCTGAATTTACAATATAAGTACACAATAAAAATTCATATATTTTCTAATAAAATAGAATTAACGAAATTTCTTACTATAGGTAAGGAATTCTCAAAACATCAAGAACTAACTGAACAACTAATTATTGAAGTCTACTTCCTAGATCCTCAGATCCCATGCCTATTGATAACGAGGAACAAACGAGAACGCAAATAACTTATTTTCTGAAAGGAAGCGACTTAACAAAGGGCGAACAGTCAGTGATTTAGGAGCGAGAAGATAAATTAAAGACCTCGAAAATGCCTAAACTTGAAAACACCTCATGAAGTATTGCACTTAATTTGATAATTCAGCACCTAAAAATCCTGCTAGAACTTTGCATTCTAACAGGATTAATTTATACTTCTATTCTCACTCAAATGGGGTGTATCTTTATTTTAGCAATATGCTTAGAATGGTCAAAAGCCATAGGTGGAGTGGATAAAAAACATAGAAAAACCATTTGTGATAACGTTTACTTTGTCCCTTTTTTCCGTTATATAAGTAAATAAAGGGAATCACCAAGAACCCCATCCAATCGGAATTGACGCAAAACATATCAAAGCCCTGTTCAATTGCCAATTTTGGTCCACCGTATAAAGTAAAGAATAGCAAGAAGCAATAAAGTGTGTAAATAATGGCTTGCTTATTTTTTTGATTATAAAATAGATAAGCAATCAAAACTAAAGGAATAACAGTTAAGCCACCCTCGCTAACTGCCATGCCAACGAGTCCGATAACTGTCGCTGCTCCCCTCAAAAGAATAGCTTTTTTACCATTATTTTCTCTGGCAATATCTATCAACCAAATCATACTAAATGACATTGCCAAGGTTAAAAAGATATTATCAGATATACCCATTTCTTGAAATAAAGCAAAAGATATGATATCACCAAGCTGCATCAAAATAGCTGCTAGCCACAATCTCTGACAATATTTAGCACGAGAGCGCGTATGAAAGAAACCATCAACCATTAACCAAGCAAATAAAGGAGCAACAAATCGAGTTAATAGGTGAATAATGCTTGGTACCCCAGCAAAACGAAAGTAAATACTATCAAATACCATAAAAATAGTAGCTAAATTTTTTAGTTTATTACGATCTAATTTAATTTTTTCCATACGTCTTCCCCACCTCCCGCAACTTCATTTTATCACACAAAATTTAGAGATATAATCATTATTTATTGACAAAGTGTCAAGGAAAAGATAGCATTTTTCCTTTTTATGAAATGTCTAATTTGTATATTTAAGGTATACTTTAAGTAAGAAAAGAATTACATTAAGACTATTATAGAAAGGAGAGTTATGGCAAAATACACACGTGAAAAAATCATCGATGCTTTCTTTGAATTAGCATTGGAAAATCCACAAAAATCAAATTTTACCATTTCTGAAATTGCTTTGAAAGCTGGTATTTCAAGACAAACCATTTATCAAAAACATTTCAGAAATTTCAATGAAATTATTTTATACGTCCATGAGCTAATTGACAAAGAAATTCATCAGGTATTCAACGATTATGATGCCTCTAGCAATATCAATCCTTTAGACTATGTAGCCGAAAACGTCTTGCCTGTTATTTGGCAAGAGAGGCGATGGATAAAATGCCTCTACACGACAAATATTGACCCAAATTTTGAAGATTTTATTGTATCAACTTATACAAAATGGGGTGCTACAAACCTTCTTCCGAAAAAACGGCAATTCAATCTTTCAGATGATGAAATGATTCAACTTATCACTTCTCTTACCATGGTCGTTATTAAAAATTGGATTACGCAAGACAATCCTGCTCCACCTGAATTATTCAAGGAGGATTTCTTAAAACTTGTTAGAACTCCCATCTATGAATACCTTCGCACACTATCGGATTGAGTTCAAACACCATTAAAAAGCATTTCTAACATAGCTGTCAGAAATGCTTTTTTCTATTTCAATAATTCACTGATATCTTCGATTACTTTGGCATTCATGATATTTAGCTTTTGAATGTCATCTTTGCTGTATGGAAATGTGTTAAGCAAGATACCGTCGATGCCTGCTGCTTGTGCGATTGCCATGTCGCTCGTAAAATCATTGCCAACCATAACGGTTTCTTCTGGGTTAAGTTGATTGTCGTTCAAGACCAGATTCATGAATTCAACTTGTGGTTTTTTCATTTTGTAATCAGACGAGATGTAAATCTTATCAAGAAATTCTCTGCAGCCTGTCATTTCAATTTCTGCTTGGGTGAAGGCTCGCTGGGCATTTGACAATAAAATAACTGTTGCTCCTACTTCTTTGAGTGTTTTCAAAGTCGCTAAGGTATTTTCGTAAGCTTGCAATTTCTTGCGTGACAACATTCTAAAAGTTTGAGCAATTAGATTTCCCCATGTTTCAAGGTCTAGAATAATGCTATCTGTGGCGTGTTTGTGCGGTGCTTCTAACAGCAATTCAATAAAAACAACCACCAAATCAACCTCAGCATGTTCTAACTGAGAACGTTTGCGTAGCTGATTTTCTTGATGTTTAATAAGGTTATCATAATTTGCTTTAAGCTCCGCAGCAGAATAATCAGCGCCATAAGCGGCATAAAGCGCAGCCATCCGCTTCCAAAGCTTCTCGTCATCTTCGTCTGTCCAAATATCTAAAAGTGTTCCATAAAAGTCAAAAATGTAATTCTTATATTGTAAATCTGCCATTTTTCCTCGCCTTTTTAATGATTATGATTACGTTTCCAAATTTCATTATAAAGAAAAATACGTGATTTGGCTAGCCTTAGAATGTCAAAGAAAGCTACTTTATGCTACAACGTGAGTAAGTATTATATTCAAAAGGAATTACTATGTCTAAAAATATTGTCTATTTCATTTCTGCTATCATCTTTTTAGCTTATGGCTTGTTAGAGCATAAAGCAATCTTTATCATTCTGGGAATTGTTTTTGGAGTGATTGGGGTAGCAGACTATCTCAACCATAAAGGAAAATGAAATCGCTGAAAAAGCGATTTTTTCTTGACATTCTGCTTAGTTTTAGATAGCATTTAGTTAACCTAAATATTTTGTAGGTTAACTAAAATAGCTAAGGAGATTTTATGTCTAGAAATAAGCTTTTAACGCTCATCTTTCCAGCATTTGGTGCTGCTTTGATTGCAATACTTTCACAGATTGTAATTCCTATCGGAACGGTTCCGTTTACACTTCAAACACTTGCTGTTGGGCTTATCGCGTCGATTTTCCGTCCACGTGAAGCCACGCTCAGTGTGGCGCTTTATCTACTACTTGGTGCTATTGGGCTTCCTGTTTTCGCAGGTGGTAGCAGAGGTATTGCAGCATTATCAGGTCCAACATCTGGTTTTCTCTGGGGCTTTCTTTTCTACGCTGCCTTAACTTCTTACCTAACCAATACGGAAAGCTCTTTGGTTAAGATTTTTGTTAGCAATCTACTCGGTAATTGTTTAGCTTTTATTTGCGGAGTGATTGGCTTACATTTTTTAGCAAATATGAGCTGGCAAGCTGCTTTCTTGGCTGGCGTTGTACCTTTCATCATTCCTGAAATTGGAAAACTTCTAGCTATTACAGCTATCAGTAAACCTTTATTTATCTCTCTAAAAAATACTGCCTATTTTGCATAAAAAAGGGAGTGAGACAAATAAAATCTCCAGTGGAGATTTTATTCATGAGCCTAGAATTAAAAAGCGAATCAGTAGTTTCGTAGAAACTTGATTTCTCAGCAAGTCTTAATTTCTTGTTGCTGACCTAAAACAGTCTATCCCCAGACCGTTTTTGACACTTACTTCGTAAGTTTTATTTCCCGATTATAAAGGTTCCCCGAACCTTTATAACCCACCCCCGCATGGCTCAAAAGGTTTGGGAAACCTTTTGAGGTTGGAAATGAAGTCAAGCGCAGCTTGATGTCAAAAGGGTTGTAAAAGCTGATTTATCAGCGCATTAGAATCCACTCAGCAGTGATTGATTGCTCAAACAATTGAGAATTGTTTGAGGTTGGAAATCTAGCTTGCAAAGCAAGCGTCAAAAAGTGCCTAATCAATTGTGCATGGGAAACTCTAAGTTGACTAAAGTTGGTAATCGCTGTTTTAATATTTTTTGACAGCGACCTTCAACAATCTATCCCCAGATTGTTGAAGTCCAAACTACTGCGCCTTGTAAATAATAACTATATAAATAAAGAAGCTGAGAATTTTGTCTCAGCCTCTTTTATCTCTAACTTAGCCGCGGAAAGCGTCCAAGATGATTTTAAATTCATCATTTGTGAGTGTCACACCTTTGCCCATTTTGCTGTGGTCTGGGCTCCATGAACGAATATCAAATTTTGGCTCTGCTCCGTTAAAACTGACACGGTTCAATTCTTTTGTCCAACCTTTATCGCTTTCAGATAAGGTAAGTAAGTGTTCAACAATTTCAAATTTAAATTCTGACATAATAAATCTTCCTCCTAATATATATATTCGTAAAAAAAACTTTCTAAACTTTTGATTATTTATTTTTTCCTTCAAAAGGTGTATAATCATTTTATCAATTTTTTAGGTAAATGACTATGAAAAATCTTATCAAACGTTTAAAAAGGCAAGCACAGGCGTATATTGACTTTCGTGCTCAACCAGCCGCAGATATTAATCTGAAAACTCACAAAATCATCACAACCATCAAAGAAGCACAAGAAAAACAATTAGCGCTCCATGCTATTTACAAAGACGGCAGTTTTACAGGTGATTTGGTTAAATACGACCCCAAAAATGACAAATTAATCCTCAAAAACTTCCAAAAGAATATCTCAACAATCATCGCTATCAGCGATATTAATCGTTTGACATTGGTACCACTAACTGTCCGCAAATCTCAAGAATTAGACAAAAAATGAACGACCCTACGCCATTACGTTTAAGAGTCGTTCATTTTTTAATAATTATTACTGATTATGCTCTAACAGTTTTGCTAGAACCGTCGCTTTTATAAAGGTTCACAAGTCCTTCTTTACGAGCACGAATCATATCTCCTGCTTGAACCGCTTGAGGGACAGTGATTGTCAATAATTCCATTGGATTTGGAGCACGATCAATTTTATTGCCATCAGCATCATGCAAATCTTTGATGTAAGTCTCAAAATGACGGAATCCTGGTCCATAGAATTCGACGGTATCTCCTTCGAGAATAACGTTACGTTGACGGATTGTTGCTGTCATCGTTTCTTCGTCAAAGGCAACAACTTCACCGACAAATTTATATTGTGGTATTTTACGACGAGCACCAAAGAGTTGCTCGTTTTCTGTTGGTGTTTGGTAGTAGAAACCAGTTGCCAATTCACGTTGGGCAACTTTCCAAAGTTCATCAAGTAATTCCCCTTTGATAGCTTCGAATTTTGCTGGACTTTCTAGGTAAGCATCGACAGCTGCACGGTAGCAGTTTGTGACTGTTGATACGTAATGAATTGATTTCATACGACCTTCAATCTTAAAGCTATCAACACCATTTTCAATCAAATCAGGTAAGTGTTCAATCATACACATATCAACTGATGACATTGAAAAGGGCTCTGGAATTTCACCTTCAAGACTTTTACGTTCTTGACCAAACGGCATATCATAAAGGTCATATTTCCAACGACAAGATTGTGAACAACCGCCACGGTTAGCATCACGATGACTCATAT
>SKEZ01001904.1_pt1 | contig 10297 bp, 7 predicted proteins | sample 4843881 | NCBI WGS metagenome assembly SKEZ01 (sample SAMN11008796, study PRJNA524170) | human gut metagenome | isolation source: fecal sample from pouch patient p1, p46 | place: Israel: Tel-Aviv | reverse complement strand
ATCAAGTATCCTTCACTCTATAATCACTTTAAAAATATTGCTGAAGTAAAAAATGCTCTAGTGGACTTGTTAATTCAAGAATTAAATGATGCATTGCGAAGAGCTTTAGTGGGTAAGAGTGGCGCAGAAGCAATTCGGATATATGCTGAAACGTACCAACAATTTGCTTTTGAAAATTCTGCAGTCTATGAATTACTTATCAGTGTGCCGAAAACGCAAAACCAACAATTAATTGAAGGCATCCATGAAACCAATCAAATTATCTTACAACTTTTAGCTTTTTATCCATTTAATAATGAAGAACGACTGCATAAAAGTCGAGAATTACGTAGCTTAATCCATGGTTATATTACCTTACGTTTTTTAGGTTATTTTCAACGCGAAGAAGCCACGCCGGAAGAAAGTTATCGTCGCATGATTGAAGATTTTATTGCTTCTTTAGAAGTAGCAGGATAAAATAAATTTCAAAAATTTCTCAGTCCGAAACCAAATCCTTGCAACTTTTTCAGAAAGTGACTATGATACCTACAGTAGCAAAAAAAGGAGCGGTTCAATGTATCAAGTAATTACAATGTATGGCGACAATGAACCTTGGTGGTTTTTTGATGATTGGCAAGAGGACATTGTTCAAGAAAAAACCTTCGATAACTTGACCGATGCAGAGACATATTATGTGGAAGTTTGGCAAAAACTTTCTCAGAATTATACATACGTCAACACAAAGCCTAATTATTTAACGGCTTTCTGGAATGATGGGGAAGAACGCTGGTGTGAAGAATGCGATGAAGATTTACAACAATACTTCGGTTTAGCATTACTAGAAAATCATCATGCAGTTACTTTTGAAAATAAAGCTGAGTTTACCACAATATCCAATCATTTTGGCAAAACAAAATTCTGCAAACGGAAAGTTATTTGAAACGCATGAGTTTAAAGAAAAACCTCAGGGAATTTTCTTTAAACTCTTTTTCTATTCTCGGAATTTAGAGAAAATCGAACCAATATTTGGTATAATACGAAAAGATAGCACTCAAAAAGGAGCGAAACTAGTGGTTGCAAAACAATTAATTATTGCTGAAAAACCTAGCGTAGCAAAAGATTTAAGCCGCGTTTTAGGAGCAAATCAAAAAAATAAGAATTATTATGAAGGACCCAACGTGATTGTCACCTGGGCTTTAGGCCACCTCTTAGGACTAAAAATGCCAGAAGATTTAAACAAAGAATGGCAAACGTGGCAAATGGAAACTTTACCGATGATTCCTAAGAATTTAGGGATTAAACCGTTACCGAAAACGGGACATCAATTAAAAGCGATTAAACAATTAGCCAATCGTAAAGATATTTCTGAAGCCGTGATTGCCACTGATGCTGGTCGTGAAGGTGAATTAGTGGCCCGCTGGATTTTAGAATATGTCCGTTTTAACAAACCAGTCAAACGCTTATGGATTTCATCTCAAACAGACAAAGCCATTAAAGACGGGTTTAAGAAAATTCGCCCAGCGAAAGACTACGATAATTTGTATTACTCTGCCTTGGCGCGCGCAAAAGCTGACTGGTTAGTTGGGCTAAACGTCACACGGGCCTTGACAGTGAAATATCAAGATAACTTATCCGCAGGTCGTGTTCAAACACCAACTTTAGCAATGGTGCGCCAACAAGAAAAAACGATTGAACAATTTAAGCCTCAAACTTATTTTACTATCTCGTTATCTGTTGAATCAGAAAAAGCAAAGATGACCCAAAAAAATCCATACGCTTTAAAAGAACGGCAGGAAGCAGAACAATTAGTCAAAGAACTCTCAAAACAAAAGGGCTTAGTTACCGATATCCAAGAAAAAGTTAAAACAGAAAATGCGCCGTTACCATATGATTTAACCGAAATCCAGCGTGAAGCCAACCAGCGATTCCAATTTTCTGCAAAGAAAACGTTGTCTCTTGTACAAAGTTTATACGAAACCCATAAAATTGTTTCCTATCCTCGAACTGACAGCAAATATCTAACGACGGATATGAAAGGAACGATGAAAGAGCGCCTTCAAGCCATTGCTGATTTTTCACCAGAAGTGAAAGGCTACCTTAAAAATGGGGCTGTTGTTAAACAACAAAAAGTTTTCCAAAATGCAAAAGTCACGGATCACCATGGGTTGATTCCAACTGAACAACGTCCTCGTTATGAAAAGCTAAGCAATGATGAACAAAAAATCTATCAAATGATTGTTCAACGATTCTTAGGTTTGTTTGCTGAGCCAAATCAAACCAAACAAACAAAAGTTACAGTCGCTTTTGGAAAAGAAACATTTGTCTTTCATCAAAATAAAGTAGTTGTTGCTGGCTGGAAAACAACAGCTGAACAGCCGCTGTCCACTGTCCAATGGCAAAAAGGCATGACCGTTGCGCCAAACTTTACCATTAACAAAGAATTAACGTCGCCGCCAAAACCATTAACTGAAGGAACGTTGTTAGGAAAAATGGAGAAACACAGTTTAGGCACACCGGCAACGCGAGCTGAAATCATTGAAAAACTGATTAAATCAGAATTGATGGAACGAACCAATAGCGGTTTAAGTGTCTCTGCCAAAGGAAAGCAACTATTAGACTTGGTGAATCCATCACTTGTGACACCTGAACTAACGGAAAAATGGGAAAAGTCGCTCGAAGCAATCGCTTCGGGTCAACAAAAGAGTCAACTTTTCTTAAAGGATATTGAAGAGGATACGAAAAAATTAGTCCGTGAAATTAAACAAAGCGAGAAAAAATATCAAGATTTTTCCATTACGCAAAAAAAATGTCCAGATTGTGGCTCAAACTTACGGGAAAAAAATACGAAAGATGGGAAGATTTACGTTTGTACAAACCAAGAATGTTCTTATCGTCGGCGAAAAGATCCTAAAGTATCCAATCACCGTTGCCCACAATGCCATAAAAAAATGGTCATCATAGAAGGAAAAAATGGTCGTTCTTTCAAATGTAAATTCTGTTCGATTACTGAAAAAATTCCCGATAAAAAAGAACGAAAACAAAAAATGACTAAACATGAAGAACGTCGTTTGATGAAAAAATATTCACAACCAGACGAACCAGAAGAAAGTGCTTTAGCACAGGCCTTAAAAGCCGCTATGAAACAAGAGTAGCGATTTGACGAATGTTGGCTCTAAATAATCAAGTCATCCTTGTTGGTCTTTAGTAAACTTTCAAATAGAAAGAGAGGGACACGGATGCTCGCAAATTTAAATCAAGCAATGGATTATATTGAAGAACATTTAACGGAAGAAGTATCCTTTGATGAATTGGCAAAAAAGACAGGGATTTCTGTTTACCATTTTAAACGAACTTTTTCGTTTATTGCGGGGATGAGTCTGGCTGAGTATATTAAAAAGAGACGTTTGGCGGAAGCAAATTTAGCATTACTTGCTGGTGAAAAAGTGACAGATGTAGCTTTTAAATATGGTTATCAAAGTATTGAAGGATTCTCAAGAGCCTTTCGCGATTGGTCAGGACAAGCCCCTTCTGAAGTAATGAAAACACAAATCCAAAAAACGTTCCCTAAATTCTCTTTCTATATTGATATTAAAGGAGGACAATCAATGGATGTTAAATTGATTGAAAAACCAGCGTTTCAAATAGTCGGAGTTAGTCAGAAGGTTCCCTTGCAGTATCAAGGGGAAAATCAAGCAATCATGGAATTAGCACAGCGCATTACACCACAACAACGAGCGGAAATGCATACATTTGATGATGTATATCCTCATCAAGTAGTAAATGCTTCTTTTGACTTTCAAGAGGGACGAACAACAGAAGGTGGAGAAATGACACACATGATTGGCTTTGCCACTTCGCAAGAAAATACCTATGAAGATTTGGAGCAACTAAGCGTACCTGCTCATACATGGGCGGTTTTTCCAAATGAAGGTCCTTTCCCACAAACATTACAAGAAACCTGGGCAAGGATATTCTCTGAATGGTTGCCTTCATCTGGTTACCAAGTCGTTGCAGCACCAGAAATTTCGTTTACGCAATATCAAGGACCAGCAGAAGCTAAGTATAGTGAAATCTGGCTCGCTGTTACAGCTACTAAATAAAGAAAACCCACCATTGAAAAATGGTGGGTTTTTCCGCCAAGAAGGAGAAAGTTTGGTATAATAAACGTGAAGAAAAAATTCAGACCTTCTAAACTGAAATCTAGCTATGGATAAGTGATGCGAATACGGAATCATGGAGAAAAAATAATTCTCCGAGGTTTTAGAGTCATGTTGTTTAGAATGGTACCAAAACACCAGAAAGAGTTTTACGATACTATGATGAGTTTTATAGCCATGTTGTTAAAAAACAAACTATCACCACAAGCAATCCGTAATTTTCATCACAAGATTAGAATTTTTATCATCAAAGACGAGCTGCTTCAATTTTCGAAAACTAATCAAGTGATAAGTCAAAATGTTGATAGATTGAGATTAGTTCTTCCTTTTTTTAGGAAGGGCTTTTTTTATTGATAGAAGAAAGGGAAGAAATCTTGGGAGCACCTAAAAAAATTGTGAGAAATGCTTCTGTATTGTTTGGTTTCTGCCTCAGAAAGTTGTATACTTAGATTGGAATTATTCTATATTACATGCATTTTCACACTTTTTGGAAAAGTTCACTTGAATTTTCTTTTAGTTTCGTAGATAAAAGGAGTCATCGCTAATGGAAATGAACAATTCAGGTAAGCTTGTTTCTTTGTGTGGAGGCAAATCAGGGAGGAAATAATATGTTTGATATTGTAACATTGGCGAGAATCCAATTTGCGATGACAACAGTTTTCCACTTTTTCTTCGTACCGTTTTCAATAGGATTAGCACTTGTTGTAGCAATTATGGAAACAATGTACGTTGTGAAAAAAGAGGAACGTTATCGTAAAATGGCCAAGTTTTGGGGAAATATATTCCTATTAAGCTTCGCTGTTGGGGTTGTAACCGGGATTATTCAAGAATTTCAGTTTGGGATGAACTGGTCTGATTATTCTCGATTCGTCGGAGATATTTTTGGGGCACCGTTGGCGGTAGAAGCGCTCTTAGCTTTCTTCTTAGAGTCAACATTCTTAGGTTTATGGATCTTCACTTGGGATAAAATGAATCCGAAAGTTCACGTAACCTTTATCTGGTTAGTCGTATTCGGTTCAATGATGTCTGCTTTCTGGATTTTAGTTGCCAATAGTTTTATGCAACATCCAGTAGGTTATGTCATCAATAATGGCCGTGCTGAAATGGTGGACTTTGTAGCTGTCATCAGCAATCCAAAAGTTTGGTATGAATTTTCACACGTTATCATGGGTGCCTTTACATTGGGCGGCATGGCAGTAGCTGGTATGGCTGCTTTCCAATTGTTGAAAAAACGGGATATTTCATTCCACAAAGCATCTATGCGCATTGGCTTATGGGTTACTTTGTTCGGTTCAATCGGCGTTTTATTAGCTGGCGACTTGCAAATGAAAGCTCTAATTGAAGGACAACCAATGAAATTTGCGGCGATGGAGGGGGCCTATGAAGACTCTGATGATCCTGCTGCTTGGACATTGATTGCTTGGGCAGATGAACGAGAACATAAACAAGTTTTTGGTATCGATATTCCATATATGCTAAGTATTTTATCGTATAACAAATTATCAGGTTCGGTTGATGGAATGGATACAGTCAACAAGCGTTTGGTAGAAAAATATGGGGATGATAAAAATTATTATCCACCAGTTAACACTTTATTCTGGAGCTTCCGTATCATGGCTGGTTTTGGTGCCTTAATGTTATTGGTTGCTGCCTTAGGACTATTCTTTACAAGGAAGAAAAAACCATCTCTGTACGAGAAGAAATGGATGCTGTGGATTGTTGCTTTATGTACATTCGCACCATTCCTTGCCAATACAACAGGTTGGTTAGTCACTGAATTAGGTCGTTATCCGTGGACTGTCTATGGATTATTTACGATTGAACAAAGTGTTTCACCAAATGTATCGGTTGCTTCATTAATTACGTCAAATGTCATTTATTTCTTATTATTTGCTGGTTTAGGTAGTGTCATGGTTTACTTGGTTATTTTAGAATTACGTAAAGGACCAGACTATGAAGCGAAAAAATTAGCGAAAGAAAATGAACCAGCGTTGGATCCATTTGATAAGGGGGTATTTGGCGAATGAGTACACTACAATTATTATGGTTTGTCCTTATCGGCGTCTTGTTCTCAGGTTTCTTCTTCTTAGAAGGATTTGACTTTGGTGTTGGAATGGCCGTTCAAACGTTGGCACACAATGACGACGAAAAAGATCAAGTCGTTGCAACAATTGGACCTGTCTGGGACGGAAACGAAGTTTGGCTATTAACAGCGGGCGGCGCAATGTTTGCCTCTTTCCCATATTGGTATGCTTCATTATTTAGTGGCTACTATTTAATTCTATTTACGATTTTATTTGGCTTAATTATTCGCGGAGTTTCCTTTGAATTCCGCCATAACATGCCGGAAGGTAAACGTCGTCGGATGTGGAACTGGACGCTATCAATTGGTAGTTTCCTTGTACCGTTCTTCTTTGGTATTTTGTTTATCAGCTTAGTCCAAGGGATGCCTTTAGATGCAAACGGCAATATGCATGCGCAATTTACGGATTATTTTAATCTGTTTTCAATTGTTGGTGGAGTAGCCTTAACATTACTTTGCTACTTACACGGCATGAACTATATTGCTTTAAAAACAGAAGGCCCAATTCGCGAACGTGCTCGAAATTATGCAGAAATCTTATACGGCGTTTTATATGTCGGTTTAGTTGTTTTTGCAGTGTTGATGTACTTCAAAACGGACTTTTATGAAAAGAACTTTGCGGTCACTTTAATTTTAACGTTAGCAATTGTGGTCTTAACGGTCATTGCTAATGTTGGGGTGTTTAAACGCAAAGAGATGTTAGCTTTTCTAGCGAGTGGTTTAACATTAGTTGTACTAGTTGCTCTCTTGTTCAGTGGCTTGTTCCCACGTGTTATGATTGGTAGTGAAGGTTTTGATTTGTTGATTAAAGATGCAACAAGCACACCATATACACTAAAAATTATGACGTGGATTTCTTTAAGCATTTTACCATTCGTGTTAGCTTATACTGCTTGGTCCTATTATATTTTCAGAAAACGTATTTCACAGACAGCCGTACCAGAGGGGTATTAAATCTATGATTGATAAAGACATCTTACAGATGCCTAAAATCAAAAAAATTCTTGTCTTGCTTGCAGGTTTTTCTTTCCTGCAAGCAGTCTTTATAATTGGGCAAGCTTTTTTTCTTTCAAAAGCCATTGTCGGCCTTTGGAGTGGCGGGCATCTTAACCAACAACTACAGAGTATTTTACTCTTTTTTATTTTTTATCTTGGTCGACATGTTATTACGTATTTTCGTGAGAGAATGCTCGATACATTTAGTTATGAACGCTCGAAAGAATTACGCGAACAATTATTAACCAAAATTTTCCGTTTGGGGCCAAATGTTGTTCAAAAAAATGGAACTGGAAATATGGTTACCATGGCTTTAGAAGGCATCAGTCAAACCGAAAATTATTTACAATTGATTTTGACAAAAATGATGAATATGATGATTATTCCTTGGATTATTTTGGCCTTTGTTTTTACACAAGATATTCGTTCAGGCGTAACATTGCTGATTGTTTTTCCGATTATTATTATTTTTATGATTGTGTTAGGTTATGCAGCACAAAGTAAAGCGGACAAGCAATATGCGGCGTTTCAAATGCTTTCCAATCATTTTATTGATTCCTTGCGAGGAATTGACACGCTGAAACTGTTTGGGTTGAGTAAAAAATATGCTGGAAGTATTTACCATACAAGTGAACGATTCAGAAAAGCGACCATGAGTACATTGAAAATTGCTATTTTATCAACCTTTGCGTTAGACTTTTTTACGACATTATCGGTAGCTGTTGTGGCAGTTTTCCTTGGATTAAGTTTATTAAACGGCACGATTTTATTATTTCCTGCCTTGGTTACTTTAATTTTAGCACCTGAGTTCTTTTTACCGATTCGTGATTTTTCAAGTGATTATCATGCAACCTTAGATGGAAAAAACTCTTTTCAAGCGATCCAAGCGGTATTATCATTGCCAGAAGCAGAACAGACCGATGTGCTCACGTTAGATGATTGGCATCAAGAAAGTCAGTTGTCAGTCACAGCGTTAAATTTTTCCTATGAAGATGCAACGCAAGAAGCGATTCAATCGTTGCAATTCTCTGTTGATGGTCGCAAAAAGATTGGAATTATCGGGGCGAGTGGTTCTGGTAAGTCAACGTTAATTAATTTATTAAGTGGCTTTTTATTGCCAACAGAAGAAACGAGTCAATTGGCGATAAATGGTCAGACGATTCCACATTTTTTACAAAAAGACTGGCAAAAGCAAATCCTTTATATTCCGCAAGCGCCATATATTTTCCAGGATACTTTGGCAAACAATATTCGCTTTTATACACCTGAAGCAACAGATGAGGCGATTCAGCAAGCGATTCAGTTAGTTGGCTTAGACGAGCTGGTTAAAGATCTTCCTGAAGGAATTCATACCTTGATTGGGGAAAGTGGTCGAATGTTAAGTGGGGGACAAGCGCAACGAGTAGCGTTGGCCCGCGCCTTTGTCGATCAAAAACGCCACGTCTTGCTGTTTGATGAGCCGACAGCGCATTTGGATATTGAAACAGAAGTTGAAATGAAAGAGCGCATGTTGCCATTAATGAACAATCATCTTGTCTTCTTTGCGACACATCGTCTGCATTGGATGGAAGAAATGGATTACATTTTAGTGATGGAAAAAGGTCAATTAGTGGAACAAGGAACGCTAGCAGAGTTGATTGAAAAAGATGGCTACTATGTTCAATTAATGAAGCAAATGAGAGGAGGACGCCAATGATGGAAAAACAGCCGACAACGAAAGACGTTTGGAAAAACGATCAATGGGTTCGTCCTTTCTTAAAACGCTATAAAAAAACCTTGTATTTTGCCTTACTTTTAGGCTTCTTGACGTTCTTTAGCGCAGGGGCATTAATGTTTACGTCTGGTTACTTAATCAGTCGTGCGGCTTCCTTACCAGAGAATATTTTATTAATTTATATTCCCATTGTTTTAACAAGAGCATTTGGGATTGGCCGTCCTGTTTTTCGTTATGTGGAGCGTCTAACGAGTCATAACTGGGTGTTAAAAATGACCTCTGATCTGCGCTTGAAACTTTATAATGTGCTAGAAAAAGATGCGATTTTCTTTAAAACAAAATATCGCACTGGGGATATCTTAGGTTTGCTTTCGGAGGATATTAATCATATCCAAAACTTGTATTTACGAACGATTTTCCCAACCGTTATTGCTTGGATTTTGTATATCTTTTTAGTGATTGCATTAGGTTTCTTTTCTTGGTGGTTTGCTTTATGTATGTTACTGATGTTAGGAGTGGTTGTTTTTCTATTGCCACTTGTTTCAGTTCTAGTGAATGGTGCGCGTCAAGAAAAACATAAATATGCCAAAAATGAGTTATATCAAACACTAACCGACAATATTCTAGGTGTGTCTGATTGGGTGTTTAGCCAACGAGGTGCTGAATTCGTTGCTCGTTATGAAACAGATGAAGCAAACGTTCGTGCATTAGATGAAAAAATGAAGCAATTTAACCGTGGCCGAGACTTTGTTTTACAACTTCTGTTCGGTGTGATTGCGATTGCTGTCTTAGCTTGGACTAGTGTGCGGTTTCCAGGTAATCATGGGGGCGCAGCCAATTGGATTGGTGCCTTTGTTTTAACCGTTTTTCCGTTAATTGATGCCTTTGCTCCGCTACCTGCTGCAGCACAGGAAACAACGATTTATAAGGATTCCATTCGTCGTTTTAATGAGCTTCCTGAAGGGGAAGATGACTCAACAGAAGCGCCTGTTCAGCCAAATGGCACCAGTTTATCGATAGAACATTTGTCTTTTGCATATGAAAATCAAGAGAAAAAGGTATTAAATGACTTATCGTTAACAATTCCTGAAAAACAAAAATTAGCGATTTTAGGGCGCAGTGGTTCCGGAAAGAGTACGTTGGCTTCGCTCATTCGTGGTGATTTACGACCTACTTCGGGAGAAATCCTTTTAGGAAACATCCCAACTGAGGCATTTGGTGAGACGATGACTGAATATATTGGTGTTATGCACCAAGCACCGTACCTATTTCGAACAACCATTTTAAATAATATTCGGATTGGTAGAGAAGAAGCGAGCGAAGCAGAAGTTTGGGCGGTTTTAGAAAAAGTTGGCTTAAAAGAAATGG
>SKEZ01000649.1_pt1 | contig 10299 bp, 8 predicted proteins | sample 4843881 | NCBI WGS metagenome assembly SKEZ01 (sample SAMN11008796, study PRJNA524170) | human gut metagenome | isolation source: fecal sample from pouch patient p1, p46 | place: Israel: Tel-Aviv | reverse complement strand
GCCATACACTACTCCCAATTAATCAATCCAACCTCACGTCTTAACTTAACTCCAAATTTTTCATTTACTTTCTCTTGTACTAACATAATCAAATCATAAATATCTTTAGCACTGGCATAGCCATTATTCACAATAAAATTAGAATGTTTTGGCGAAACTTGAGCTCCTCCAATTTCATAGCCTCTTAAGCCACATTCATCAATATACTGCCAAGCCGGTTTATCTTGCGGATTTCTAAATACACTTCCGGCACTTGGCATATTCCAAGGTTGTGAAGACATTCTTCGTTCCTTACGTTTATCTAAAACAGCTTTAATCTCATCAGGACTTTTAGCAGTCAATTCAAACGTTACTTCCAAAACAATCAATTTTCGATTATCTTGACAAATTGAATGACGATAAGAAAAGTCCATCTGTTCATTATTAAAAGTAACAACTTCATGCTTTTCATTTAATAATGTGACCGTCTTTACTACACTTGCCAGGTCATACTTATATGCTCCAGCATTCATATATATTCCACCACCAATTGAGCCAGGAATCCCGCCCATAAATTCAAAACCGCTTAATCCAATTTTAGCAGCTTGATATGATAATGAAATCATTGGTACACCAGCTTGAGCAATCATCGTCGAACCATTGACCTTAATCTCATTAAAACATTCGTTGAGAGAAATAATTAAGCCCTCATATTCACGATCAGAGAATAATAAATTTGAACCCCGACCGATTACTAAATATTTAACCCGATGCTTACCACAATATTTAATTGTTTTAATCAGACTATCAACATCTTTAACTTTTAAATAAATACGCGCTGGTCCTCCGACTTTATAAGTGGTATGTTTATACATCGGCTCATCTTCAATCATCTCACCAACATCTAATTTTTCTAAATCTTCTTTAACTTGAGAAAATTTCATTCTATACTCCTACATTTCTTTAATTAATTTATAAATATCTCTACATGCATTTGGTTTACCAAGAGCCTTGGCACTTTTTTGCATACTCTCTTGAACAATTTTATTCTCTAAAATATAATCCACTTTTTCCACAAAATCTTTACTATTAAGATTTTCCTCTAAAATCATCATTGCTGCATTACGATCAGCTAATTCTCGAGCATTATACTCCTGATGATTAGCGGCAACATAAGGACTTGGAATTAAAATTGCTGGGATCCCTACCGCTGTAATTTCTGCCAGCGTAGAAGCACCAGCACGAGAAACAACCAAGGTTGTATTCTTTAATACTGATGGCATATCATCAATATACGGTACTAATTTAATATTCTTATTTAACTTTCCTAATTTTGTTTTCATCTCTTCAAAATAAGGCTTCCCAGTTACATAAAGCACTTGATAATTCTTTTGTTCAAAAGTCTTTAATGATTTTAACATCATTTCGTTAACAGATTTTGAACCCAATGATCCCATTACAATAGTCACTAAAGGAAGATTTTTATTTAGATGATATTTTTTAAAAATATCATCTGGTTTGATTGAGGCAATTACACTAGCACGTGGATTCCCTAATTTATAAGTTTTATCTTTGGGAAAATTCTCATATGCTTTATCATAACAACATACGATTTTATCAACATTTTTAATTAAAATTTTATTTGTTAAACCAATAATTGAATTTTGTTCATGAATCATTGTTTTATATCCTAAGCGATTAGCAGCTTCAACAACACTAGCACTAGGATAACCACCAAAACCAATGACAATATCCGGTTTGAATTTTTTAACTATTTTTTTCGCTGTAAAAATTGATTTAACAAAAATAGCAGCAGCAATCCCCTTTTTAATAGGATTTCCAACTAACCCGCGAACATTTAAACCAATATATTCATAGCCTTGTTGAGGTACTACTTCTGATTCAATACGATCCTTAGTTCCTACAAAAAGAAACTCACTATCTGGTTCTACTTCTTTTATATATTCAACTAAAGCTAAGGCAGGGTATAAGTGTCCACCTGTGCCCCCAGCTCCAACTATTACTTTCATCATCTCACCTCTAGACACTAGTATAACATTAATATGTTGATTTTGAAATATTTAATACAATTCCAATTGCAATAAGCGTAATCGTCAATGACGATCCTCCGTAAGACATTAACGGCAAAGTTACTCCCGTTACTGGAAATAAACCGACAACTACTCCAAGATTGATCAAAGTTTGAATTCCAATCATTGAAATAATTCCAATCATTAAAAAGCTGCCAAATAAATCTTTTACTTTAGTTGCTTGATTAAAGACAGTTACAAACATATAACCGTACATTCCAACTAATAAAACGCCCCCAATCAATCCAAATTCTTCTAAAAATATAGCAAAAATAAAATCTGTTTGTGGTTCCGGTAAATAAAAATGTTTTTGCACACTATTATTAAAGCCTACTCCTAAAATTCCCCCTGGTGCAATCGCATAAAGTGACTGAATAATTTGGAAACCACTTCCTAAGGGATCGGCAAAAGGGTTTAAAAAAGCTACGATACGTGCTAAACGATATGGAGCCGAAATAATCATAATAACGATTCCAATTACCCCTAAGATCCCTAACATAACAAAATATTTAAATGGAAATGGACTAACGATCAACATCACTACAATTGAACAAGCCATTACAACACCACTACCAAAATCAGGCTGAAGCATAATTAAACCAAACCCAAGTCCCAAAATCAATAACAACTTCAAACTAGCTTTTAGTTTCTTTAATTCATGATAATGATTGTTAATATAGTTTGCACTATAAATAATTATCGCAATTTTAAACAGCTCAGATGGCTGCAACGAAATAATACCTAAATTAAACCATGAGCGCGACCCCCCGCGAACTGCTCCAATCCCCGGAATCAAAACTAAAATCATCAAGATAAAAGACCCAATCAAAAGTTTATTTGCATTTTTTTGATAAATATGATAATCAATCTTTGAAAACACAAACATAGCAATTATACCAATAACAGCAAAAATTCCTTGTCGTTTAATGTAATATAAAGAATCATTAAATTTATATCCGGCCCAAATATTCGAGGCACTATATACCATCATCAACCCAATTATCACAATTATTAAAACTGTAACGACCACTCTTCTACGTTTCATATACTTACCTCCATTTTAAGTATATGAAAAAATATTTTAAGAAATGAAAAAAAGCTTATCATTCCTGATAAACTTTTTATTTAATCATAACCTTGATATTCCTTTTTAAATCATTTAACTGCTTATCATACGTTGCTTCTTTAGCTAATACCTTTGCTCTTTCAAAATAATCAATTCCTCCAAATCCTCTAAAATATACAATGGTATAACCATAATTACTCATTAATACTTCCAAATCTCCAACTTGTCGAGATTCATCAAAAACCCAATTTGCAATTTCAATAGTACTATCCCCTTTAGATATATTGTCATAATCTCCCTGATTGTTCTTATCATCTGCATATTTACTATTATATTCATGAAACTTATCAATCGATCTGTCAGTATTATTCATAAAATCTTGTAGCAAATTATCTGCAAATTCTTTACATGTATTCATTTTTTCGGTTGTCAAATTATCAGTATCTGTTTCTCTAGCATCTAAATAAACTGTTGAAATACTAGCTTGTCGATAAACAGGCTGTTCTCTAGCCACCAGCATAACTACATCAATACTAGAATCCCCTTCAACTACTTTAACACTATTAATTGGTAATGCCTGATCAAATAATACGGATTGCAAATATTCAGGTAAATCTGATTTTCTTAAATCTTGACGTAGACTCAAATCATTATTTTGATAATAAATTTTTTTATCATCACTACTATAATCAACTGCCATCTGTTTAAAATCTGCCTCACTACGAATCTTTTGGGCAAACTCATCTGCTTTTGCTTTATCATCCTTAGCAAAAGCAAAATAGCGAATATTGATCGTATCAATATCATTTTTATTAGCTAGATAATATTGCTCCACCTCTTCATCAGTTGGTTCTTTTAATAAAACTGCTGCATATCGTGAGGCCAGATTAGCTTCCTCATAATAACTGATTAAATTATCCTTTGTTGCCTCTAAACCAAAGGTTGAATGGAGATAATCTTCAAAATCAATCTTATTTTCTTTACAATAACTTTCTAGTTCACCAAATGTTGAGCGAGCTTTCTTTTTATCATCAGCATTTATTTGATAACCAGCAGTTTTAGCACCTCTTACCAATGCCTCTACTTCTAAAATATCTTTCTTTGCCTGATCAGCAAAATAATATTCCCATGATTTGTCTGTATAACCAGTAACCGTACAATCTTGATTTTTTAAATCATTTATATCCTTTTCAATATTAAAATCAACTATACTTGCATAATCATCACTAAAAGCACTGTAATATTGGTTTAAATATTTAGTCAAAGCGCGACCATAGAAAAACTCAAATTTTGCTTTTGGCACCTCTTTATCATCTAGTTTCATTGTATAGCCAACTTTCAGATTTCCTAAATAATTATTTTCTGGTTCTTTGGAACAACCTATTATCAAAGCTGCCAGTACTAGCAAAATCATTAATTTTTTAAGTATTTTCATATGCTCACCTCAATTAATTATAGAGGTATGCTGAACCATACCTCTATATCATCTTTATCATTTTATTTTACTGCTTTTCTTTTTTTAGCTGTTACATATGCAGTTAATCCTGCCACTAGAGCAACGACCCCAGCCAGCATTGTTGTGTTTAAATTAATTTCATCACCAGTTTTTACTGAAGTAGTAGGTTTATCAGGTGTTGGTGTAGGGGTAACTGTTGTTGTATCTGTAGTTGGACGGTCTGGATTATATGTTTGAACACGCTCATCATCAATAATTCCTGACCAGTTTAAACCATAGGCTACATCATAAGTATTTCCTTGTGTATCTTTATAACATACTAGATCACCAGCAACATCTTCTTTATTCGCTTCTACAGTATCCATATTTGCAGGAAATTGTAATGGTAATAATCCTTTTGGTTCAGATTTACCATTAATAATATCAAACACAGCACTATCACTTACAGAGAAGCCACATACGATTGCATCTACTTTGTCTTCAAATTCACTAACGATAACAGGACCATTAGCATTTAAAGCAACAACTACAGGAATATCTTTATTGACTGCTTTAGCTGCTTCTACAGCTTCTAAACAAGCTGTTAAATCGTATTCATTAGCAATTTTACTAGTTGCTCCATAATAAGATCTATTTTGTTGGGTACCATCACTATTTAAATCTCCAGCAATTGACACTTTTCTTACGTTTTCGCCATCAGCAGTATATGGGCGGTATTGCAATGATAATGGATAAAATTTTTGTTTACCATCTTCAACGATCATACCTGATTGATTAAATAAGCTTCCGTTATTTGGAGAACGCATTCCAACAATTACTTTATCAACATTTGATAAATCAGGTCGTACTACTTTATCATCAACTATTTCATCAGTTAAAACTGTTCCATAGATAGATTTAGCTGTCTCAATATTCATTGAATCTGACCAAGATGCAGGTGTATCACCAAAAACTCCTTTTTGTTCTGCAGTATATGTTTTAGGAATATAAACAGTCATATCTTTAGGATCTTTTGCTTGATCTTTAGCCGCTTTAATTGTGTTATCTTTATTCTTTAACATAACCACTGACTCTAACTGAGCTTGATATCCAGCGTCTTTTTTATCTTTACTTCCAGCTTCAGCTAATGATTCATCTAAATTCAAATAAGTATTTTCAAATAATCCTGGTTCCATTGTTAATTTCAATAAACGTTTAGCTGAAGTTGCAAAGCGAGTATTAGCAGCTTCTTCGCCATCACGATCAACCATTTGCTGCCATGACCAAACGATTGGCTTATTGTCATTATTACCACCAAACATGTCACCACCAGCATCTAAGATTGCTAAATGTCTTTCGTTATCAGTAGCATTTTCCATTCCCCAAGCCATTCCTAGACCACCTAGTGCTAATTGTTCAGGGGGCGTGCTAGTAACACCCCAGTCAGTACAAACTACACCGTCAAAGCCTAAATCATCTCTTAAAATACTCATTTTAGACTTACTATAAGCTGAACCAACTCTTTCGCCACCTAAAGCACTACCGTCAGCATTGATTCCAATTGAATAAGATGTCATCACTGCAGTTGCCGCTCCAGTTTTCCCTTTCAATTTTAAGCCACCTTGAGCAAAAGGAGTTAAATGTTCTTCAAAATTACCACCTGGATAAACTGCATATTTACCTGCACGGGTATGTGATTCACGACCACCTTCACCGGCTCCATCACCAGGGAAGTGTTTGATCATACAGTTAATTGAATCTTTTCCCCATCCTTGATCTTCTCCATTAACATATGTTGATTGTGAACCGTCTACATAAGCTTGAGCCATATCTGTAGATAGTTTAGTATTTTCACCAAAAGTTCCACCAACTCTTAACCAGCGTGGTTCTGTCGCTAAATCTATTTGAGGTCCTAAAGCTGTTACAATTCCTAATGCACGATATTCAGCTGAAGATGCCTTTGCAAAATTATACATATGTTCAGTATCAAAAGTTGCTGCCAATCCAATATTAGAAGGCCATTTAGAAATATCTGTAACCCCACTAGAAACATTATCAGAATATAAATCTCCTGACCCTGCTGTTGAACGAGGATCAGAACTAAAATCAACAGGAACATTGAAATCAGATATTTCTACATACTCTTGCATCGCATTGACCCAACGTACTGAATCTTCCACATCATTTCCTGCTGCATCAGTAATATTTCTAACATAACTATTTGTTAAATAATCTTTTTGTGAATCTGTTAATCCTGCAGCACTATTTCCTTCATGGCTACTAAATAACATTAATCCAGCAATCTTTGCGATCCCATCTTCACCTTCAGCAACCAATGCATCAGCAAGATCTTGTGCTCTTGTTTCAGCATCAAGATACCATCTTTCATAATCATCGATTTCTCCATTTAAGTTCATATCTTTGAAAGCATATTCCTTACCATCGATATTTTCGCTTAACAACGCCGTTTTACCAGCTTCTTTAGCTTTTTCATCAAAAGCTTTTGAATAAGTCAAAGTTGGAGCTGCTTCACCTTTATAATCAGGATTAGTTACTACCATAATATCAATATCGTAGTCACTAAATTGAGCGTTTTCTCCGCTTCCTTCTGTTTTCGCAGCCTGATATTTTGCTTCCACAACAGAATATTTTGATAATTCTACTGCATTTAATGCAATCGGTGTTGCACTTCCGATAATACAGCCGGCAGCTGATAAAGCAGCCAATGTTTTTGTAAGTTTTTTCTTCTTACTCATCTTCGATTTTCCTCCTCGTTTAAATTCCCTATGCTTCTAGTATAAACGAGAAGTCGATGAAAGCGTTTACTTAATCATCGACAAAACACAAATAAAGTTTAACCTTTTTTGTTTTCGTGAAAAAAAGTATTTTTTCTTAGACCAAATTTATAAAAAAAATAAATCTATTTATAAAATTCTTAAATTATTTAATATCTATAAAAATAATAAGTAATCATTTTATAAATTAAATCAGCAATTGCTAAACGAATAAAATATTCATTAAATGAAAAAGGTATTGTTAGTGTTGTAACATTATCATAATTTTGAACTGACTTTTGACCAATAAAAATAACTTTACAATTAGTTTGCATAATTCTTTCTAATCCATATACCGGTTCAATAGTTTCCTTTTCAATAAACCCATCAAATGAATGAACTCCGTTAGTAATAATTATTAAACTTTCTTGATCAATCAAAGCTAACTGTTCCTCAAAATCCTTTTTATTTAAAGATTTAGGAAAAATCAATTCCTTATGATATAACCCCAATAATTCTTGAAAATCATAAAACAGCGGTAATTCTCGAGGTTCTCCAAAGACAAAGATATTATTTGCTTCATTAATTTGTTTAGCGAATATTTTTATTTTTTGAAATGTAACAATTTTTTGTACTTCACTAAAATATTCATCGTTTAGTCGAACATACTCATTTAAATTATCTTTTGAAAACATTAAGTTTGCATTCATCTTTAAGCGATCCAAGCGAATCTTTTCATCGAGACATTCTTCTTGAAAATCACTGCAAAAGACTTTCCAAGAATCATATCCTAAATAACGGCAAAATTTTAAAACAGATGTTTTTGAAATCAAGGTATCTTCAACAACTTTGCTAATTGATAATCGATTGATCGTATCACAATTAGCTAATAAATATTTTGCTAACGAATAATGAATATTTTCATTTTGATTGTAATTGATTAATTGATGTAATTTAATTAAGATTGATCCCACTATTATTTCCCTCGACAATACTTTAAATTATACTCAATATAAATTAAATCTAAGATCAATATCGTATAATAATCAAAATCAACAAAACTATTTTTATTAGTCGTTGGAATGTAGAGATAATGATTGATGTATTGAAGTGAGCTATACCGATTACTGCAGCTAATAACTGCTTTCTTGCCAGCATTATTACAAATTAAATTAAACTTGGACTTACATTCACCAACATATCTTCCAGAAGCAGTTAAAATAATCGCTAGATCGTCCTCATTCATTGGCTCTAAATAATCACTTTCACTTTGAAAATCACTATAAACTGTTTTACCAATACTGATCATATTTATTTGGAAATCAACTGCCAATGATAATGGATATACTGCCCCAAATAAATAAATTCTACTACTTTGATTAATTATTTCAACTAGTGCATTGATCTCTTTTTTTAAATTATTTTTAAATTCTAAACTATCATTTTTAGCAATATAACATAAATGATCATAGATACTTTCTATATCAATATTACTAAAACGACTTTCAATTTGCTGTTCTTTAACTTTTTTTGTTTTAACTAAAAAGCTTTGAAAATTATTCCAAGAATGAAAACCAAAATATTCACAAAATCTCGTTACACTAGCTCTCGAAACATAACATTCATCCATAATATCTTTAAGCGTAATATTTTGGCAATAACTATAATTTTTAATAATATACCGGGCTATTTCGTAAATCACATCTTTTTTTACACATGAATTGATATAGACTATCAATCTGCTGAGTAATGTATTCATGCCTTCCTCCTTTATAAAATAATATTTATCTATAAACAGGTAGCACTGAAACGACATTAAGATAACTTACGATTACCCATAAGCTTGCAATTTTTAATGTTACCATGCATATACATATAATTTTATTATATAATGGGAAATTTTCAAATAGAAAGTTTTTCATAAATTAAAAAAGACACTTTCGACAATAAAATAAACCTTTAAGCTATATTCCCTAAAGGTTCACTTTACAAAGCATCTTCTATAATTTATTAACAATATTTTTAAATACTCGACCACGTTCTTCATATCCAGAAAATTCATCAAAACTGCTGGTTGATGGCGAAAGTAAAATAATATCGCCAGCTTTTGCTTTCTCGATTGCCAGCAAAGTCGCTGCTTCTAAATTCTCAACAGAACTACTGTTTGCAACATGCATATCATTTTTAAATCGCTCTCCAGCAGCACCAAATGTCACCAGATGACTGATTTTATTACCATAAGTAGCCATTTCGGTTAAATCTAACCCTTTATCAAAACCACCCATCAATAAAATTACTGGTTGTTCAAAAGCTTTTAAAGCAATGATCGTAGCGTCAGTATTAGTTGCTTTTGAATCATTATAGATTTTAACTCCATTAATTTCTCTAACAAACTCAATTCGATGTTCAACACCAATAAATGAGGCAATTTCTCGATTGATGACTGTTACTGGTACATCACATTTTTTAGCAATGCAGATAGCTGTCATAATATTTTGAATGTTATGGCGTCCTACAACTTTAATATCCGCTAAGTTAATAATTAATTCATCTCGATAATAGATTGCCTGTTCTTTGATCATACAGTCAGCTTCATGTATCAATGACATTGTGACTTGATTACATGGAACTGGATATTTTTCCAAATACTCCATTACTGTTTTATCATCAAGATTAACCACAAAATAATCATCAAGATCAGTATTCTTATAAATATTTGTTTTAGAAGCATAATACTCATCCAATGAGGCCATATAATCTAAATGATCGGGTGTTAAATTGATGATCGTTGAGACATAAGGCTTAAATCGTTCAATATCTAATAACTGAAAGTTACTCATTTCAATTACTACATAATGATTTTCTTCATTAAGAAGATCGTTATCTAAAACAACATCACATAGTGGTGTTCCCACATTACCTGCTAAATGAACATGTTGATATTGTCCCTTTAAT
>SKEZ01001874.1_pt1 | contig 10472 bp, 11 predicted proteins | sample 4843881 | NCBI WGS metagenome assembly SKEZ01 (sample SAMN11008796, study PRJNA524170) | human gut metagenome | isolation source: fecal sample from pouch patient p1, p46 | place: Israel: Tel-Aviv | reverse complement strand
GCGTTCCCTGTCAGCGCCCCGGTGATCCCGCCGTTGAAAGTCTGGCGTGCACTCCATGTGTTAGCCGTGCTCAACAGGGGGATCTTTTCACCGCTGGTACCGAGTTCTCTTAAACCAAGGTTTAGGATTGAAAGGATGACGCCGGAAACTTCTTATAAAGCGTGGAAACAGCCACATCATAGATGATTGCAACCTGCTTACGGGGGATGCCCTTCTCGAGCAATCGCCGCATTTGCTGCCATGTTTCTTCTTGGTATTTAGGCCGACGTCCACCTATACGACCTTCTGCGCGAGCTGCATCAAGTCCAGCGCGTGTACGTTCAACGATAAGCTCACGTTCCATTTCTGCCAGCGCCCCCATTACGTGAAAGAAAAAGCGCCCCATTGGTGTACTGGTGTCGATGGAGTCAGTGAGACTTCGGAAGTTAATGCCTCTGTCACGCAGCTCTTCCACCAGCACAACCAAGTGACGCATGCTGCGCCCAAGACGATCTAACTTCCATACGACCAGGGTGTCACCTCTGGAAAGAATACGCAGAACCTTTTTTAACCCTGGGCGTTCAGCCTTTTTGCCGCTCGCCTTATCCTCAAAAATTAGCTCACATCCTGCGCTTTCTAGGGCATTTCGTTGTAAAGCAGTGTTTTGTTCATTTGTTGATACGCGCACATAGCCAATTAGCATATTTTTTGCTCACTATCGTTATTTATAGCAAGCTGCGGATTTTAATTAACAAAAACCAGTATGTGTGGAAATCACAAAGTACATACCGTTTCCCAATGATGATTAACTAAAAATTTGATAGGTTTTTATGCTTGACTTAACAATTTTATTTTTATCTATCTTTGGTGGAGTGCATTCGTTTCTGAATGGGGTTCGTGAAAAACGTTACGAAGCGTCATGCAGACAATTGCTGGACGAGTGTATTTCCGCCGTACTTGCAGGCTTTATAGGCATGTATTTCGCGGAATATAAGGGTATGGATGAAAATCTTCAGAATTGCGTGACTATTATTTGCAGCATCAATAACAGACTCATTCTTGAAAGGTTACAAAGGATTATCGATTCGTACCTCAATAGAATAGCCTCTTAAGCAACAAATGACCGGTTGAGAAGTTACTTTGCATACCATTACCTCCTGACAACGTAGGAGGGAACTTGTGCTTGACACACAGGAATTAGCTCCAGTTGCTATTGCGCTCCTGCTTTCAGTAATTGGTGGGATAGGCACGTTCCTGATGGATGTCCGAGACGGTCGCCAGTCTGGCAATTTGTTGGGATTGGTTACGGAGATCTTTGTTGCAGTGACAGCTGGCGCGGTGGCGTACCTATTGGGGCAACACGAGGGCTGGGAGTTATCAATTACGTACTTAATGGTAACGATAGCCAGCAATAACGGTCATGAGGTGATTTCAGGGATGAAACGAGTGAATATCGATAGCATTCTGAATGTTCTTACAAGTTTGGTGAAAAAGGGAGGTGGGAAATGATTGGCTGGGGTGTATGCGCTCTTGCGTTAGCCTTAGCCGATCGCTATTTGCTAAAACGCAAGGACATCACGCATTTAGAACTTGGTGATGTGGAAATTAAACCGGGTTTCATCCGGGTGCCGTTCAAATACCGGTCTAAATTCCCGTTTTTGCGCGGCGCAACGGTCAGATATTGGATCCGCGATGTTCAGAAGCCGACGACAGTGATTGAAGGCGAACAACGTTGTCTGACGTCGGCTGAACAGGGCGAAAACAGTGAATGGTTGTACATACCCACTGAATATATGGGTAAAGGAGAGCGACTGTGGCATTTCAACGTCATGGTTACGCATGGCGACTCGTTCATTAACCCGTTGTATCGGATTTTCCCTGTTACTCAGCAAATCCGCAGAAGTTACGTAATAAATCTCGCACAGGATGTGTCAGATGACGAAAAATAAGTATGCAACGGTCGATTTTGACCAAGTTAATGAAAAGGGGCTGAAATCCCTTATCGCGGCGATCAATAAAACCGGGGTTACGGTAATTGAGGTTGACTCCAGCAACCGCGCAACAACGAAAGATGGCGTTAAAGTTAAAACCGCAAAGCTGGTTCTTAACGACGGACAAATTCTTGCCATACAGGTAAACGATACTGGCGATATATCGTCTGTGAAGCTGAATGGAAAAGCTATTCCTAACGCTCAGTCGCCGGATATCAAGACGCTTGGTACCGTCATGGGGCAAGCGGCCCGCAAAAACTCCGCAAAATTCCAGAAATCACTGATCGCCAAAGCGAAGCGTGTTGCCAATCCGGTAGACAAGAAACCGGCAGTTAAATCCAACTTTCAGCGCCTGCAAGAAGCAAAACAGCGGAATGCTCAGGTGGTTGCCGCTTATAAATCCGCGCAGAATTCGGTGTCTTTCAATCAACAGCAGATCACTGATTTGCGGGCGAAGCTGGATAAGGAGACGGGCCGACTCAATAACGAAAAGGCCCGAAATGGCGAACTCAAACGTCGTCTTAAGCAACTGAAAGCAGGAAATTAACATGGAACAGTTCAATATCAATAAAGGGGTGACGATCAAGCCTGGGCTTGACGTGCTTCCCCCGCCAGTGACTGATGATGAATATCGCGCATTAATGGCCGGTGAGGACCGCTATCTGATGACGGAATCCAACACCCTGGAGGAAATCGAGGCTACGTTCTTCTATGACACGCCGATCCACTGGTGTGCTACGGATTTACTGGAGGCGATTAGTTCTACTCGTTTGCAGTTACACCGGACCATGCAGGCATTTGTCCGGGCATTGAACCAGAAGCTGAATGGTACCGGAATCTCTGCGGGGAGTGATAAAACGGGGGATGTGGCCCAGAGCGGCGCGCGCGCGATCGGCGGCGCTGAAATTGGTCGGGCACGTAACGTTAACGGGCTGCCGGTCCTGCCAGCCATTATTCCGCTCAGTGATGGTCAGACTATCAGCATTCTGTTTCATAGCCCGACAGCGGAAAACCGGATCACCAATAGCGATACGCTGGTTGCTTTCCAGTTCTTACTGAATAAAAAAGACGTTACTCACACCGTTGCTCCGATGAGTGGACGTGATATGACGCTGGCGCAGGTCACTATGAAACTTGCCAACCTTGCAGAGAAAAACTCGGCAAAATTCCAGCGTGCGCAGAAGAAGAAAAAAGCCCTTGTTGATGAAATAACCCAACTACAGGCTGACAGTGACCAGAAAGAGGATGCCATGAGCGACCTCGCGGATCAGGTGGCAGCGGTAGAAGGGCAGAAGGCAGATCTGGAGCAGAAAATTAACGCTGTTGCATCGGAAGCGGATTCTCTTTATGAAGAGAATGAGCGTTTGCAGACGGAGATTGATCAGCTCAATCGCACTGGTGGGCGCGATACCATTGCTCCAGCGGGGATGACTGGTGGGCACTCTCGCGCGCTGACGGATCGCCTTGCCAGTATCAAAAATCGTATGCATATGAACGGGGAAGTGACGCTCAGTAATGGTGCATCAATGAAGCAATTCATTGAGGACGGCGAAGGGTATATCCAGTTAACCGATTCGGATGGCAGCGTGTACATGATCAAGGCTAAATCCATACAGGGTGTGGACATGGCAGATGCGATCGGCAAGCTGTTTAAAGCCTATAAAGCGGGTAATGTATCGGAATATCTGGTCCAACCAGAAGAACATAAACCGGAAAACGTCGAACCTGAACCAGCGGAGGATACCGGTAGCTCTTCGCCTGAACCAGAAGTCTCTGTAGGTGCATATCGATATGCCCTGCAAATGCGTCCGGCGGCCCCTGGCGCAATACCTGAAGGTAACAAAGCAATTCTGCCGCGCCCTGATGAAGGTGACCCGTATTATGAATATGCACGCTACGGCATTGCTACTTACGATACCCCGCTTTCTGATCAGCAAATGAGTGAGTACGACCTGAAGTTATTGCCTCGCGAGGATTCTTTCGACTTCCTGGCGAAGACACTTACTAATGGTCCGTTTGGCAAATATGCACAAAAAGCTCTGGAGCTGGCCACCAGCTCACCAGACGAGTTCCGCGTAATGCTGAAAACTCAGTTTCAAAAAACTTTCCCCAATATTGCGTTTCCTGGGGGCGCTGGCACCGAGAAAATGGTGCAGAGCATGATCAATGCATTGCAGGCCGAAGTCGGTGAGATTACTCAGCCAGAACCTGCCCCGGCACAGCCTGATGAAACGGTTAGCGAAGCAGATGCAGAGGCTAATAAAGCCATTGAATATCTCAATAACGTGATGGATATGCAAAGCACTGACATGGCGGAGATCCGTAACGCCCGGGGTAATGTCCGGGAAGCGATTGCAGCCCTTCAGGCTGCCGGGCGTTTTGAGGAAAACGAAGAGCTGGTTAATGGCGCTGCTCGCCACCTGGCTGATCTGCTGGTAGCAATCCAGAAAGCGGGGGTAGCGGCATGACACTATCAGCTATTGAGTTAATGGATCTCAGCGATAAGTTGGATGCTCTGATGTCCAAAGCGGCTACCGCGAGTGGCATGGAGTTGCTGGATATCAGCGATGAAATTGACCAGATCATGCAACAGATGGGGTACGGTGTGTCCGGCGGCAGTAGTGGCGAGGAAAAACAACCTGCGGTACATGATGGTGTGCCAAAACTGGTTGCTGATTTCCTGGCTGATAAATTCGTCGATCAGAGCACCGATGCATTTATCGGTACCTTGCAGGATTTGAGTCAATATGTTGGCACATACATCGACCTGGACCAGGTTAAACAGCACACGGCGGCATGGATAGCCGCCAACATTAAAGAGGCAGCATAAGGCGTAACAGGGATGAGCTTAAGCGATCAGGTGGTAATGGCCACCAGCATAGAAACGCTGATCGAGCTGCTAAAGAACCTGCCCGATTATGGGCGGGTTTCGTATGTGGTGACAGCGAAGGGAGACGAGGTAAAAACAGCGTTTGATATCGTCGATGCCTCAGTTCTTTTGGTATCCAATACTCTGGATGGGAAAATTAATCCAGACTATCCCCAGGAACTTCAGCCGCGCGACCGGACCCGCGCATCCAGCCTTCTTCAGGTCAACCAGATATCCAAGGATTTGCGTCCTGCCCAGCTTACCGATTCCGGTTTATCCAGCCATGGCGCGCCAATAATTGGTGAGGACAATGCCGTTGAGTCAGGTAATGGGCGGACCATGGGGATCATTAAAGCCTATCAGGACGGTAATGCGGATCGGTATCGGGAGTACCTGATTGAACATGCGACCGAATTCGGCATACGGCCTGAAAAGGTTGAATCAATGACGGCTCCGGTACTGGTGCGCCGCCGGTTAACTAAGGTTGACCGCGTTCAGTTTGCCAAGGACTCAAATATTTCTGATCTTCAGGAAATGGCAGCCAGTGAAAAGGCTTTTGTTGATGCCGACAGCATAACACCGGCGATGATGGCGCTTTTTAACCCGTCAGAAAGCGGAGATCTGCTTAGCCGCAGTAATGACGCGTTTATTCGCGGATTTATGACGCAAGTTGGTGCCACACAGGCGGCTGGCCTTGTAACTGAAGATGGGCGACCAACACGGCAACTTGTAGACCGTATACAAAACGCGATCTTTGCCAAGGCATATAAGGATGCGCGCCTGGTAAGGATGGTTGCAGAAGAACCTGATCCGGATATGCGTAATGTTCTGACGGCGCTTAATGCGGCAGCCAATGATTTTGTCCAGATGCAGGCTTTATCAGGAGAAGCGCACAAGCAGGCTGTGACAACTATTGTTGATGGTATTGAGACAGCGGATAGTCTCGATAAAAAGGCGCTGGCGGCATTGAAAGATGCGGTAGACCTGGTAAGGCAATCGAAGGAGTCAGGCCAGCATATTACCGATGTTATTGCTCAGGGGGATATGTTCAGCGAAACAGCCCCGGAAGTGAAAGCACTCGCGTTGTTCATCGTCGCGAATAACCGTAGCGCGAAGCGTATGGCCACCGCCTTTAAATTGATGGCTCAACGTATCAATGATGAGTTACAGCACCAGGGCCAGGCGCTGGGGGATATGTTTGGCGGTGGTGATGTGTCGTTACAGGATATCCTTCGCCAGGTGTCTCAGGAACTGGAAAACGAAGGCATGCAAGGGATATCCGGCGGTCTTTTCGAGTCCGTTTCCGGCGGTAGTTACAACGGTGTTGCTCCGTATACCAGTTTGCTATTACATCGGGCATCCGGCATCAAAGACATTATTCATCTGATCAGGCTGCTTTCCCGCACAGATCCCCAGGATGAACAGCTTGTACAAGTGCTTGCGCATTTTGTTCGAATGCCTGTTGCCGACGTGAAAAAATGGTGCCGATTATTCGGTATCAGCAATTCGTTACTTCGCGGCTTGTTAAATCACGCATCCTCCCTTGGGCGCGATGGCTTTGACGAGATAGCGCAGGCGATAAAAAACGGAGATATGCCACCAGCTATTGACTGGTTTTCCATTCGCCCAACCAGGGTGAAAGCATTCCTTAGCGCGGCGCATTCGGCATCACCATTGGCAGAAATGGTTCAGAGGTTGTCGCTCATATTCACAGACCATACCGCGTTGGGTGATCTGACTCTGGACGAGATGAAAGAAGCCTCCATTCAGTGGGCCGATCAACAAAATGAGGTTAACTCAGACTTCTTGCCAGCATTCAGGAAGGCCGTTAGTAAAGCGGATGATGCCCGTGGAATTCTGAAGGCATTTAAGGCATTGCAAAGTCGTGTTAATAAACATGTCGGTGATATCGATGGGGTAACGGCGGAAGGCCGGGATATTCTTAAAGAGCACGGCATAACGCCAGAGTTTATTGATGAGATCAGGACTGATATGCAGCGTGAGGTCGTATCGTCCCTGCAAATCGTAGCCAGAGCGTTGGCGGATGCTAATCCGAAGAGTGCGGCCATTGTTAACCGGGTTATTGGTGATATTGAAGCATCGGAGGGCATGGGGGCGCTGAAACTCTTCCTTTCGCGAGCGTTTAATCCTAACGGCAATATTCTCCCTGGCATTATTGGTGAGGCTAAAAAGTATGTCAGTGAAGAAGAACTTGAGCAGCTTGACCAACTACTTAAGCGATTCTCATATAACCCGCAGATACGCTGGCAAATGAATCAGCGAAGTATGGGTTCGGTCCACGAGAAAGTGTTATCTGCCATGAACAGTGCGATCGCAAACTCATCCGTATCTGAAGAAAAAGCTCTTGAGTGGGCCGACTCTTTTATCACAGAAGAAGTGGAAGAAGCCCGCGCTGGACAGAATGGTGGGATAGACCTGCGCAAGGAACTTGCTGATATTTATCGCCTGACCGGCGGGAAAATATCGACCTTATCAAAGGTAGTTCACCACCAGGGAAGGGCATATGCAAATCTTAATGGTGTTGTTGCTGTCAATTTGAACGATGAAAATGCAAGTGCACTGTGGCACGAGCTGGGTCATCATCTTGAGTACAGTAACCCTGGTTTGTTAGAGAAAGCCCGGTCATTCCTGAAGGCCAATGTTGAAGGGGATAAGCCATCTTTCGTCAATATCGGTGGGCGTGGCAAGCCTGAATGGTGCTTCAGATCTCGATTGAGTAATATTTATATGGCGAAGGTATACCCGCCAGCCTCAGTAAGTAACACCGGGAAAATTCGGCAGAAATCACCGACTATTTCCAAAACGTCAGCAACGGAAGTATTCTCTATGGCTCTTCAGTTGTATCATGACAAAGAGGCCGCTGCCGCATCACTGATGAATGGTGACGGATTGCTGGAACTGTTATTAGGTGTGGCAAAGGAGCTAAATAATGCAGATTAAAATCGCAGCGCCATTAGGTGGAGATGCCATTATCGAATTTGATGATAATGAAGAAGTTTCCGGGCGTTTAAGCATTATCTCCGGTGACATTACCGAGGACATGATCGCTGAAGCCATAGCTGGGGCAAATCCCAATAGCTATATGGGATTCGTTAACACCCTTGATGCTCCCGCAAGTGATGTTCTCCGAACGCTGCATCTTTACGCTGGCTGGTTTGTTGATTGGCCAGCAGTAGATGGTGGCGATGAGGACGACGACGATGATTTTGGTGATCATGTAGACCAGATCGTATATTGAAGAAATCCCGCCAATCGGCGGGATTTTTACCTCACGAGAAGCTTTTTTCTGATGTCAGCCAACAGTGCTCGTGCAAATCTCTTGGTGGTTTTTCGACAAATGCCTCTTCAGCCACATCCTGCCAGGGGATTTGTTTAGCCCATTCAGTTATAGCGTTATGGTTTGCCGAGAATAACGGTATTGTATAGGCCTTCAGCCAGTCTAATGTGCTGGAGTTGTGTTTTTGAGCGTGATGTTTCGCATGGTGTTTGGCGATCACGATCGTAGGCACTACCCATTTACTACCGTCAGTCATTGTGAAGTGCATATTACGGGGAACAGATGACTTTTCCATCAACTCCCGAATCCCGGGGAATTTCCCCAAGATCAATCGGCGATATTCATCGCTATTGCGCCCACCAAACTCTTTGGCTTTGAATTCAAGATATGCTTCAGAAACGAGAGGTGAATCCTCTGTGTTTAGAGTTATCGCCGTGAAAAAACCAGCAGGATTGTTTTTACTATGGGCCAACCGGTGATGCGAATCATAAAAGTACCCTTTCTCGCGTTCCGATGGTTTCGACAGCAACAGCAGGCGCGAGTCATAATTGGTTAAATTGCCAGTTATCACTGCATGAGCGCGATCGCTGATTTCCGCCGAGTTAATAACGATGAAAAGATCGTGCGGTCCAGTAAAACCAGCCAGAGACTCTTCGTTATTCAGACAATAGGTTATATAGACGCATCCCCATGTTTCACTGATATGCACCAACCCTTTGTCAGGGTGTATTCTGAAATAATTGCCAAGAAAAGGGTGTTTTTGGGTAACTCGCTCCCAATAACGGAACATATAGTCAATTATTGTTTTTCGACTATCGTTAATCGCAGGAGAAACAACCACTGTACGGGAACACGAATACAGTATTGTTTGCAGGATGCTAATCACTGCCACAATAGAGGTTTCCCCAATACCATGTGGTGTGGTGGCAGTGACTTTGGCTCCGGTGTTCTTTATCGCGTTAATAATTTTTGCTTGATGAGGTGTTAACTCAATATCAAGCAACTCTTTTGCTGCCAGTTCCCAATTGTCTTTATACCGTTCTATCAGTGCTAACCAGGCAGATTCATTCTGTATACGATTAATCACTTTCCACCTCTTCCGTGGTGTTTTCTTGCAGTTCTGTTAATGCAGCACGACATAGGTTCCGGGCATTGGCTATAGCCACACTTTTGACTTCATCCGTCATCGTGCAGGTAATGTACTGATCGAGTTCTTCAGCGCGGATGATGCTTTTGCCAATCAGAAACTGTATTTGCCATAGCAGATCGGCATCCATAATCAGAATTTCTGCCGGGCCTTCAGGGCCAGCCGGGAAGGAAACATAAGACTGTTTGCCCAGGCCGACAACTCGACAACTTGCTTCAAGAATTGCGCGCTTGAGGTCTGACTTTATAACGGAAACAGGTTGATTTTCACCAGTGATTACGCCGTTGACATGGAAAGGCATGTAGCTTGAAATACGCTCCACTTTCCACACGCCAGCAAGCGATCCTTCATGCAGCACAATGGGGGTAACCGCGAGTTTCATCTCACCATATAACTGCTGGCAGATAGCTGGATTGCTGAATACATCTAAAGGCTCACATTCAAACAGCGGCGCAATCTGCATGAGGTCCATCATGGTCATCCCTGGGGTGCGAGCAGTAATGAATTTGCGCATACCAGTATCCATTGCGCTCCAGATTGCTACACCATGCTTTTTGCTCACTTCTTCAGTAAAGCCAAGGTGGCACATGATGGTTTTTTCGATAGCCAGATCGGAGATAGAAACCTTTTCGCCAGGTACACCATCATTATTGATGGTCACTTCGACACTCTGGCCATTACGCAGGCGGTATTGAATTGCTTTAGTATTTTGTGCTGCCATAGTCTTTTCTCTGCTTAAAAACTGATGTATTGCGCCTTCAGGTGGGTCAGGAATGTTTTCCCACCAGCGAAAGCAATATCTCGGGGTGTTCTTTTCGTGAAAAGCGCGTTCCATTGCCAACTTTGGCGTTTTTTAGCGAGTTCGTGCTTTTGTTGGCGTTTGGACCACCGCTTTTCTTTCAGTCGTTTTTTACTCATAAACTCTAAAACGGAATATCGTCTTCAAAGTCCATTGGAGGTTCGTTATTGGCGCTGCTCTGAGGTTTGCCGCCACCGCTGTATTGCTGGTGGTTTTGAGGTTGGTTTGACTGCCCCCAGCCATTTGAGGACTGTGAATCGTCGCGGCGAGCGCCGATCATTTGCATGGTGCCGCCCTGGCTGACGATAATTTCCGTCGTGTAACGTTCTACACCGGCGTCATCTGTCCACTTACGGGTTTTAAGTTTCCCTTCGATGTAGACCTGAGAA
>SKEZ01001873.1_pt1 | contig 10492 bp, 10 predicted proteins | sample 4843881 | NCBI WGS metagenome assembly SKEZ01 (sample SAMN11008796, study PRJNA524170) | human gut metagenome | isolation source: fecal sample from pouch patient p1, p46 | place: Israel: Tel-Aviv | reverse complement strand
CTCCTAATACAATGATATCCAAATCCTTAAAATATAATCCGAATACCACAAAAAATAGTATAAAGAGGATATTAAAAATATCTTCTTTATACTGTATGCCTTGTTGAATTAATAATATATAGACAATGGTAAAAGCAATACCACTTATCACCGTAACACTCAAAATATAATAATTATTTCTAATATATCTATGCGTAAAAAGAAATAAAGAAAACGAACTTAAAATTACTATCAATAGCCAAGAGTACAGTCTCTTTAATTTGAGATAATTTAATTTAAAAATCAAAATTTCCCCTACACTCCTTAATACGCTCCATTAGGATGAATAACCACCCCAATAGTCTTAATAATCAACTTCAAATCTTCCAATATTCCGGAATGGTTGATATACACGATATCAAGCCAAACCATTTCGTCAAAATCAGCTTCATTTCGCTTTGTTACTTGCCAAAGGCCTGTACAGCCTGGCATGACAAGTAATCTTTGCTTGTCATACTCAGTATATTCTTCAACTTCACTAGGCAATGGCGGACGCGGACCAACTAACGACATATCACCAATTAGGACATTCCATAATTGTGGCAATTCATCAAGACTATACTTACGAATCGTGTGACCAATCTTAGTGATTCTTGGATCATTTTTGATCTTGAACATCGCACCATCAACTTCATTTTCATCTTCTAGTTGATCTAGCATTTGATCTGCATTAACCACCATTGAACGGAACTTCCACATCTTGAAGGGTTTCTCATTTTTGCCAATTCTCTCTTGCGAATAAAAGGCCGGGCCACCATCTTCATGTCTTATTTTTATTATCAGAAATAAAAATAACGGAGACAGTAAGATTAACCCAAGTGCACTAGCTAGTATATCAAATATCCGCTTAATCGTATGATACACTGGCCGTCCCTTAACTTTTGCCGGATTAACCTGTAGCTTCTCCATTACCATCATATGCCTCTTACACTCTAGTCTCTGATCTATTAAATACACTCTCTGTTAATATTACCACGCTCTATGCAGCTTAGATGCAAACTTGCATATTTACATCAAAAATTAAAATAACCAGAACTTCTTTTTCTGCTTCAATGGGTGCCAATCCATCTGAACTGGGTCGCCATTGATGATACTTCTAGCATTATCTTGCCACTGCTGGGCCAAGTCTTGGCCGAATTCGTGGCTCATCTTTTGGTAAGCTTCGCTTAATTGATACTGTCTTCTCGGTAAGTCATGCGCATCCGAAGCAAAGGTGCATCCCTGCCCCGCCGCAATCAACTTACGCGACATCTCTTCAATCTTCTTGCCAAAGATCCCTGTATAAGAGCTGGCAGTAATCTGCACCAAGCAGCCCTGTTCCAGCATCCCTTGCAAGATCTCGGGTTCCTTCAAGATGCGGCTATTGCGCTCTGGATGCACGATAATTGGCGTCACCCCGCGCTGCATGATCTTGAAGATCGTGTCTTGCGCATAAGTTGGCACGTCCTCACTTGGAAATTCCAACAGCATATAAGTACCGTCTTCATCACAGAACAAGATGTCATCGTTATCAAGCGCATCAATTAAGTCACCCGATAAGCGAACTTCCTGCCCTGGGAAAACCGTCAACGGCACCTTGGCCTCATCTAGCTTCTGTTGGTAGAGATCAGTCAGCCAGACGATATCATCCTTATGGTTAGTATAACGCCCATTCAGTGTATGCGGCGTACAAATTGCATGCGTTACGCCATCTTTGACCGCAGCCTTGGCTAACTTAATTGAAGTATCCCAATCTTTTGAGCCATCATCAATGCCAGGCAAGATGTGGCAGTGAATATCGACTAAAACCATTATTGATCGTCACTCTTTTTTCTACCGAACAGGCCCTTTTTCTTCTCAGCGCCATATCCATAACCATAGCCATACCCGTAGCCGTAACCATAACCACCGTTTTCAGCTCTAATATCGTTCATAACGTAGCCTAGAATTCGAGCCTTAGCAAACTTCAGCATTTGCACAGCTCTAGTAATCCCAGCCTTTTGCGTAACACCTTGACGTACTACTAGAACTACACCATCAAGGTGACTAGCCAATTCTTGCGTATCGGATACTTCAAGAACAGGAGCTAAGTCAATGATAACCATATCGTAATGTGACTTAACCAATTCAATGAAGGTTTCCATTCGGCGTGAACCGATTAATTCAGCTGGGTTAGGTGGAATTGGACCAGAAGTCAAGATTGACAAGTTATCAATTCCACTTTCTTCAACGACATCACTGAAGTTGATCTCTTCAGCTTCTGAAGTAAGAACGGTTGTCAAACCAGTATTGTTTTTAACATTGAAGGTACTGTGCAAAGTTGGACGACGCAAATCGGCGTCAATCAATAAGGTCTTGCGGCCTGCTTGCGCATAAGTAATCGCCACGTTAGCTGTGACAGTTGACTTACCTTCACTGATGTTAGCTGAAGTGAAGGCCAAAGTATTAATGTTTTCATCAACTGCCATGAAGTTAATATTAGTTCTAACTGTTCTGAACTGTTCAGCCACTGCACTACGAGGATCAGCAACTGTGATTAATTGGGCACCATGCTTAATCGTATCATCGGTACCACGTTTTTTTCTAAATAATGACATTCGCTTCTCCTTTCCTATACTCGACGGCTTCTACGCTTAGGACCATTAGAATTATTTTTCTTTCTTCTAATAGTAAATGATGATGACACATGGAAGTGGGAAACTTGACCTAAGTCAACCAAACCTAAGTTATCAGTCAAGAATGCATCGTCCTTAACTGTAGTGTCGGTCATTTCACGAATTAAAATTACGGCAAAGCTTAAGACCAAACCGATTACAAAACCAGCTAAAGTAAAGAGCTTCACATTAGGTGATGATTGACTACCATTAGTTGCTGGCGCAACGATCGTAACGTTGTTAATGTTCATGATGTTAGGAATTTGATCTCTGAATGAACGTGCTACAGCGTTAGCTTCAACCTTTGCCTTTTCAGGTGTATCTGCAGTAGCAGAAATTGAGAAGACCTGTGATTGTTGTTGGGTATTAACTGAAACGCTCTTAGCTAATTCGCTAGTAGAAACGCTGTAGCTCTTACCGCTACGTTCAACTACTTCTGGTTGAGCCTTTCTTACCAATACTCGGCGGCCATCTGCATTAGTCTTGTACTTAGCAGGTTTAGCCTTTCTTACTACACGTACAGGGTTAGCCAAACGATCTGATGCGTCCTTCAAGATAACGTGACTAGTTACAATATCCTTATAGGTAGTAACCATTTGCATGTTAGCTTGTTGAGTTGTATATGCTGCATTCGGGTCATTCTTGTTAGCCTTTTGGTTAACCAAGATCTGTGCATTAGAAGTATACTTTGGTGAAATAATAAAATTAGCGACACCCCAGCCGACTAAAGCCAAACCAACACTCCAGATAATCAATGCCCAGATGTGGCGACGGCAAATTTGTAGCAATTGAGTAAGATCAATTGTATTTTCAGTTTGCTTTTGCTCTTGTTCCATTTACCTTTTCCTTTAATAACGATTAATGATTCATAATATAGCTAGCCTTGTTAGCAGCTACCTTAACATGTGGCAATTCTAGCGCCGTTCTGATCTTATCAGAAACTCGTTGACGCTCTTCTCTACTTACCACTTCAATTTCCATAGTGCCAAACTTAGGGTTTTGCGTTTCTTTACTTACACCCTGAGCATGATCTTGAGAAAGATTGTTAGTGGCTTTTCTATAATCCATAGCAATCTTGTACATTTGATTCATAGTCAAGTCAGTCTGCATCTCGCTAGAAATGGAATTCAAGAAACTTGAATTAAGCAAAGTTGAAGGTGAAACAGACTTCTTAAGCAAGGCCATAATTACCAAGCGGTCACGCTCTTGTCTACCATAATCCTGACGAGGGTCACCATGACGAAGTTGGGCAAATGCTAAAGCCTTTTTACCATTCATATGATAAGTCTGGCCTTTGACAAAGCTATAACCCATATTGTTGAAAGTTAATGGAGAAGTTACATCAATTCCCCCAACTTGGTCAATTGCCTTCTTCAAACCACCCATATTGATCATGATGTAGCCGTCAATTGGAACACTGTAATATTTATCAAGTGTCTTAATTGTTTCGCTAACCCCGCCCAATGTATAAGCTGAGTTAATCTTAGTTACACCATATTGTGGGTAATCTGGGAAGATTGCGTTTGAGTCACGTGGAATTGAGACAATGCTTGTACTATTGGTCTTAGGGTTGATCGACATCATCATGATGGTATCAGTTCTACCCTTCCAGTGACGACCCATGGCACCAGTATCTGTACCTAATAATAGGATATTAATTGGCTTTTTCTCATTCAACAAATTATCAAGAGTACGTCCTTTATTACTCTTGGTAGTCTTAGCAACGGGAGTGTACATATTCTGCGTCGTATCACGCAAATTCTTGTAGATCATCCCGCAAACAAAAAGACCGACTACAATGATCACGCCAATAACAATCCAAAAACCGCGCCAGAACTTACGGTGACGACGGTGGTGATGATGGCGATGACGATGTATCGGTTTATTACTTGATTCTGCGTTATTTTCCATTTTAATCCTCTTAATCCTATAATCGTTATTATTATATACTCAAGAACCCATTTTGACCACCCTTAAAAGGTTTACATGCGGCAAATACTTTGAGTAGAAATGAAAAATGCATCCCTCAAAAATGGAATGCATTGATGCTGAATCATTGTATTTACTATGTATGTTTATTTCTTACTCTAACTATTTTTTCGATAATGTGATTTACATTCAATAATTGTAAAATTATTATCTTCCTCAGGAACATATACTAAACGATCAACGTCATTAATTCTTCTTGACCACAAACCTGACAGATCACCTTTTAAAGGCTCTGGTTTACCTATGCCTTCGAATAATCCATCGCGTTGAATAGACTTAATTAATTTATTGATTCGTTTCAGCGTCTTCTTATCCTCTGTTTGCCAATTTACATACTCATTCCAAGCTTCATCTTTCCATCTGACAGTCATCAATCATCCTCCAGAAGCTTGTGATGAGAAATTGAAGTCCCCTTTTTATATTCTTCATACCTGGTCTTAAGTACATTCATATTTTCATTACTGTAAAAAGGACTTGCTTTAACTTCAAATGGAATTTTTCTTTCATTAACTAAAGCCTTCGTAGCTATGTTAATCCAAACCGAAAAATTCAATCCCATATCCGCCAATAATTCTTCAGCCTCGTTCTTTAATTCAGGATCCATACGAGCTGTAATCTTTGTATCTTTCATTGTTGTTATCACCTTGCCTTACATTGTACTTACATTGTATCATATAAATAAGGCTAAACTAGCAAAAAGCATCTACAACTATGTTAAGTATTGATAGGAGTTGATTAATTATGCTAAATATTGAAGAATCAAGTCAACTACCCTAGACTGAAGTCTAGGGCTTAGTGGCTTGTTAGCTTGCGCTAACCAGAACACCAACTTGCTTAGATACGGACTTGACTTACCAGCAATAGTCTTTTGACTGTTGCCGATAGAGGTCGTCTAATTACCAAAGCCTTTTGAGTCCGCGAGTTGCTAGCGGACTGCAGCCTAGCCTAGGCTGCTTTTTTTATTTTAGGATTTTGCCACTTGCCTAATCCTTTTTCTAGAATATTCACTGCCGCATTCCAATCACGAATATGGTGCGTTCGACAGATTGGACAAGTCCACTCTCGATCTTTAAGCGTTAGTTTCTTATAACCGTTTTGTCCCATAATACTGCCACATTGATGGCATCTTTGGGTGGTATACTTAGGATCAATTGTTTTGAACTCTTTGCCATATAAGTTTGCTTTATATGCCAGCATGTTCAGGAAGCTGCGCCAACCAACATCAGAAATGGCTTGCGACAAGGCATTATTCTTTAACAGATTTCTGCTTCTTAGTTCCTCGGCAACTACTAAATCGTGGTTTTTGATTAGTGCAGTTGAGAGAACTTGCAAGAAGTCATTACGCTGTCTTCTGATCTTATCGTGCAGTTTAGCTACAACTAAACGCTGCTTTTGATAGTTTTTTGCTAGCCGCAAATTGCGTCCTTCTTTTTTAGCCCGGCGCTGCCTGCGAGATAATACTCGTTGAGCGTGAGCCAGTTTCTTTTTGGCTTTGCGGTAAAATCGTGGATTGGCAACCATTGATCCATTTGACTCCGTTAAGAAATTATCAAGGTTAAGGTCAATGCCAATTTGATTCTGCGTCTTGGCTAGTTCTTTAACAAAAGCAATATCACTGCCTAACTGCATTGACAAATAGAATTGATCATCAGCGGTCTTTTTTATCGTGACTGTGCCGATTCGAGTTGGAATATGATTAAGTAAGCGCTCTTTGATTAGCCTTCTAAAGCCAGCAATGCGGACAATTCCCAGCTTAGGCAGTTTAACGTGCTGAGCATCAATAAACCTAGCCGTCCCGTTATCAAGAAAAGCTTCTGGCTGCTTAGGATATTGACAGTTGGTTTGGTATGACCAGTCGCTGCGTTTTTTATGGAAAGTTGGAATTCCATGACCAATCTTACGATAGTTATTCCAAGCCTTCTGATAATTTTGAATAGCGTTGGCAATAGCGAGGCTATCAATTTCTTTAACACGCAAAAAGCTATAAGTATCGCGGATATTCCTTGGCTTAGCCAATAACGAGTTATTGGCGACTACTTTTTCTGCCAGCTTAGTCTCATAATTATTAAGAATAGAAAAGGCAAAAGGCATTGCTTGATATTGTCTAACAGCTAAGTAGTGCTTAGCATGATAATTGCTTCGATTGCGTCCTACATAAGAGTTGTAAACAAAGCGTTGCGCATCATAGTTTAGCTTGATGATCTTCTTTTGCTTAGAACTAGGATAAAAGCGAAGCTTAACGCCAAAGTGATAGGCTAAACTGCTCATTCTTTTCATGTGTTTCACCTCCTTCTGTATATTAGATATTTATATTTTACAGGAAATCCGAACATATGTCTCTATTTTTAAAATAAAAAAAGCTGACTGCTAGGTCAGCTTGGCCCTATCCATCCCCGCATTAAAATACGGGGATTTTCGGGCGTTTTTCATTAAAGAATTTGAAGCATATTTTCAAGGCAAGCCTAATGAAGTTGAAGTAGTTACACGAACTATAGCAGTAGTGAATAAGAAAGATCAGCATAAAAATAAATAATTCTACTTGCATCCTTCAAAACACATCTTACGAGTGGTCATTTGACCGCTTTTTTTCTACCTCTTTCCAATCAATTCGACTTCTTTCCTTATTATAAGGATCTGTAATACAATAAACTTAACAACAAATAACGAGGTGTTTTTATGATTGATAATCAACCTAAAAAGACAAAAGCTTATATCGCGGGCGTAAACTTAAACGACCCAAACTTCGACTACTACATGACCGAGCTGGCCAACTTGACTGAAGCCAACAACATGGAAGTAGTTGGGCAAAGCTTTCAAAATGCAGAATCAATTGTTGCCGGAACTTACTTCGGTGTCGGCAAAATCAATGAAATTAGAACTATGGCTCAAGGCTTAAAAGCAAAAGTTTTAGTCCTTAATGACGAATTGACTCCCGTACAAATTCGCAACTTAGAAAAATTAACCAAAATGCGAGTTATTGACCGCACGGAATTGATCCTCGAGATCTTTTCTAACAGAGCGCGTACCAAGCAAGCTAAATTGCAGGTACAGCTAGCACGATTGCAATATGAACTCCCCCGCTTGCATCCCTCCGAGAACAACTTGGACCAGCAGCGTGGTGGTGGCTTCGCTAACCGTGGTGCCGGTGAAAGTAAACTAGAATTGAACCGGCGGACAATTGGCAAGCAAATTTCAGCCATCAAGAAAGAATTGAAGGCTGTTGCCGGTCAAGAAGAAATCAAAGCGGCACGGCGCAACCAAAGCCGCATCCCTAAAGTCGCTCTCGTTGGTTACACCAATGCCGGTAAATCAACCACAATGAACGGACTATTGCGCGAATTTTCTAAAGAAGGGGCCGACAAGGAAGTCTTCGTTAAAAACATGCTTTTTGCTACGCTTGACACCAGTGTGCGGCGGATCGACTTGAAAGACAACTTTAGCTTCATTCTGTCTGACACTGTCGGTTTCATTTCTAAACTGCCCCACAACTTGGTCGAATCTTTCAAGGCTACTCTGCAAGAAACGCGTGATGCTGATTTATTAATCAACGTTGTTGATGCCTCTGACCCGAACATGGTGCAAATGATTCGGACAACACAGAACGTTTTGGATGAAATTGGCGTTAAGGGAATTCCGATGATTACCGCCTACAACAAGGCTGATAAGACTGATCGCAATTACCCACAGATCGAAGGCGACGACATTCTTTATTCCGCCATCGATCCAAAGTCGATCAAGCTATTGGCCGACTTGATCACCAAGCGCGTTTTTGCCAACTATGAAAAGTTTGACTTGATCCTGCCACTAAGCGCAGGCAAGGAACTGGCTTACCTGCATGATCACGCCCAAGTTTTACGTGAAGACTACCAAGACGATGGCGTACACATCGAAGCGAACATCGCACCCGACGACCAAGGACGCTTCCGTCAATATTTGGCCTAACTAGACTAGGAAAAAATATGAAAAAACATAATCTGCTGTTCCTTTTTGCCCTCACATTTTTGTTAGTTCCTACTAACACGCCTGTAATGGCTGCTAAATATAGTACTAGTGAGTCAAAAAAGGTGCGCACTTTTCAAAAAAGCTATCATCGTTTGAGCCAGAAGAATTACGATCGGATTTCACTTTTTGCCGTGCAACCCAACTTTGGTATTCCTTTTTCAGCAGGAGTGCTTGACCCTGATTACATCAAAACTTCAATGGCTTATGTCAATTATTACCGCTCATTGGTTGGACTGCCTGATGACGCTAACTATGCTAATGACAACGTTAACGCACAACTTGGTGCTGCAGCTCTTGCTTCAGTCAATGCGGAACAAAATCTGCGAGCCCATGGCTTACAAGGTTACGTCAAGCCTGGCTATATCAGTGATACCGACTGGGATACAGCGGAAAATACCACATTGGGCAATATCAATTTTTCAGAATCAACTAGCGGAACTACCGCTGGCGAGATCGTCACCGATCTGATACGTGAAGATAATAATATTGCAGGTAATGGCAACATCGGTCACCGCGGCATGATCCTGTCGACGCGAGCCACCCGAATGGGAATTGGTGCTGCTTATGGCACTGAAAATAATGTCTTGTATTCTGTTGAACATGGACTATTTGCTGATGATATTTTGCGTCAGCCTGTGAAAAGCCGAATCGTTTATCCAGCTGCCGGCGTTTTTCCCTACGAATTAGTTGGTGGTAAAACGCCATGGTCTTACTCAACAACCGAGCGAATTTCTGGTCAGCCGAAAATTTACATCACGGATTTGACCACCAAGAAAAAGCGGCAAGCGACACAGGTGCGCAACTTCGGCACCACTTTTTACGGTGACGGCTACACAACAACGATCACTTACCGACCTGGCAAAACCAAGTTAATCAACACGCACAAGTACCGTGTACAAATCGGCAAACATTATAGCTACAGTTTCAGATTTTTCAGGCAAAATAGCACATTGAAAAATAAACAGATTGTAAAGCATCGAAAATGAAATACGTTGATATGCAAAGCGGCTCAAGCAGTTGTACATCCTGCTTGAGCCGTTTTAGATAGTAACAAATATTGTAGTCTGTTCAACAATCTTCATGTAAAATAATATTTAGGTCTATTGTAGCGGTTAGCTACCGCTAAGACTTAGTAACTTTAGCATGGCTACACACCCCTCGATCAATTCTTAAGTTATGGAGGTGGAAGCTATGCATAATTGGGTAGACTGGAGAAGTAGGCTTCCAAATGATTGCTTGGGCTATTGCGTATGCGATAACAAAAAAAGCTAATCACAAGGATTAGCCGAAACAACAGTCATCTTAAGTTACGATTGGAGTTAGCGACTGGTACTCGCTAGCTCCTTTTCTTTTATTATTTTAATATGATTTAGAATTTATTGCAATGTTTAGAAGCGCTTATTCTACGCCAATGACGTAACGCATGATGAATCAATAGCTTGTTATACCAAGCATAATTGTGCTTCATATAATTATAGGCGGTTGTAAAATTTTCCAGTTGGCTAGCCGCAATGAATTGATTGCCTGTCCAATGCCAATCCTGAGTAGGATAATATAAAATTTTCACTCGGATTACCCTTCCTACTGTAATAATTGCCCGATCATGATGATAACGCGTGCGAGCAACATTGAGGTAGCTACCAATTAAAGTATTGCGCCAGTATCGATTATGCAGATAATTTTTCTGCTATGAAAAATGTAAGCAAATGTATGACTATGTTTTATTTTCATACATTTTGGACTATTCGTGCTTTCCATTTCTCTTACCAACGTCTACGCTAGTATTCCGATATTTCAATTTAGAAGTAATCGCATTGACTAGCTCTTTT
>SKEZ01000206.1_pt2 | contig 10508 bp, 9 predicted proteins | sample 4843881 | NCBI WGS metagenome assembly SKEZ01 (sample SAMN11008796, study PRJNA524170) | human gut metagenome | isolation source: fecal sample from pouch patient p1, p46 | place: Israel: Tel-Aviv | reverse complement strand
ATTACATGCTTAAAAAAGTATTAGAATACGCTGGTGATTATCGAAAAAAAACTTATCAAGCTATTGCCACAATGCTGATTGGAGTAGGAATGAATATCTTACCATTTCTTTTTATCTATCAAATTATTACACCTTTAATCATGCATCAGCAAATAAGCACTCATTATATTATTTTTAGAGTTATTGCCATTGCAATTTCACTTATCTTATATGCCGTTTTTTATGTTAAAGGTCTTGCCTTATCACACCAAAGTGCATATCACACATTAAAAAATCTACGAATTTCTTTACAATGTAAACTTGAAAAGCAACCATTAGGAGTTATTCAAGAAAAAGGAGTTGGTGCTCATAAAAAAACTTTTATTGATGATATTGAAGCAATTGAACTACTATTGGCACATGCTTTGCCGGAAGGCATCTCGAACTTAGCTATTCCCCTCTTCATCTATATTGTTATGTTTATTGTTGATTGGAAACTTGCCTTATTATCTTTAGGTTCTCTTCCCATTGGTTTATTAGCGATGGGGGCAATGTTCAAAATTGGTATGAAAGAAATGAGTAATTACTACGTAGCTGCACAAAAAATGAATAATACTATTATTGAATATGTTAATGGAATGGAAGTTGTTAAAGTATTCAATCGCGATGGTGAATCATATCATCGTTTTGAAAATGATATACGTGGATATCGTGATTTCACTCTTGCCTGGTACAAAGCTTGTTGGCCATGGATGGCACTCTATAATAGTATTTTACCGTGTGTAGCTTTACTTACTCTACCATTTGGATCTTGGTTAGTTCTTCACAACTATTCGAGTTTACCTGACTTAGTTCTTATTCTTTGCTTATCATTCGCAATTGGTACTCCGCTTTTACGGGCTTTGGCGTTTGTCTCAACTTTACCACAAATCAGTTATAAAATTGAGTCTCTTGAAAAAATGTTAAGTGCACCGCCACTACAACAAACATCTGATTGTTTTAAAGACAGAAACCATCATATCAGCTTTGATAATGTTAGTTTTGCATACAATAATAATGTAGTTTTACATAATATTAACTTAGAAATTAAAGAAGGCTCACTAACGGCTTTGATTGGGGAATCTGGAAGTGGAAAAAGCACATTAGCAAAACTGCTTGTTCATTTTTATGATGTCCATTCAGGTTCGATCAAAATAGGAAATCAAGATTTACGACAAATGAGCATTGAAACGTTAAATAATCAAATTGCCTATGTTTCACAAGAACAATTTCTATTTAATACAACTTTGATGGAAAATATTAGAATGGGACGGCTTGATGCTAGTGATGAAGAAGTTTATCAAGCAGCTAGTAAAGCACAGTGTGATGAATTTTTAAGCCGTCTTGAATTAGGAATTCATACTTTGGCAGGTGATGGAGGAAAACAATTATCCGGTGGTGAACGACAAAGAATTTCTCTTGCTCGGGCAATTCTCAAAGATGCTCCAATCATTGTTCTTGATGAAGCTACTGCATTTATGGATCCAGAAAATGAAGAAAAAATGAATGCCGCAATTGCAGAAGTTATCAAAGATAAAACTGTTATTGTTATTGCCCACCATCTACATTCAATTATCAATGCACATCAGATTTGTGTACTTAAGAATGGCTATTTAAACGCAGTAGGAACTCATCAAGAACTTATAGATACTTGCCTTGAATACCAAAAGTTATGGACCATGGCAAATAATAGTGCTAATTGGAGAGTTAGTCATAATCAAGGAGGTAATTAATTATGATCTCATTAATGTCACGAATCCTTGCTATCGCCGGAAAATATCGTCGCAATATTAAAATCGCTTTTATTTTCTCGTTTTTAAAATCAATGTTAGCAAAATCCCCAATCGGACTAGCATTTATTGCTTTTAATGCTTTTTATAATAATAAAATGTCTGATCGATTATGTTTTCTGCTTGGTATTACATTAATAGTTTGTGTTTTATTTCAAGCAGTTTTTCAAAATATTTCTGATCGTTTACAAGGTGATTCTGGTTATCGAATTTTTTCAGATATGCGCATGGAATTAGGCCGTCATCTTAGAAAATTGCCAATGGGTTACTTTACTGAAGGAAATATTGGGAAAATTAGTTCAGTATTATCTACGGATATGGTCTTTATAGAAGAAAATTGTATGACCGTGATTGCTGACATGATGAGCTATATTTTTGCTGAAATTATTATGATCATCTTTATGTTCTATTTAAATATTTGGTTGGGGATACTTTCATTGTTAATTGCTGGAGCAATCCTATGGTTAGGTAAAGCGATGGAACAACAAACATTAGAACATTCAACTATCAGACAAGAACAAAGTGAAAAACTCACTAATGCTGTACTTGATTTTATTGAGGGTATTAGTATTATTAAAACTTATAATCTGTTAGGTGAAAAATCAGCTGAACTTTCTAATAATTTTAAAGAGAGCTGCCGAACTAATTTAGAATTTGAAGAAACACATGCTCCCTGGCAACGTTGGCTAAATATTATTTATGGTTTAGGAATAGCTGCTATTTTAGCACTCTCATTATATCTACAAAGTCAAAATTTACTAACTGTTCCTTACTTGATTGGAGTAACTTTATTTGTATTTGACTTATTTGGTCCACTTAAAGCGTTGTATAGTCAAAGTACACGGTTAACTGTAATGAGTAGTTGTATGGATCGTGTCGAAGATGTCTTAGCTCAAAAAGAACTGCCTGATGATGGTATGGAAGTAATTCCAGAACAAAGTGATCTACCAGAAATAAAATTTAAAAATGTTAGTTTCTCTTATGATAAAAAAGAAGTATTACACAATATAAATTTTACATTAGAAAAAAATAAGATGCTTGCTCTTGTGGGTCCATCAGGAGGCGGTAAAAGTACGATTGCTAATCTATTAACACGTTTTTGGGACGTTGATAGCGGGTCAATAAACATCCGTGGAACAAATATCAAAAACGTTAAACTTGCTGATTTAATGAATCATATCAGTATGGTTTTCCAACGTGTTTATTTATTTCAGGATACTATCTATAATAATATTAGTATCGGACGACTTGAAGCTACGGAAGAAGAAGTCATTGAAGCAGCTAAAAAAGCTCGGTGTTATGATTTTATCATGGCACTGCCAAATGGTTTTCAAACAATTATTGGGGAAGGTGGTACAAGCCTTTCCGGTGGTGAAAAACAACGAATTTCAATTGCTCGATGTATTTTAAAAGATGCTCCTATTATTATCCTTGATGAAGCAACTGCCAGTATTGATGGTGATAACGAAAATTATATCCAAGAAGCAATTACACAGTTATGTCAAGGAAAAACCTTATTAGTAATAGCACATCGTTTAAATACTATTCGCTACGCAGATAAGATTCTTGTCATAGCTGATGGAAAAATTGCACAAAGCGGAAGCCATAACCAGTTAATCAAACAAACTGGAATATACCAAGATTTTATCAATGTCCGTAATAATACCAAAGGCTGGAGCCAATAAAAACATGACTTATGTCATGTTTTTATTGTTTATTAAGTTAATCAATAAAATAATATAATTATTAAATAAAGTGATGAGTTATTATGAAAAACTACCTATACATCAATTTACTTAGTTGATTCTTTTAATAATGATTTTGGTGAATTTTTATTACCAGAAATCTTAGAATCATTTTATTCTAGCTGTAAAAGTAGATTTATGATAATAAGGTATATTAGAAAATTCTAAAGACCCTGTAAAAAGAATTTATAATTTTTAGCTGATTTGGCTTAGAATTTTTCTTAGTTATATTACCATTAAATTTTTTATCATTTTAAAATCTTTCTCATTTCCTATTGTATCGCTAATGGTGTTATCCATCATGATATTATCCTTTGGAGGCGAGCTCCTGTCTGAATGCTTTAGTATTAACAAAAGGCCCAGATACGATTGAAGCAATAATTCATGACTTTGCAGCTGTTGTTGATTTTATAGCTTCATTATTCTTTCTACTATTAAACAGTATTATCCAATTTGGATTCAACCGCATAGCTATTGAAATACTTTTCCTTATTAATTTTATAATCACCTTTATTTTTTCTCTTTTTTATTATAGATAATAAAGGATAATTTAAAATACATTTGTTACGTATGAATGTTTCTAGCAACGTGCAATTTTAATATGCTTGTATTTCCTTTTCTATTTTATGCAATTAAATCATTATGTTTTTGAACCTGTATATTTTTATCAATAACGGCTATGATATGTTTAGAGGTGAGTGACATTAAATATCAAAACTTACATGAATTAATCCAGCGCAGTTCTAGTTCTCGCGAATATTTTTTATCATTACCAGTTGATACACAACTAAGATTACATGTGCTTAATGATTATATTCATTCTCTACATCAATTACACATTTATGCTGAAATCAGCAAATAACGAAATTTTCTTATAAAAATATATACCATTAAAATTCAGATAAATGAACGGATAAAATCAAAACCAAAAATATTTGATTTTGTCTTTTTATTTTAAAACATATTAACAGCATTTTTTTAATAAATTTCTATTCAATCAATTTTTACAATATCTATGTTTATACTCAAACAAAAATTCTATGCTAAAAATCTAACAACGTTTTCAACTTTTCAAAACTGTCATCACTAATTCCATGTTCCATTTTACAAGCTTCTATTTCTGCTTGGTTTGAACTTACGCCAGCAGCGATTAAAAGTTTTTTAAAAAAACAGTGTCGTTCATAAATTCTATTAGCAAGTACTTGACCACTCGATGTTAACTTGAGATGACCATCTTTATTTACTTCTAAATAATTTTTATTTCTAAGCTCTTTAACTGCATAACTAATACTTGCCCTAGAATATCCTCGATACACTGCTAAATCAACAGAACGAACGGCTTTATTTTGATTAGATAAAATTAAAATAGCTTCTAAATAATCTTCCAGTGCTTCTCCCATAACCACTTCTCCCTTAAATTTATTAATTTTTTATAGTATAAACATTTATTTATCTTATAATTCAATTGATTATAAAAGCAAGTAAGGAAATCTCCCTACTTGCTTAATTTTCTTTTTTATAAAGAAGCGGTTTTGTTGAGACAGCAGAAAATAGGAATGTTGAAGTATTGTGTAAAAATGCACTTGTATTAGGCTGTAATAATCCAATTAGTCCAGATAAAATTAATAAACTATTAAATGCCACGATATTAGTATAATTATGTTTTATTCTTTGCATTAGTAATATCGAAATCTTTTTAAATTCAACAATTTCATCCAAACGACTTGAAGTCAATGTCACATCTGCTAGTTCACGGGCAATATCGGAACTATCTTGCATTGAAATAGATACATCTGCACTTGATAGTGCCGGAGTATCATTTACGCCATCACCCACCATCACGACTTTTTTACCTTCCGCTTTTAACAGTCTTATATACTCAGCTTTATCTTCTGGTAAAATACCAGCTTTATAATCATCTATTCCTAGTTCATTTGCAATATGCCCTGCAGCGTTTTCACAATCTCCAGTTAACATAATAACCTTTTTAAAACCAATCTCCCGTAAATTATTAATTACATGCTTGGCTTCCGGCTTGAGCGGATCATAAATACTAATGATTCCTGCTAGGCGTTGACCTATTGCTAAATAAATCAATGAACTAGCTCCTTTACTATGTAATTTGCTGATCAACTGAACTATTTCAGGGGGTTTTTCAATCTGTTCATCATCAAAAACAAAATGCTCACTACCAATAATTGCTCTTTGACCATGTAAATTAGTAGCAATACCATGAGCAATAATATATTCTACTTCAGCATGTTCTTCTTGATGTAACAATTCCTCATCTTGGGCTTGCTTAACAATTGCGTTAGCAACACTGTGAGGGAAATGTTCTTCAAGACAAGCTGCAATTCTAAGTACTTCATCACGACTGTAGTCATCTAGTGGTGTTACTTCTTGAACGAATGGAGTCGCATTAGTTAAAGTTCCTGTTTTATCAAAGACAATTGTATCGGCTTGAGCCATCGCTTCAAGATATTTACCACCTTTAACCATGATTGAATGTTTTCCAGCCTCTTGCATTGCACTGATGATAGAAATTGATGTAGTCAATTTAATTGCACACGAATAATCAACTAATAAAATTGAAGTCGCTCTTGTTAGACTTCTTGTCCATAATAGCAACCCAAAGAAGCCAAAAAAACTAAATGGAACAATCGAATCAGCAAGATGTTCAGCTCGCGATTGAACACCAGCTTTTAATGTTTCATTAACATCGATCATATCAACAATTTTATTAATACGACTTTCTTTTTGTAGATTTCTAACTTTTACATAAATTTTTCCTTCTTCTACAATTGTTCCTGCAAAAACAGTATCATCCTTACCAACCGCTTTACTTAGAGGCTCACCAGTAAAACTTGATTCATTGATCAAAGCCTGACCATCGGTTATTTCTCCATCAACAGGGATCATCGTCCCCATGTGAACAATAACTATATCACCTCTTTTTAGAGTATCACTAGGAATTTCTATTTCTGACTCATTTTCTAAGATCCAAACCTTATCTAGATGAAGTGATAATGATTCTTTTAATTGTAAAGTTGTTTTTTTTCTTGTATAGTCTTCTAATAATTGTGATACCGACAATAAAAACATAATATCGCCAGCTGTTTTAAACTGTCTATTAAGCATCGATACAGCGATACTTGTCGCATCAAGAACTGGCACATCAATATGTCCTTTACCTAATGAAGCTAGCCCCTTTTTGAAATATTTAACCGCTAAAACGATACTGCTTAAATATTGTATCGGAGTTGGTAAAAACCACCGAATTGAATAACGGCGAAGCAATAACTTTATAAATTTAGAAGTATAATTTTGGCTAACTTCTTTTTGTGTTATTTCATAAGAATTATACTCCTTGATTGTCGCTAGATATGGTGTTACATCAAATTTTTCTATTTCAAATTGTCGTATTAAAGCTAATAATTCTCTTCTTCTATTTTTATCATAAATAAATAAAATACTTCCTGTTATATCATTAGCTTCGACCTTATTAACCATTTTCCAACGTTCTAATTCATAGCTTAATCCAATTGCTGCAGTTTTTGAAAAAGTATATTTACCATAACGAATTCGCATTCGTCCAGGCATATCATGAACAATTTGATAAGCTTTCATAACCTATCTATTCTCCCTCATTTTTAGCTTTTGCTTCGTAACAAATATCTTTTGCATCTTCCTTGATCGTTTCATAAGTAGCCATCGCATCGTCTTTTAGCTTCATTCCCGAAGCTAAAGAATTAACCGCCATTGTTCTAGCTTTATCGCTTTTTAAAAACTTTGCACCAGCAATCGTTGCTGCAATTCCTCCTACAAAGGATAATACAGTTTTGTTTTTTAATAAATCTTTCATTAATGTTCCTCCTAACTTATTATAAAGATGTTAGTCAAAACTAACACCCTATACTATTAGAATACTCTTTTTTTCGTCATAGTCAATCTAAAGTTATATAAGTCTAACAAAAAAAACCAGCAATATCTTGCTAGTTTTTATAATTTCCACTCGTTACTCATTTTTTGCAGGTCAACCATTCTTTGATAAACCCCTTCTTTACCTAATAATTGTTCTGGAGTTCCTTGCTCAACTACATGTCCATCTTCTAAAACAATCAACTTAGAGGCATTAGCAATCGTCCTCATCCGGTGAGCAATCATAATGACGGTTCGATTAGCAATCAGACGTGATAACGCTTTTTGTACAAAGGTCTCACTTTCAACATCCAATGAAGCACTTGCTTCATCTAATAAAATAATAGGTGCATCTTTAAGAATTGCTCGAGCTATTGAAATTCGCTGCCGTTGCCCACCTGATAATTTTGAACCATTTTCACCAATAACCGTATTATATCCATCTGGCAGTTTTTCAACAAACTCATCACAAAAAGCTTTTTGAGCTGCTTCCATGACTTCTTCGTCAGTTGCATCTTTTTTACCAATGCGAATATTTTCTAAAATAGTATTATTAAATAAAACAACCTCTTGAAAAACAATAGAAAATTTTGATAATAGTATTTCTGGATCAACTGTAGAAATATCAATTCCACCTATTTTAATAACTCCTTCGTTTAATTCATAAAAACGAGCAGCTAATGAAGCACAGGTTGTTTTACCGCCACCACTATTTCCAATTAAAGCCGTAATTTCATTTTGTTTAGCAACAAAACTTACATCTTCAAGTACCTTTTTTTTAGTTTGGTACTCAAAACTAACATTTTTAAATTCAATATCATAGTTACTTGGCTCGAATTTTTCTTCACCAGTTTGAAGGGGATAATTTTCTATTTCATTTAGACGAGCAATTTTAGGATCGCAACTGATAATCGCTGCTAAGTTTTGTAATGTTCCACTAAGAGGATCATAAAGACGAGAAGCAACAATTAAAAATAACATAAAGACTTTCAGATCAATCGTTTGATTGATTAGTGATGTTACTCCATAAATGACTACTGTTGCAATTCCTAATTTTAAAATCAATTGTGAACTAACTACAAATAAAGCATTTGTAAGTTCTGTTTTAATTTGACTCTTTTCACAATCATCAATAACCTGATCTACCTCATTAAGATACTGCTGAGTATAGTGATTAGCTTTTAAATCCCTAATTGTCTCCAGCGTCTCTTGAATCTTTTCAGTTCGAACTAATTGTTTTTGACGATCTTTAAATCCGGCATTACTTAATTTTCGTTTAGCTAGAACTACTAATAAAAATGATACAGGAACACACCAAACAGCTGCTAAAGCCATCCTAAAGTCGAAAAAGAACATCGATATAGATAGTAAAAGTGTGGAAGCTATTGACCCAAAGAATTCAGGAATAAAATGTGATAAAGCCTGTTCCATTCCCGTAACATCAGACAAAATTGTTGTTGTTAAATCTGATAAATCACGTTTTGAAAAAAACATTAACGGGAATTTTCGAAGTTTTTCAGCAACACGAATCCTTAATCTTGCACTTTCTTTATAAGTATTATAAAAAGTCATATTATATTGAATATAGTGAGCGATAAAAATTAAGATAACAACTATTACAAATTCAATCAGATACATTGAATATAAGATTGTATTTGAACTGCCATATAGCATTTCTAAAACATCACAAGTAAAATAATATAACACTCCAATTGACATTGCGATTGCTAAATATGATATCGTACATGAAACACAAGCCTTAATTAAATTAACTGCTCCCAAATGGGTTAAAGCAAAACGCTCTTGAACCTTTTTTATCATTCTTGTTCACCTACTTTCCATTCTACTGACTGACAATATTGATGCCACATTTGAGCATATAATCCGTTTTTAATTAATAATTCTTGATGCGTTCCGCTCTCAATAATTTCACCATTATCAACAACATAGATACAGTCAACATTTACAATTGTTGAAAGTCGATGAGCAATCATAATCGTAGTCTTGTCTTTTGCTAATTCCATAATTGCTTTTTGCATTAAGACTTCATTATCACTATCAGCGTAAGCAGTAGCCTCATCTAATAACAAAATTGGAGCATCTTTAACAATGGCTCGTGCTAATGTCAGTCTTTGGGTTTCCCCACCTGATAAATAAACCCCTTTACTACCAATCTTAGTTTCTAATCCTTGATCAAATTTCTCTATAATATCATCACATTGAGCTTTATGAACTGCCGTCTGAATATCTTCAACACTTGCATTTGATCCCATCATAATATTTTCTTTAAAACTTTTCTTTAAAAGACGACTGTCTTGAAATACGAATGAAATCTTACTCATTAATTCTTTTTCACTAATTTCTTTAACATCGACACCACCAATTTTAATAGTCCCTTTAGTCACATCATAAAATCTCGGTATTAGGGATACTAGCGTTGATTTACCACCTCCACTTTTACCAACAAAAGCAACAATAGAACCACTTTTTATTTTCAAATTAACATCATGAATGACTTCATTTTCACTTTCTGGATAAGTAAAAGAGACATGCTCAAATTCGATATCACTATTGGTGATTTCTTGCAGACTATGCTTATACGTAAACGGCTTTTGATTAATAATTCCTTCGATTCGGTTTAAAGCATCTGCAGCCATCATTGTATTTTCACTTGCAAACATAATTTTATTAGTTGTTACTGCAATAATTGGTGTAAAAATAACATAAAATAAGAAATCTGGCATTAAAGAATTTAAATCAAAACCGTTTAAGATCAATAACATCATTGTGCCAATAATGAAAATGAAAATACTATTGATGAAGGTCGTAAACAAAGTCATTGGGAAACGCATCTTATTTGTATAACCAATTGCAAATTTTTCATAATTATTAATTGATTGATGAAAACGATCAAAAGAAAAAACTGTCTGTTGAAATGTTTTAACAACAGGTATCCCACGAATGTATTCAACTGCTTCATTACTCATTCCTTCAAGTGCATCCATATATGCTTTCATTGATTCCTGTAAGCCAGGAC
>SKEZ01001864.1_pt1 | contig 10561 bp, 12 predicted proteins | sample 4843881 | NCBI WGS metagenome assembly SKEZ01 (sample SAMN11008796, study PRJNA524170) | human gut metagenome | isolation source: fecal sample from pouch patient p1, p46 | place: Israel: Tel-Aviv | reverse complement strand
TAACAGCGGAATGACACCGGTAAACCGAAAGGCAGGAACAGGAGAGCGCACGAGGGAGCTACCAGGGGGAAACGCCTGGGATCTTTATAGTCCTGTCGGGTTTCGCCACCGCTGATTTGAGCGTCAGATTTTGTGATGCTTGTCAGGGGGGCGGAGCCTATGGAAAAACGGCAACGCCGTGGCCTTTTCCACAGGCTCTTTTCTTCCCGGTTATAGCGATGACTCTTCTGTGTGCCCCGTCCGCTCGCCGCAGCCGAACGGCAGGAGCGTAGCGACTGAGTGAGCGAGGAAGCGGAAAAGAGACCGGTTTTACACTGAGCACTGACGCTCTGAGGCCCCTTATGACGAAACAACAGAAAACTGCGCTGAACATGGCTAAATTCATCCAGAATCAGTCCCTGCTCCTGCTGGAGAAGCTTAACGAGCTTGATCTCGATGCGGAGGCTGACCTTTGTGAGAAACTCCACGATGATGCGGAGCATCTTTTCCGTACACTGTCCCTCAGACTGGATGCACTACAGGAGGGTGACTGATGGCGAAAGTGTCGATCAGTGAGGCAGCACGCCTGACGGGTAAGAGCAGGACAACTCTGCACAGGTTAATTAAAGCCGGTGAACTGTCCACCTGTCGGGGTGAACGGAATGCGAAAATGCTCGATACTTCAGAGCTTTTACGGGTGTTTGGTGCCTTTGCGCCCGTATCCGTTGAACAGGAGAAAGAACAGGTCAGTGGACAGCGTGACACAGTCACTTCTGACCGTAATGAACAGGTCATTTACATTCTGAAACAGGAAATTGAACACCTGAACACCCTCCTTGCCTCCAGAGATTCACATATCGACAGCCTGAAACAGGCGATGTTGTTGCTGGAGAACCGGGAAGAGAAGCGGCAGAACACGAACCGCCCCTGGTGGCGTTTCTGGCAGTCCTGAAATGCCTCAGTGTTTTTGCCCTGCTGTTCCGTCAGTGGCCTGGAGTTTTTCCAGTTTCCGTCTGCGCCGTTCCGCTGTTGCACTGGCATTTTGTCGCCTTTTCTCTGCTTCCTCTGCCTCCAGACGGGCCCGCATGGCGTTATGCCGCTCTCCGGCAACATACTTTCTGACTTCCTCCATTCTGGCTTTCAGTGTCTGCTCCTGTACCAGCAGGCCGGACGCGCGCTGATTCAGTGCCTCCGTCTGTTCTTCCAGCTCCTGCCTGGCTTCTTCCCGGGCATTTTTCAATGCCTGACGCCAGCGGTTTTCTTTTTTCGCAAACTCTTCCCGCAGTACATCCTCAGCACCACTGTAGTGGCTTCGCAGGGCCGCTATCTCCAGATTGTGATTCTGAATAAGGGTATTTTGTCTGGCTCTGTGAGCCTCTTCTGCCTCCCTTAGTGCCTGCTGATATCCGTTTATCTCGCGCTGTATCCGGCGGGACTCTGAGCCTCTGAAAAACAAAATGAACAGCCACAGCGAGAACGCTGTGGCTGCGATCCCGGTAGCCAGGATTGCGGGACCGAGTTCGGTGACCGCCTTCCAGCCAGTGAACAGCTGCGGATTGCTGGCATCCGGATAGTAAACGCCCATATGTTTCAGCTCATACAGGGCGTACGCGATGGCGAAAACACCGGTACACAATAAAATAAACGTTCTTGTCATCGCAGGTATGTCTCCGTGATTTCCGGACGAAAATGGCCCATTTCCTGGCTCACGGTACGCAGGGCCATATCACGAACCAGACCGAGTTTTTGCAGCTCCTGCATCCGTTGCTGGGCGTAGCTGTGACGCACGCCGTGTGCCCCCCGTGACCAGCCCAGGGTACGCATGGAGGCGGCACTGAAGGCGTTTGACCAGCGCTGGCCTCCGCCAATGGTGTACTGACTCTGGTAAAACACGCCGCGATCGGTCACCTGGACCGGGCTGGCCAGCCTGACATGCTCGAGACGTTCAGCCAGGCGTGACGGCAGCAGAACTTCCCTGACCAGGCCGCCTTTGCCCTGAACGGTGTAAATCACACCCTCCCGACCGGCAAATTTACTGTCCGCTGCCGGACGGGGATCCGCTGCTCGCTCCTGGCGGGGCGCGAGGGTCAGCAGTTCATGGGCGCGTAATCCGGCGGCCAGAGCAATCGCGGTGGCCAGAGCGTTGGCGGGCTGCTGTGCTGCGGCAATCAGGGCCACCTGGTCCGGGCTGTAGGCCCGGCTGCTCAGGATCTGTGCCTGCTCCGATTTCACCACCGGCAGGTGTTCGCCGGCAGGGAGGGTCTGCGTCACGTGGATCATCATGGCCTGGATGGCCTGGCGTTCCATATCGAGCGTTTTCTGGCCGACCTGCTCCCCGCGCTGCTCCAGGTAGGTGATGGCCTGCGCCGGTGTCAGTGTGCGTAAATCACCGTGGTTGAGCCGGTTCTCTTTCATCCACTCTGCGACGCGGGTCAGTCCCTGCTCGTAATTCCGGACTGTGCCGACAGAGCGCAGAATATTTCCCTGGAGTGGTTTTATCACGCCAGCCGCCTGGCGGGCAGCGCTGGCGAATTTAGCCATTTTTTTCCAGCCAGCGGGTAACCGTGGACAACACCACTTTGATTCTCCGGGCCCGGAGCCAGCGTTGCAGCTCCGCTGCACTGGCCCCGGCCTGGTACAGGCTCAGCAGTTCGCCGGTATAGCGGTCAAGGCGGGAGGGACGGTAGCGGACCTGGCGGATACGGCGGGTCTGCGCCTGCAGGGCGGCCAGTTCGGCGGCGGTATCAAATTCCACAGGAACTCCGGTGTTGAGTTGTAAGAACGCCAGTGGAAATCCACTGCGGCCTGCGCCGATCGCCCTCGTTTAAACCGTAACGTGGTTAAGCCCGGACTGCTCGCGGCTCAACGTCTCTTTAGTCAGAGAATGACTTGACCCGGTTGTGGGTCTGACAGATTTGGGCTGTTGTCTCAGCGTTCTCGGATTGGGCTGCCCGGTACAGTATCCCCGGAGGGACCCGGCTGTTTTACCTGCTGCCGGTAGGCAGGTGCGCGTCAGAGTGCGCGGGCTCATGGTTTGACTAAATACTAGCCAGGTTTTTCGTGCGTGTGAATGTTGTTTTTTAAATGTTGCGTCTGACTCCGCTCAATAGCGACACCCGCTATGTACAGGCGCATTTATGCGTCGTACATAGCGGGTGTCGCAGGTGCTGATTTGGCGGAATAAAAAACACCGGGACTGACCGCCCCGGACCCCGCCAACGGTGACCGGACAGACAAAAAATTTGCCTGCCCGGTCACCGTTTCACATCATGGCGAGGAGGCGGGATCTGAAACGGTGTGATGAAAGTGCAGATGAGGTCAGACGATGCAGGTCGGTGAGTCCGTGATGAACGCGATAGTGGAATACCACGCACAGGGCAGTGAGGAGGCGCATGCAGAGGAAAACAGGATGTTCCTGCGTTATCTGCGCGAGTTAACGGGAACACAGCGTGTGGCGGTTGAGGTGGCCAGGAAATATTTTTCTCCGGTGAGGGGCTGATATGAGCTATCTTTTTCTTGTCGCCGGCACCGCACCAGGTGCGACGGTCCTTTTACAGCGTTGTCCTCATTTGACGGGCCTGGATGGCCCGTTCTTTTATGCTTTTAACGTCCGGGGCCCTTTTCTCGGCCGAAATCACCGGCTATGCGGTGGTGTGCATAGCCATGCATATGCGTAAAATAAATCAGGCGCGTTTCTGGCGGGTTTTCGGGTGGTTTGTTGCCTGTTTTACCGGTTTCCTGCCAGAAACGCCCTGAGGCCGTTTTCGCGGTGCGCGTAAGAAGGGATTATGGTAAATAGGGCGCTATCGCCTACGCCTAAATGTACGACTGATTGTTTTTTTTTCTTTGAAGTATGAGATTCCTGAGTAGACAGCTACAACAAGTAGAACAATGGCGATAGCAAGTGAAATCCAGTCCATATGTGCCTGATTAATTTAATAAAAACAGCCTGTTATGATTTCATAAAGATAATATCATCTTTTTTTAGCATGATACTGTCGTTACTTATTGTGGTGAGATGAAACATAACCACTGTTTTTGTATGTGTTTGTTAAGGCTGCTAAGATTATTCCTAACCACTGATTTTGTACATATCATCAAAAAAATAAAAAAACTAATGCCCTGTGGTGGGTATGTAACAAATCACGGGGAGCGGGTCAGAACTACGCCAAAACTTTGAATGATCGGGTGGCAGGCTAAATGAAATCTTGAGATTCATTCAGCCTCGTCGTAATCTCTTGCTCTGTAAACGAAAAAACCGCCTTGCAGGGCGGTTTTTCGAAGGTTCAGCAAGTTGGGGAACTTCTGAACCGTGGTAACAGGGTGTACAAGACCGCTGCCACCAAATGTGTCCTTCCAGTTTAGCCGTAGTTAGGCTTCAACTTCAAGAACTCTGTACCAGTTATCTCTTGTACACCCCTTTACCAGTGGCTACCGCCAATGGCGATTTGTCGTGCCTTTTCGGGTTGGACTCAAGACGATAGTTACCGAAAAGAGCGTGGTAGTCGGACTGAACGGGGGGTTCGTGCATACAGTCCAGCTTGGAGCGAACTGCCTACCCGGAACTGAGTGTCAGGCGTGGAATGAGATAAACGCGGCCATAACAGCGGAATGACACCGGTAAACCGAAAGGCAGGAACAGGAGAGCGCACGAGGGAGCTACCAGGGGGAAACGCCTGGGATCTTTATAGTCCTGTCGGGTTTCGCCGCCACTGATTTGAGCGTCAGATTTCGTGATGCTTGTCAGGGGGGCGGAGCCTATGGAAAAACGGCAGCGCCGTATCCTTTTTTTGCCCAGCTTGTCATGCCGTATGCCTTTGCTCTTATCCGTGTGCAGGTAACGCCCGCCGCAGCCGAACGGCAGGAGCGGCAGCGACCGAGTGAGCGAGGAGGCGTCATATCACCGTAACTCCCATTTTCTTCCTTACGCCCTGTAGCTGCATTTTCCCCTGTCACATGAAGCACTTTTATTAAGTGTTACTCCGCCGTAACATATTGAGCCAGTATACACTCCGCTAGCGCTTCGTGACTGGTTCAGGGCTGCGCCCCGAAACCCGCGAAGGACCGTCTTTTTGTTTTTTTACTGCTAAACTGTCAATATTTTCTTTCGGCTGCCGTTAACTGAGGTTTCCTTGTTTGATTTTTCCTCTGGTATCCTGATGAATATGAGTGATGCTGAACGGCAGCTGGCTGTGTCAGTGATTTCTGACTGCTTACGCCAGTCTGGGGGAGACTCCGGCAAAATGATGCTGGATGCTTACTATCTGGTCTTATCTGAGACAGATCCCCGGGTCAGGGAGTGCATGTTGGCGTTCCTTGAATCTGTTCGTATTAAATATGTCACCGTCTGAGTTTTTTTTCTGATTTTTGAACCATACTGTGTGTCAGGCGGCCGTCATGGATGATGGTCGTTGTGACATGTCCTATGTCACGGAAGATTGTTCCAATCTAACTTGACTTACCTTCCGGGCTAGCCGCCCGGTTTTTTTCCGTTCTTCTGACTGTACTCCAGAGCAGGTTTTGCCTTTTTTCTACTGCGCTTTCGGAGTAGGGGTCAGTTTGGAGATCGGAAATTTTTGTACGTTAAGCGCATTATTTAACCAATCTTGGTTCGTAAGGGGTTGATTTTGCGTCAGTGGCTATCGCTTTTAAGTTGTCGCTCTTGCAGTATCGCATTTAGGTTATCCGATTAAGGTCAAACCTCTGAAAATGCCGTATAGCGCGGGAGTACACCCTATTGCTATAGGTAAGTCTGTTCAAAAAACAGGCTTACCGTACAATAATTCTCTATATCCAAACTGACCCCTGATACGCAGCTTCCCGGCGAATATGACCTTTTTGATTTAATGGCGCAGGTTACTGAAGAGAACCTGCATGCCCCTGTGGATTCCGGGCCGCCTGTCGGCCGGGAAGCGTTATAGCTTTTCGCTTGCCCGCGTACGTGGTAATACGCCGGTATTACATTTTATTTCTTTATTTTCATGCGATTACAGGTGATTGTAATACGTTGCGTATTACATAAATAAACGGAGATTTCAGTTTTTACCTTTTAATTCATGCAGTTGCGATGAAAATCGCAGCTGCGTTAGGTGTATGACCATTTAAGGGCCAAAAAATTATCATTCTGGCCGGGTGATCTGCGGAGGTTAAGGGGCGTCGGTGACAAAAAAACGTCATTAACGACCTCGTTCATGCTCGCATGAACGGATTATTTTTCCGGACTACAGGTAAACTACAGAAAGACTACAAAAGCTGATGACTTAATCCTGATTTTTAGTGCGATGACTACAGATAAACTACAAAATAACTACAGGATTACCTCAGATCCGTTCTCTGAACCATTCGTACATCCGACCCCCTTACCGGTTTTACACTGAGCACTGATGCTCTGAGGTCCCTTATGACGAAACAACAGAAAACAGCGCTGAACATGGCTAAATTCATCCAGAATCAGTCTCTGCTCCTGCTGGAGAAGCTTAACGAGCTTGATCTCGATGCTGAGGCCGACCTTTGTGAGAAACTCCACGATGATGCGGAGCATCTTTTCCGTACACTGTCCTCGAGACTGGATGCATTACAGGATGGTAACTGATGGCCAGAGTGTCTATTAGTGAAGCAGCACGGCTTGTTAAGGTTAGTCGCCCTACTATTTACAAGATGATTAACAGTGGTAAGTTAAGTTACACCTCTGTTGTAAAGCACGGGAAGGGTATTAAAGTTATTGATACATCAGAGCTTATTAGAGTATTTGGTCCTCTTGATGGTGTAATCGATGCTGTAAAATATGATGTAAAAAGTGACGCAGAATCTACAGGTATTAACAGCGTTGGTTTACATGATTTACAACATAGAATCGCTTTACTTGAAGCTGAAAACGATGGTCTTAAAGGGGCTGTTAAGGCTCGAGATGAGCATATTGATTCCCTTCGTCAGGCTATGCAGCTTCTGGAGCACAAGCACGAACCTTCTTCACCACCCCATTCCCCGTGGTGGAAATTCTGGAAAAAATCCTGATCCCGCCATGCTTGAGTTTTCCTCTCCGGCCATGCCGGGGCGTTCGTGAACCTTCCCAAAAATCGCCAGATCTCTGAACGCTCCTCACACTAAAAATATCCACACCCCACGCAAAATTAAATTTTTGCAGATAACTCATTAATATCAGTCAGTTGGTTGTTATTAAATTACGCAGTATTACCTTCTGTAAGGTCAATCCAAGTCGTCGGTGATTCGTGTACGACTTGCCGACGATTCGTCATAGAGTCATCGACGACTCACTCCACACTATCAGTAACTTATGACGACTTGACTCTAGAGTCGAATCGTCGCTTTGGCGTTTTTTTGACCGCGGTGACTCTAGAGTCAAGTCACGAGTCGAATCGCCGGTGAATCGTGTGGTGAGTCGTCCGGCGACTTGCCATAACGTGATTGCCGGCCGTCGACGAACCCGATTCCTGATCGTGCTGATACGGGGTTTCCGGCTGTGCCGGCAACGTCTCACGGCCACGCAATAAATTGCGTCCCCGTTCACCGTTTTCGGGTAAGAAGAACATCGGAAACAGGACTTACCCCGGCTGAATGGCGTGAATTTCCGCGCTATGCACTTGCGCGCATACTCATGCATGCCGTAAAAACAGAGCCTGCGCGTTTCTGGCGGGTTTTCGGGTGGTTTGTTGCCTGTTTTACCGGTTTCCCGTCAGAAACGCCCTGAGAGCCTCTCAGGCGGTGCACGCAACGGATGTTATGTTTAATCCGTCTGACCGACAAGTACAAAAAAAAGCCCCTAAGGGCTTTGCTAACAACTACTTTCCTGAAGATTTACTTGGTTTTAACTTGTCAGTATTTCCGGGAGTTTTTTTATTGTCGCGTTGGCGCTGGTCAGGCTGCCCTGTTGATTCTGCAATTCGTTTTGGTCCAGGTTTAAGAGCCATAATGGATATCCTTCATCGTGTTAAGAGGAAACTCTATAACTGCATATATCGACAGTTGTAGGTAGTCAAGATGAATGGAAAGATTGTTTTTTGTTCTTTGATTTTTAATGTTGTATAATTTTGTTATACATGTATATCAATTTGGATTCAGAGAGGTCTTTATGTTGGCTATCAGATTGTCTGACGAGATTGAGTCCCGTCTAAACTTGCTTGCGAAGCAAACAGGTAGGACTAAAACGTTCTATGCGCGTGAAGCGATCCTGACGCATCTGGATGATCTTGAAGATTATTATCTTTCAGCAGAAACTGTGGCACGTGTTCGCCGTGGGGATGAAGTTGTACATTCGTCTGAAGACGTGAGGAAGTCGCTTGGTCTGGACGATTAACTATTCCGACCGAGCGCTCAAGTCGTTACGTAAGATGGACAAGCAGAACGCACGACGGATTGTGGATTTTATGGATTTACGTATTGCCGTTGCCGCAGATCCACGCCACTCAGGTAAGCCGCTTAAAGGTGAGCTTGGAGAATTCTGGCGCTATCGAGTTGGCGATTATCGCATCCTATGCGAGATCAGGGACGACGAGCTGATTATTCTGGCTGCTACCATTGGCCACCGACGTGAAGTCTACGACTGAAGCCCGCTTTGCGGGTTTTTTTTATGTGAGGCGTGAAAAATATGTCGTTAACAAAATGGCTTTTTAATTTTAAAAAATATTTTACTCTAAATCATAAGGGGTGTTTATGAAATATTTTTCCACGGGCTTCTTTTTGAAAGGAAATGTTGAGGTAAAAGATATAATCAATGAGTGTTTGTCATGGGTGTCAACATCACCATTTACTTCATTTGTTCCCGCTAGCTTAGATATGAAAAGAGGGTTGGATGAGTTTGATATTGAGGTGGGTGATGAAAGAATTGAACTGATAAATTTTTCAGATGATTCGATTATGATGTCTTGTTTTCGTTACTCTAAAATATCAGGGGCACATAAATGGGTCACCGATGTTGCTGTTAATTATTATTTTTCAGAAGGGAAAACCTGGGTTCAAGTTGAATCTAGTGTTGTTACTCAGCAAGCTGTTCATAAGGCACCTGTAACTAAAACACCACTCATTGTATTGCGTCTGCTAGATAAATTCTCTGGTGGGCGTGATGATGTTTTTAAAGTAGGAATTGAACCTGTTTTACTGGATGGTTCAGAACATTCTCTTGGCTTTGCTTGTGATATAATTAATGGAAGGCACAAAAACAGGCTTCCTGTGGTTTATGTGAGCTCTAAATATTTTTTCAAAGAACATCCGCATAATGTGATACCTGGCAGGTTGGCTAGGAAGCTATCAGGGTTGGCCCATGTGGTTGTAGAACCTGAAGGCCACTTGTTTTCTAATAAACTCAAGCATGAAGTTAATAATAAAAATTCTTATGGTGGAAGCGTTGGTATTTACTGGCCGGGAGGGCAAAGTATTAGTATTCATAAAAGAGGTAGTCTTAGTGCTGCTGAATTTGAGAAAGAGATATTTAAAGAGATTATAACTGCTATGACTTCACTGGCCCCCTTAAGGAAAAATGGGTGGTCTGAGATAGTCAGTAGTAAAAACAGAAAAGCCATTCAAGTTTTAAAAGATAATGGAAGTCAAAGTAGTGAACTCGCTTCTCTATATGAAGAAGAGAATGAATCCCTGCAAGATGAAGTAAAGGAGCTAAATCAAAAGATAGCTTCTTATGAAGCAAGGATAAGAGTATTGATGGAAAGAACATCTATGCAGGGTGGGGTTTTTTTGAAGATTGGCAATGAGTATGAGTTGTTTGAAGGTGAGGTATTAGAAATAATAATGTCTTCAATTAGGAAGGTTCTTCCGACAAATTATGAGGGAGGTAGATATCATGATGTTCTATCTTCAATATCTTCCGCTAACCCATGCAGTACAAACCTCTTGGAAAGAGATAAAAAGTTGAAGCAAGCGCTAGTAGGCTATACAAAAATGACGCCAAAAGTGAGAGGTGTTTTGAATGATGTCGGTTTTTCAATAAGCGAAGAGGGTAAGCACTATAAAATAACTTACCATGGGGATCCCCGGTACACATATATTTTACCTAAAACGGGGAGTGACTATCGAGGGGCGTTAAATGCTTACTCCGACATATCAAAAAAGGTGTTTTCATAAACCAGTAAGACATGGTGCTTGAGTTCATCTCTTGCTGGATGTATCTTAGTTTTGAAACGAAAAAACCACCCTGGCAGGTGGTTTTTCGAAGGTTAGTTAATCCTGGCAGATTCTCTAACCGTGGTAACAGTCTTGTGCGAGACATGTCACCAAATCTGTCCTTCCAGTGTAGCCTCAGTAAGGCCACCACTTCAAGAACTCTCGATACATCTCTCGCACATTCTGTTTACCAGTGGCCGTTGCCAGTGGCGTTAAGTCGTGTCTTTTCGGGTTGGACTCAAGATGATAGTTACCGGATAAGGCGCAGCGGTCGGACTGAACGGGGGGTTCGTGCATACAGTCCAGCTTGGAGCGAACTGCCTTCCCGGAACTGAGTGTCAGGCGTGGAATGAGATAAACGCGGCCATAACAGCGGAATGACACCGGTAAACCGAAAGGCAGGAACAGGAGAGCGCACGAGGGAGCTACCAGGGGGAAACGCCTGGGATCT
>SKEZ01001856.1_pt1 | contig 10647 bp, 7 predicted proteins | sample 4843881 | NCBI WGS metagenome assembly SKEZ01 (sample SAMN11008796, study PRJNA524170) | human gut metagenome | isolation source: fecal sample from pouch patient p1, p46 | place: Israel: Tel-Aviv | reverse complement strand
CGAAATTACGTAAATCCATTGAAATCATTGGTTGGAGTGTGGTTGCTCTGGCTGTGATTGCTTATCTTATTTTAAAATAACAGGATGACCTTTTTTATGAATAAATTACTCTTTATTATCTCTAGTGCATTGCTGGTTTCAGCTTGTACGGGAGAGCCGAAAAAACAAGATCCCGACGCATTGCCAGATGGTATTATGCAACCAGTAGAAGGAACGGGAGCCGTTGCCGGTGGTAGCTTTATGCCGGAAATTGAACAGAATTCAATGCCAAATCAAATGAAATAAATTTAATTTTAAAGGAAGAATAAATGAAAAAATCGTTTTTATTGCTCCCTGTGAGTATTGCTATTTTAACGGCTTGTAGTTCAAATAGCCCTGCGCCAATCGAAAATGTGGATGGCACACTTTCTCCAGGTGTAATGCAGCCTGTTGATAATAACTCTAGCGGTACATGGCAGCCAGAAATCCAACAAAATACCATGCCAAGTACAATGGGCGGCAGCGTGCCAACGGGAACTCAAACACCACAGCCAAGTTTCCAACCAACTTATCAACCGGTACAACAGCCAGCAGCAACTCAACCACAGCCTGCTCCAGCACCGGTTCAGCCGCAAACTAAGACGGTAACTAAAACAGTTTCTGATTGTACCAGCTCAGGTGCAATCAACGTGCCGCGTAATCCAAATACGAACGCACCAGATTACAGCCAAATTCAAAAAGGTTCATACAAAGGAAACACCTATAAAGTCAACAAAGGCGATACCATGTTCTTAATCGCTTACTTAACAGGTATGGACGTAAAAGATTTAGCAAGCATGAACAATATGAAAGAGCCTTACAGCTTAAGTGTGGGTCAAACATTAAAAATTTCAAATTGTTCAACCAAAACAATCACTACAACAGTTCCAGTGAAAACTACCGCACCAGCGGCACCTGCTGAGCCAGAAGTAACTTATACACCAGGTGCAAATGGCACACAAATTGGTTCTGATGGTACAGTAATTGGCCCTATTAAATCAGGTGTGGGTAACGGTGAACCTTCACAACCAATTTTCACAAACAATACACCTAGCACACCAGCAACAACCACAACACAGGTGGAAACCACAAACAATACACCAGTTAATGCGAACGTTGTGGCGCCAGTTGCATCGAATATTGCATGGCAATGGCCAACCCAAGGTAACGTGATCCAAGGTTTCTCTAATACTGATGGTGGTAACAAAGGGGTTGATATCAGTGGTTCTCGCGGCCAAGCAGTTAAAGCAGCAGCGAACGGCCGTGTTGTGTATGCGGGTAACGCATTACGTGGCTACGGTAACTTAATCATCATCAAACATAACGATGATTTCTTAAGTGCTTATGCGCACAACGACAAGATCCTTGTGAGCGATCAACAAGAAGTGAAAGCAGGCCAAGAGATTGCGAAAATGGGTAGCACAGGAACCAATGCTGTGAAACTTCACTTTGAGATCCGTTATAAAGGTAAATCTGTTGATCCTGTCAGATACTTACCGAGAAGATAATCTTTTCTCAGAAAAAGTGCGGTTAAAAATGACCGCACTTTTTGTTATACTCTCACCAATTTTTTCTCAATGCTTAGAATCTAAGGTTAATTCAATGCGTACAAGTCAATATTTATTCTCAACATTAAAAGAAACCCCAGCTGAAGCGGCCATTGTGAGCCATCAATTAATGCTTCGTGCGGGGATGATTCGTCCTCTTGCTTCAGGTCTTTATAACTGGATGCCAACTGGCTGGCGTGTGCTTCGTAAAGTAGAAAAAATCATTCGTGAAGAAATGGATAAAAGCGGCGCGCTTGAAATCAAAATGCCAGTCGTGCAACCAGCAGAATTATGGGAAGAATCAGGCCGTTGGGAACAATATGGCCCAGAATTACTTCGTTTTGAGGATCGTGGAAATCGTAACTTTGTATTAGGTCCAACACATGAAGAAGTGATTACTGATTTAGTTCGTCGCGAAGTGTCATCATACAAACAACTTCCGATCAATTTATACCAAATTCAAACCAAATTCCGTGATGAAGTGCGTCCTCGTTTTGGTGTCATGCGTTCGCGTGAATTTATCATGAAAGATGCGTATTCTTTCCATGCAGATCATGCTAGCTTGCAACAAACTTATGATGTGATGTACCAGACTTATAGCAATATTTTTAATCGCTTAGGTTTAGATTTCCGTGCGGTGCAAGCGGATACAGGTTCTATCGGTGGTAGTGCGTCACATGAATTCCAAGTGCTAGCAAACAGTGGCGAAGATGATGTGATTTTCTCTACTGAATCTGACTACGCTGCAAACATTGAATTAGCGGAAGCGGTGGCAATTGGTGAGCGCGCAGCACCAACGAAAGCCATGGAATTAATTGATACACCAAATGCAAAAACGATTGCTGAGTTGGTGGAACAATTTAATTTGCCAATTGAGAAAACGGTTAAAACCTTAATCGTAAAAGGGGCAAGCGAAGAGCAACCGTTAGTGGCATTAGTCATTCGTGGTGACCATGAATTAAACGAAATTAAAGCGGAAAAATTACCTGAAGTGGCTTCACCATTTGAGTTTGCAGACGAAGCTGTTATCAAAGCCAAAATTGGTGCAGGTGTGGGTTCATTAGGCCCTGTTAATCTCAATATTCCAGTGATTATTGACCGTTCAGTGGCATTAGTGTCTGATTTCAGTGCAGGTGCAAACATTGATGGTAAACATTACTTCAATATCAACTGGGAACGTGATGTAGCTTTACCAAAAGTGGCGGATATTCGTAACGTAGTTGAAGGTGATCCAAGCCCAGATGGTAAAGGTACCTTATTGATTAAACGTGGTATCGAAGTAGGCCACATTTTCCAATTAGGTAAAAAATACTCAGAAGCGATGAATGCGACTGTTCAAGGTGAAGATGGCCGTCCAATGGTCGTAACCATGGGATGTTACGGTATTGGTGTAACGCGTGTGGTCGCTGCGGCGATTGAACAACATTTTGATGATCGCGGTATTGTGTGGCCAACAGATGAAATTGCACCATTCACCGTAGCTGTCGTTCCAATGAATATGCATAAATCTGAAAGCGTTCAAGAATATGCCGAAGAATTGTACCGCACTTTACAAGCGCAAGGTGTAGAAGTGATCTTTGATGACCGTAAAGAGCGTCCAGGTGTCATGTTTGCAGATATGGAACTTATCGGCGTGCCACATATGGTAGTGATTGGTGAGAAAAATCTTGCAAACGGTGAAATCGAATACAAAAATCGTCGTACCGATGAAAAACAAATGATTGCAAAAGATCAGTTGTTAGATTTCTTGAAAGGACAAATTAAAGCTTAATTGAAAGTTAAAATTCATGGCATAGCTTTAATGGCTATGCCAAGGATGTATTTAATTTATAATAAACAAAACGGTTGTTGAGTTTGTCTCAGCAACCGTTTTTTGTGGTTAAAATGTTTTACTCATTTCTAAGAATACACGATTTTTATCGTAACCATAGAAAGGATGATTACTTTTCACTTTTTGATAAGACCATGTAATTTTAGGCGTAATTCCCCAGAAATAGAGATCGCGATGCCATAATGTTAACGTTGAAGCATATTCTCTATTTTTCTGACGAATGTTAAAGAAATCAGCCGCTTGATAATGACGTTTAGCATATGAAAGCGTGACTCGGCTTGATATTCCCCATGGCCATTCTTGTCCCCAACCAAGGCGTCCACCTGCTCGTTGGTAGGCGTTATCTTTGTCTCGAGTATTTTCACGAGAATAATCTACCCCAGCAAACCAATGTTGTCCGCTTTTCGGAACATAGAGTAATGTGTTGGAAAATAAATAATTGTTGCCGTTTAAATGTTTTCGCCAATCATAGCGTTGTTCGCCATATTCCAAAGCAGATGAAATTTGCCAACGAGGATTAAGCCAGTAGCTAATATCAAAACGTACGCCAGAGTTTTTAGAGTATTGTTTGAGTGCATCGCTACCGTTTGAGCCACCACTATACCAACGTTTTTCGGTAAATGGTGTTAAAGCCAATTCTAAATGGGAAGTTTGATAACCCAATCCCCAACCTAAGCGCGCATTTAATTCGTTATATTTTTTGTTATTCCAGTAGTATTTACCATTTCCATCTAAGCCTAATTTGGTGAAAAAGTTATGTGCAAGAGACCATTTTTTCTCAATACCTAATGAATAAGAAAGCCCTTGTGCACTTTCTTTACTCCAAGCTTTCCAGTTACCAATATGAGTACCTGCTTTGGGCGCATTGTTGATATTGCTTTCATTGAGGTAACTTACACCACCATAAAATTTCCATTGATCGCGTTGATTTAATGCAGATAAATATTGATCAATAACGGCAGTCATTTCAGGCGTCATTTGCTCTGCACGTAATTTTTGGAACTGATCTTTTGCTGCTTCGTTATCATTATTTAAAAAGAGTGCTTGAGCAAGCTGATAACGTAATGGAAGGCTATCAGAATGTTGGGTGAATAGCGTACGATAGCGTTGTGCAGCTTCACTATAATTGCCTTTATGACGCGCATCAATAGCTTCAGCCCAACTCAATAATACGGGATCTTTTTTTGGAAGTTCTCGATATAAAGGCAACAGAAGTGAAACTGCTTCTTCGTTATTTTGTAATACAGAAGGAATCATCCCACGTACGATTAAATCAGGATGACGAGCTAGCTCTTCTTTAGTCATTGAGACTGAGCCTTCATTATTTGTCTTCGGCTGGATCGCAGGTGCTTGAAGCTTTGGCGCTGCAACCTGAATATTTTTGTCTAACGTGTCATTTTTAGATTGTGCTACCTCGGCATTTGCCCACTGAGCACATGTCATGCTTAATACTGTATATAAAAAAGTTTTTGTAAATTTCATTTGTTATCAAAAGAGAAATAAAGCAAGCACAAGGCTTGCTTTATTCATATTAGGATTAAAATTAATTATTGTTTTTGAGCACCGAATACACCGATCTGAGTAGCTTGTGGATTTATATAACTACCTGATAGTTCACTTGCACCGAAACCGTAGAAACGACCGCCTGTTTCCGTGCCTTCAGCAGTTTTACCGCTAAATTGGTTACCATCAATTTTTGCAGAAAGTTTAACTTCATTAACGCTGCCAAATGGTTTGTTATTGGCTGGAGTAATGGAACCTTCAAGTGATTTATCTGCAAAGTTGACATTAAATTTTGCATTACTTAGATGATATGTATCAATCCCTTCACCGTTACTTGCATAACTGTGTACCCCATTCCCCACATAGGTCGCTTGACCAGTAGCTGGCATATTGGTTGTAGGATTAATACCATAAGCAAGTAGGTAATGGTTATTTAGGCCTTCCTGACTAATAAGTCCCCAACGTACATTTTTATATTTTGTACCACTAACTAAACGAGTTACATTGTTTGAAGTAATTTCAAGGACCTCGCTTGCAGCCCATCCAGTTGGTACGATGTTAAAACTTTTACCTTCAACATTTAATACATCAAGATCTACTGCTTCTGCTTTAGGATATGCTATTTCAACTTCAGCGCCTTTTACTTTTGGTATAACAAAGCCAATATTTTTAGCTGTGAGTACTTGATTAGGGGTAGTGGTTGGAGATGTAGGTTGACTAGATGAGGTAGTCGGTTGCTGAGTATTGTTGGCAGCAGTGCTTGGCTGACTTTGCTCAGTTTGATTGCTTGGAGCTGAAACATCTTGGTCATCACTACCACCGCCGCTGCTACTACACGCAGATAATACTAAAGCAGCTAATGCTGTTGTACCAAATTTAAAAATATGATTTAAAGAAGACATACTAATATTCCTTATTTAAAAAGTAGAAGTAAAATACCTTTGAAAAGTATCTCGTAAAGCCTACCATTTCAACTTCAGTTTGTCTATAAAGCTAGTTGATTTTATAAGATTAAGTATTTTAATTTAAAAATAAATTAAAGTATTTATATTATCGATTTGTAAATTTATTACTCATTCTAAAAGACAAATAAAGCAAGCTCAAAGCTTGCTTTACGATATTAAAAATAACACTAATTATTGTTTTTGAGCACCGAATGCAGCAGCCCAACTGTTATCATTAGCCTCTGCTAAGCCAGCAAGTTGTTTTGCTTGTTCTCCATAAAATTTACCCTCTACATTTGCTACTGACGATGGCAATAAAGAGGTATTTGCATATCCACTAAAATTGTTACCTGAAATAGATGCATTAATATTTACATATTGAATGTTGTTGATCCCTAATGAACCGCTTAATGATTTATTACCAAAATCAACACTAAATTGAGAGTTACCAATATGGTAGTCGTCCTCATCCGATTCAGTGATATCTATTGCAAGGATAGATTGACCAGAATAAGAAGCGCTACCGCTTGTTGGCATATTAAGAGTTGGGTTACCGTTATAGAATAAATAAAATTTGCCATTGTCATCTAAGCTATCGTTAATACCGAAACGAATATCAGAATAACGTCCACAGCATACATCTATGCGTCGGTCATTGGCAGTAGTCTTAGCCCACCCCTCCGCTGAAATGTCTGGAAATCCAATTTCTAGATTGACTCCCTCAACATTGATACTCGTTGTATTATAGCCATTGATTGGTGCACGACGAAAGGAACCATTATCATCAATAAATGCAGTACCTGTTTTCTTATTGGCTTGTTGTTGAACTACATTGTTATTAACAAGAGTATTTGATTGATTTAACTCACGATTATTTACGGGTGAACTATCTTGATTATCACTGCCACCACCGCTGCTACCACAAGCAGATAATACGAAAGCGGCTAACGCAGTGGTACCAAATTTAAGAACATGATTGAAAGAGAGCATAATAATATTCCTTATTTAAAAAAGTAGAAGTAAAACACCTTAGAGGCTAACATTTCAATTTTCGCCTGTCTATAAAGTTAGTGAACTTTTAAGGTTAAATATTTTGTTGTATTAAACTTCCCACCAAATTAACGCCCATTTACGTTGTCCGTGTTTTATTGGGTCGTTATTAGTTTGTTTTTGTTGATAGAATTGAGCCAAATCTTGTTTTTCTTTTTCAGTGAGATTGCCGAGAGAAAATTCCACAGAATTTAATAAATCCTCAAAGGTTTCGCCTTGGAAATGGCCTGATTCGGTTTCAATAAAACTCACATTCGCGTGAATGCCTTTTTGGTAAAGGCGATTAACTAAATAAATATAAGTCGGAAAGCCCACATCATCACGACCAATGGCTTCAAATACGCCTTCATCGAGAAAATGGCGTTGTGTCACAGAGGTTAAAAAGACCCGTTTTTTCGCCTTACTTTGCAGTTTTTCAATCATGTCATCCAAATCATCCACAAGCGTCGAGCGAGAGGCGAGTATTACATCCGCTTGAGGCACATCATCCCAGTTATCCGACCATGATTTATGTAGAAGGGTAATATTATTCAGTTGATGCTTTTCTTTATATTGCTGCACCATATCCAACATCCCTTGGCTGTAATCGAGGGCATACACAGCTTGGCATTGTTGGGCTAAAGGAATCACAAAGGTGCCGGGCCCACAGCCGATATCTAATACGGTTTCATTGGGTTGCACATTCATGGCTTTAAGCAATGTTTCGTTATAGCGGCTTGGTTTTCCCACTAAATTCTCGGCCATTTTAGGCGCTTTTTTATCCCACTTTGCTGGTGGAAGATTATAGTGATTACAGGCTTTTAGATGTTGTTGATAGAGATCGTTGAAATTAATGTCATTGATGATCATAGTAACGCCCCAAAGTGCGGTTAGTTTTAGGATTGTTTTTGAAATTGCTTGATGATTATATGCTTTCTCCCATTTAAAATCATTGAAAATGATTGACGCAAACGTTTTCGTTTTAGTGTTTTTCCTTTATAATAGCCCGCGATTTTTACCCCAAACACAACTCAAAGGTACCCGTATGTTTCAAACTTTTCGTGGCTCCCCCGCCCTTTCTGAATTCCGTATTCAAGGCTTAATGCAAAAATTCCAACAAAACCAATTACCGGTGAAATCGGTTTACGCGGAATATTTGCATTTTGTGGAATTAAATCGACCGCTTGTTAGCGAGCAGGAAGCAAAACTAAAAGCGTTGTTACATTACGGCCCAACTTTGGCAGAACACGATGCCAAAGGAGAAATCTTTATCGTGATTCCTCGTGTCGGTACCATTTCTTCTTGGTCTTCTAAAGCGACCGATATTGCGCATAACTGTGGTTTAAGTGAAGTGGAGCGTATTGAGCGTGGTTTGGCGTATTATTTTGAGTTAAACCAACCGCTTGATGAAAAAACAACCGAAAAATTGACCACACTTTTACACGATCGAATGATGGAAACTGTGGTGCGTCGTCCTGAAGATGCAGAGATCTTATTCCGCCATCAAGATCCGAAACCGTTTAAAACCGTGGATATTCTGAAAGGTGGACGTGAAGCCTTAGTCACTGCCAACGTAGAATTAGGTTTGGCTCTGGCAGAAGATGAAATTGATTATTTGGTGGAAAATTTCACCCAATTAGGGCGCAATCCGCACGATATTGAACTTTATATGTTCGCGCAAGCCAACTCTGAGCACTGTCGCCATAAAATCTTTAATGCGGATTGGATTATCGACGGCAAAAAACAGGATAAATCCCTGTTTAAAATGATTAAAAATACCTTTGAGAAAACCCCTGATTTCGTGCTTTCAGCCTATAAAGATAATGCTGCAGTAATGGAAGGCTCAAAAGTCGGCCGTTTCTTTGCGGATCAAGATGGGCAATATCGTTACCACAATGAAGATGCGCATATCTTAATGAAAGTGGAAACCCATAATCACCCAACCGCAATTTCGCCATTCCCGGGGGCGGCAACAGGTTCGGGCGGTGAGATTCGTGATGAAGGTGCAACCGGTCGTGGCGCAAAACCTAAAGCAGGTTTAACCGGTTTCTCCGTATCAAACCTCGTGATTCCTAACTTTGAACAGCCTTGGGAAAATCCGCTCTCCAAACCAAACCGTATTGCCTCAGCCTTAGATATTATGATTGAAGGCCCATTAGGTGGCGCTGCATTTAACAACGAATTTGGTCGTCCTGCGTTATTGGGTTATTTCCGTACCTATGAAGAGAAAGTTAACAGCTTCAACGGTGAAGAAGTGCGTGGTTATCACAAACCGATTATGTTAGCCGGTGGTATCGGTAATATTCGTGGCGAACACGTTCAAAAAGGTGAAATTCCAGTCGGCGCGAAATTGATCGTATTAGGTGGCCCTGCTATGAACATCGGCTTAGGCGGTGGGGCAGCGTCTTCGATGGACAGCGGGAAATCAAAAGAAGATTTAGATTTTGCTTCTGTTCAACGTGAAAACCCAGAAATGGAACGCCGCTGCCAAGAGGTGATTGACCGCTGCTGGCAATTAGGCGAAGAAAACCCAATTCTCTTTATTCACGACGTGGGCGCGGGTGGCTTATCCAATGCCATGCCAGAATTAGTACACGATGGCGAACGTGGCGGTAAATTTGATTTACGCTCCATCCTTTGCGATGAAAAAGGGATGTCGCCATTAGAAATTTGGTGTAACGAATCGCAAGAACGTTATGTCTTAGCGGTTGCGCCAGAAAAACTCGAATTATTTACTGCACTTTGTGAGCGTGAGCGTGCGCCGTTTGCGGTCATTGGTGAGGCGACGGAAGAGAAACATTTAACTTTGCACGATAGCCATTTCGGCAATAACCCAATTGATTTGCCAATGAATGTGTTATTAGGCAAAACGCCGAAAATGACGCGCGAGGTTTCGTCAAAAACTGTCGAAAATCGACCGCTTGCAACGGAAAATATTCAATTAAAAGAAGCCTTCCATCGCGTATTACGCTTACCGGTGGTGGCAGAAAAAACTTTCTTAATCACCATTGGCGACCGTTCGGTAACGGGTATGGTGGCGCGCGATCAAATGGTCGGCCCGTGGCAAATTCCGGTGTCTGATGTGGCCGTCACAACCGCTTCATTAGACAGCTATCACGGTGAAGCCATGGCAATGGGCGAACGCGCACCGGTAGCATTATTAGATTTTGGTGCTTCTGCACGTTTAGCGGTGGCTGAATCCATTACCAATATTGCGGGCACCAACATTGGCGATATTAAACGCATCAAGCTGTCTGCAAACTGGATGTCTGCAGCGGGTCATGGTGGTGAAGATGCCGGCTTATATGAAGCAGTGAAAGCAGTCGGTGAAGAACTTTGCCCAGCATTAGGCATTACCATTCCAGTGGGTAAAGACTCTATGTCGATGAAAACCACTTGGGAAGAAAACGGTGAGAAAAAATCTGTCACCGCTCCGCTTTCCTTAGTGATTTCATCTTTTGCGCGCGTGGAAGATGTGCGTAAAACTGTGACCCCGCAATTACGCACAGACAAAGGCGCAAGCCGTTTATTGTTGATTAATTTAGGCGAAAGAAAAAATCGCTTAGGCGCGACCGCACTTGCGCAAGTGTATAAACAATTAGGTGATAAACCAGCCGATGTGGTGAACGTAGCCAAACTGAAAAACTTCTTCGATGCAATGCAAGTATTGGTGGCAGAGCGTAAATTATTAGCTTACCACGACCGTTCAGACGGTGGTTTAATTACCACGCTTGCAGAAATGGCATTTGCGGGTAACTGTGGCGTGGATGTGGAT
>SKEZ01001848.1_pt1 | contig 10667 bp, 10 predicted proteins | sample 4843881 | NCBI WGS metagenome assembly SKEZ01 (sample SAMN11008796, study PRJNA524170) | human gut metagenome | isolation source: fecal sample from pouch patient p1, p46 | place: Israel: Tel-Aviv | reverse complement strand
GATCAAGACTAGTATGATATGACGTATCAAATACTGCCACTTGTGGCACATCTGGAACAATCTTCATAAAAGCCTTAATCCCCATTGCTTCTGGCACATTATGCAAAGGGGCTAATTCACCTAAATCAAAAATTTGTTGCAGCTTTTGCTTATCAATTAAGACGGAATCTTTAAAGACTTCGCCCCCGTTAACCACTCGGTGTCCAACTCCAAATAATTCGTCTAAGTTCTTTAAAACATGAAACTTCTTTAAATTTTCAATTAACAAGCTTACAGCTGCTTCTTGGTCTGGAATTGAAGTATTTTTAATATATTCTTTGTCGTCGTTCAACTTTATTTTAAAAACAGCATTGTCCATTCCTACACGATCAGCCATCCCTGAAGCAATAACTTTTTCGTCTGGAAATGAAAAAAGCTTATATTTAAATGATGAACTACCAGAATTTATTGCCAAAACTTTTTTCATAATCGTGACCTCTATTCATATTTTATCTCTCAATAAATTGCCTCTTGTTTCCAGTATAGCGCTTTCACTCATAATAGGAAACAATTTTAAAGGCAGTAAAAAAGCACCTCTTAGTTATCAGACGTGCTCGTTATTTTTTCGATTTATCTAGTTGATTGGCGCCGAATCAGCTTAGGTTTAAGCATTACTTCACCTTGAGGTGAACCTGATTGGGCAATCTTTTGCAGTAGCATTTTAGCTAACATTTCACCCATTTCAAAAATTGGTTGTTTAATTGTCGTTAGCTTTGGATTAGAAACTTGATCTAAAAAGACACCATCAAAACCAATAACTCCAAAGTCTTCCGGAATTCGAGCGCCTTCATCTTGCAATTGCCGTACAACACCCACTGCAATTCGATCACTGGCACAGACGAAACAAGTATCTTTTTTAAATTCCTTAAAATGTTCATGAATCACATCTTGCGCAGCATGACTATGATTAGAAACCCGAAAAATTTGTGGTATCAACTGGTGTTGTTGCAAAGTGTTGATATAACCAGCTTCACGTGAATATTCAAATGGCTCTTTTAAATCAATTCCAATAAAGATAATGTGCTTATATAACCGGTCTAAAGCATATTGAGTAGCCATCTTCTCTGCTAACTGATTATCAGAATCAACAAAGTCATAGCCGCGGTGATTTTCACCAAATAAAACAAAAGGCTTATCGAGTTTATCAAATAATTCATAATCTTTGTTTCGCGCCCCGGTAATTAAATAGCCATCTGCATGTTCCTTTTCAATTTGATTAGGATCCGTAACTAATTGCATCGCATACTGCTTAGTATTTAAACCACGAGCAAAACCAAAAAGCAAGTTCATATAGTATGGCTCAGTGGTATCAATATCTTCTAAAGTGACGAATTTTACCACGTTAGTCCGATTATTAACTAAAGCCTGTGCAATTGAATTGGGATGGTAGTTTAGTTTCTCCATTGCTTTTTCTACCATTGCTCTTAATTCTGGCGTTACTTGCTCAGGATGATTAATCACTCGTGATACCGTCATTTTTGATACATTTGCTTCTTTAGCAACATCTGATAAAGTAGTCATATTATTCCTATTCTAAGTAGATCTTTCTGAATCGGTTTAAATCTTTTTGGCTAAAGCCAAGCTCTTTTTTGAAAAATCCATCAAAACTGCCCCAGCCTTGGCGAATAGTTTCCGTAATTCCACGAATAGCCGGTCCCTCTCCCTTGGTAATATTCATTTTAGAAACTAGGCTAGCAATTTCATTATCATCGGGGAACTGTTTAGCCAAAGCAAAGTCATACAATTCATTGGTCAATAAATAATCACGCGAAATGGTGTCATCATCAACACCTAATGCAGTTAAGATCAGTGCTGAAGTCATTCCAGTTCTATCTTTGCCTGCACTACAATGATAAACTAGCGCATCTTCTTCAGGTAATTCAATCAATTCCGCAAAAATTTTAGCAAATTCATGTTGGCTATGTGAATTAAGCAAAACCTGTTGGTAAATTTGACCAAGCCAATTGTCACCCATATCAGGAATATGATGGACAAAGCGATATAACTTGTTATCGCCTTTATTTTGCTTGCGGTTTTCAGAATAAATATGTGCATCAACAAAACGGACATTTGACCAAAGCTTGTCAGGCGCTGAATTTTGTTCATACTTAGAGCGTAAATCAACATCTACGGTAATTCGGCGTTCAACTAACTTTTCTTGATCTTCCTTCGACAAGGAGCTAAGTGAATCAGAACGATATATTTTGTTCCACTTTACATGTTGACCCTTGTCATTTTGGTAGCCGCCGATGTCTCTGAAATTCAGCGGTCCATCCAAAGCTAATATTCGATCATGCTTCATTTTTCCTTGCCTTTCCTCATTAAAGTGTTAATACCGTACTTTTATTATATCATTATCAGTCATGTGCAAATAACCGAGCAGCACGAATTGCACGTTGCCAACCTGAATAAAGTTTTTCACGTTCAACTGCACTCATTTTCGGCTCAAAGGCCTGTCCAATCGTAAAGGTATGCTTTAACTCGTCAATATTTTTCCAATAGCCAACGGCAAGGCCAGCTAAAAAGGCTGCACCCATGCTGGTTGTTTCCAGCGTTTTAGCGCGTTCAATTTCAATCCCTAAAATGTCAGCCTGAAACTGCATCAGGTAATTGTTGTTGCTAGCACCGCCATCAACACGTAAAGCAGGAATTTCAATGCCTGAATCTTGTTGCATCGTATCAACAACGTCACAGGTTTGATAAGCTAATGACTGCAAAGTTGCTTTAATTATATCCTTGTCAGTAGTTCCACGTGTAACACCGAAGATTGAACCACGAGTCTCCGCATCCCAATATGGTGCGCCTAACCCAGTGAAGGCAGGGACAACGTAAACCTCGTTCTCTGATGTCGACTCAAGCGCTGCTTGTTCAGAGTCTGGCGCATGCTTAATCAACTTCATCGAATCGCGTAGCCATTGAATTGCACTACCAGCCACAAAGATTGATCCTTCTAAAGCATAAGTAATCTTACCATTAATGCCATAACCAATGGTCGTTAACAGATTATTGTTAGAGTCTGTTGGCTTGTCCCCTGTGTTCATCACAATAAAGGCACCGGTGCCATATGTGTTTTTCACCATTCCTGGTTTCAAAGCTAGTTGACCAAATAAGGCTGCCTGTTGGTCACCGGCCATCCCAGCAATTGGCACTTGTCCACCAAAGAACATATATGACGCTGTTTCACCATAAATCTCTGAATTCGAGCGCACCTCAGGCAACATTTTCTTAGGAATATTGAGCAAATGCAAAATATCGTCATCCCACTTGAGCGTGTGAATATTAAACAGCATGGTCCGTGAAGCATTAGTGTAATCAGTCACGTGTTTAGCACCATCAGTTAACTTCCAAACTAGCCAACTATCAATCATGCCAAAAAGCAACTTTCCCTGTTCAGCTTTTTCTTGCGCGCCAGGTACATGATCAAGAATCCAGCGAATCTTAGTTGCACTGAAGTATGGGTCAATAATTAAGCCTGTTTTTTGACGAATTTCATCACTATAGCCTTCTTTTTTTAATTTTTCAGCTAATTCTGTTGTCTGCCGTGACTGCCAAACGATTGCATGATAAATTGGCTCACCTGTATCCTTGTCCCAAACAACGGTCGTTTCACGTTGGTTGGTAATGCCAATTGCGGCAATTTGATTAGGCCAAATGCCCGAATTAATAAAAGCATTGGCAATTGTTGTTTGGACCGCCATCCAGATTTTATTAGCGTCATGTTCAACCCAGCCAGGCTCTGGGAAATATTGGTGAAATTCTTTTTGGGCAGAAGCAACTTCACGTCCATCATGGTCAAAAATAATTGCTCTAGTAGAGGTGGTTCCTTCATCGATTGCTAAAATATATTTTTCTGTCATAGTTATTCTCTTTTCTGCAAAAGCGCTTTCTTATAATATTACTGTTTTTCTAATGCAGATTCTAGCAGTTAATGTAATAGATACGGTATAATTTTTATAAGGATTTTTTAAGGAGGGCATTTTAATGGAAAAAAATCAAAAAATTGCGGTAACAATTGCGGGTAACGATAGTGATGGTAGTGCAGGAATGCCAGCAGATTTGCATTCATTCTATGCACGGGGCGTTTATGGCATGGGGCTGATGACCGCGGCTGTAGCTGGTAATACAAAAGGAATTTTTGCACAACAAATTATGCCGCTTGATTTTATCCAAAAGCAATTCGATGTGTTAAACGACGACTTCAAGATTAATGCGACTAAGACAGGGATGCTGGCTAACAAGGAAATTATCGATTGCGTTGCCGATAATCTTGAAAAATACGACATGGGTAAAATCGTGCTTGATCCCGTCATCATCACTAAGCACGGTGCCACCCTACTTGACGATGATGCCTACCAGACCTTCTTAGACAGATTATTGCCGCTAGCCGATGTAATTACGCCTAACTTTTATGAACAACAAAAGCTAACTGGCTTGAAACTAAATAATAAGGAAGAAATTTACGCAGGCGCTAAAAAACTACAAGAGATGGGTGCTAAAAATGTCTTGATGAAGGGACGTCATGACTCAGATAATCAGACTGAAGTAACTGATATTTTGTTGACTGAAGATGGCGCATTTCACGAATTTACCAAGCCTTTCTTTAAGACTGATCGCGTGAATGGCACAGGTGATACTCTCTCCGCAGTTATTGCGGCAGAATTAGCTAAGGGAAAGTCTGTAATTGATGCTATAAAAATTGGTAAGGACTTTACTTACGCTGCAATTTCTCACCCAATTGATGTTGGTTCAAAATGGGGTCCGATCAATCACTTGGCTGCACAGGAAGAAAATAGATAGAAAAAATACCGAAGCTCAGATTTTGAACTTCGGTGTTTTTATGTCTGTTTTCAATTAAATCATTGCTGTGTAGAGATACAGTATTACACAAATAATGAACGCTATTACGTATCCCATGATTATGCTAATAACCCAATGAATATGATGATGTTGCATCCAAGTAGCTAGCCAGTCGCCCAGGACTAGACAATATGATCCTACCAGCCAGTAATTGATCTTTTTCTGATTAATTGCTGGTAATGGCAAGATTAAGATTATTATCAGTGTTACAGCTAAAATGTATTTTAGAGCTTGATAAAGTTTGGGACTTAGTAATGATTCACGCATAGCTTCTCCCGTTATTATTGATATCTCCATCCTGCATATTTCCAATTACGAATTTTATAAACTCTACCTACCTTGTATGGATTTACTTGCCCTAGCATAGCGCCTACAAGTTTCTTAGCAATAAATGCAATTACTCCAGACGCAAGTCCCATTGTAGGAACACCAGCGGCAGATCCGATTAAGCCTGAAATAATGCCGAAAGCAGCACCGTAGCTTGCACTTCTAATCTTATTTAACATCGATTTTGACAAATAAAGATTAAAATTACCATTTCCATAGTACCTTACTCTAGTAACACCAGCCTGATGCTTTTTTACTAGCTCACCAGAAAAGCTTGTTCCATAAGCTTCAGTATCTTTTGCAGTAACTGCTAGATTCATTTTAAATTCAAATTGCTTCTCAACTTTTCGTTCTTCTGACGTATAATCATCTTGAATAAGATCACAAAACTCTACTAGATCAACTTGATGCTCAAGCAATATTTTAAATAAGCTCTCCGCATTTATGCGATTTTTGCCACTTTCAATCCTTGCGTAAAAAGGACGACTAAGGATCCCAGCACACATTTGATCCTGTGTTAGTCCTAATTTTATTCTTTCTTTGCGTAGTGCTTCTCCAATTTTCATAGCAATCCCCCTGTCCAATTTTAATAAAAATAGCACTTTATATTTTTTAGTCAATGAAAAAAGCAGCAATGAAATTAATCATTGCTGCAAAACTCCAATTATCAATAGTGATCCTTACATGAATATATAGTTATCATTGATTTATGACAGTCATAGACGATCCGATTTTTCGAATCGATTCGTCTTGACCATAACCCTGATAGATTTCTCTTTAAGGGCTCAGGCTTACCAATACCTGTAAATGGATGTCTTTTCATATCTTTCACAAGATCGTTTATTCTTGATACCTTTTTACAATCACCATCGTCATACCAATACACATAGTCGTTCCAACCATCATCCGTCCATGCTACGATCATGATTTTGTTACCTGCTCAGGATCAATTAGTTCATGTTGCTTTATCGTGCCTTCACTAACTTGTTTACGCCCTCTTTCAATCTTGTCCATTAGGTATTGATTAGATTGAATTTCTAATGTTTCAACCAAGGCATCATAATCTTCTTTACCTAATACAACCACATTATCCTCTGGTTCTTTATTAGTTACGATCAAAGGTTCACTATCATCATTGACTTGCTTAAAATAATGCTTTAAATTTTTACGAAAATTACTGTAATTAACCGCATCCATAGACTAATCCCTCCTTATATTGTACAACTTATTGTACTATATTTTTACTTATATTACTACCAAAAGCAATAATCGTAAATGGTTGAAAAAATGATTAACCATGGGACAGTTCAATTAGAGACACATTGTGGTGATCATTTGACCGCTCTTCTTTACAAAAAAAGCAATGATCCAGTCGACCACTGCTATTTATTTACTTCTTTTTCTCAATCACAAAATAATATCCTGCTGTCAAAATTTGAGCAACTCCCTCAAGTGCAATCGCCCAATCTGCACCAAAACGCGCTACAATCAGCCCGCCTAAAAATGAGCCAATCGGAATCATCGATGATAGAATCGAGTCATTGATCGTCTCTACTCGACCTAAAACATGCGGACTAAAGCTCTCTTGCACCAACACTTTGAAGTTAATATTCATCATCACAATCCATAATTCGGACGTGAAAAACAGAATTAACAGCAAAATTGGCATCCCTTTGGGTACAGCTGGCTCAAGCACAATCGCCAAGCCAGACAATGCCAGACATACAACGACCAATCTTTCAATTTTATTTTTATCAAAAGTTAGCCGTTGAATTAACATGCTGCCAACTAGCCCACCTATTGATGAAGCTAGTTCTAAACTACCATAGCCAATCGCTGATTTAGTCAAATGCTCCGTTGCAAAATAAGGCAGACCAACAGACGAAATCCCATAGAACAAGTTAGTCACTGCAAAAGGCATGATCAAGCGTGCTATCTTGTCTTCTTGTTTCAAAGTCTGCCAGCCCTTAAGCAGATCTTGCCAATAGTTTTCCGTAAAATACTCGCTCGTAGATTCAGGCAACAATAATTTCCTGGGCAGAATCAACTTGGTATAAAAGGCTAGAGCACCTGCAAAAAATACTGCAGAAATGATCACTGTGAAATCAAGTGACACCCAAGTAATCAATAATGTTGCCGCTGCATTCAAGAACAAATCCAGCGTCTTATAAGTCATTTGAAAAACGCCGTTTACTTTAGCTAGTTTCGTTTTCGAAACGATGACTGGCAAAATTTTTTCTTCTGCAGGGTAAATCAAAGTCGAGCCGATCGTTGAAATAACGTATATTGCTAACAAAAACCAAATTGTTAGATTTTGCCACAGCTTAGCTTGAAACAACAACGTCGCTATAACGCTAGTAACGATCTGCACTACCGTTACAATTTTAAGCATCTTTTTGATATAGATGCGATCAATTAGTGGACCCAAAGTAAACGACAGCATATCAATTGATGAGTCCGCAATGAAAATCAGGGACAAAATCACTGGTGAATTAAAGCGCACCTTAAAGAACCACAAAATTGCCATGTAAAATAGTGAATCTGCGATGTTAGTTAACACTCGTCCAGCTAATAATCGTCTGACATTGACATTTTCTTTTTCGATTAAGTTAAACATTTTCCCATTCCTTTTCACAACACTGCTAATGTCGCTGAAAGCCAGGGAAAATTACTATTCAGTTGTAGTTTAAAATCCCAGACTTTCAGCTAAAAATCTGGGTTAAGCCTTAAGTAGCGTTTGACGAATGAAAGGAAATAATTCATTCTCAAACTTAAACCTAAAATGTCGCGCATTTTAGTCCTCGCTTTCTGTAAAAATTAAGGTAATTATAGCACGAATAATGAGACTGTAAAATAGTTTGTGTAAGGATGAATGATTCCTTAAATTTATTTCTTTAAACATTAGAAAAAGGAGTTCCTTTCTCGTATGATTGGTTTGAACAAAAAACACATACAGAAAGAAGAACTCCTTCATGAATGATTTTACCAAAGATTTTGCTCAAGCTCTATTCAATCCAGACAAAATAAATGATTTATTGCGCAAAGAGCTACAACAGGCTGTTAATAACTTGCTAGAAGCTGAATTGACTGCCTTTCTGGGCTATGATCCCTATGCCAGAAATGGCTGGAATACTGGCAACTCTAGAAATGGTGCTTATTTCCGCAAAGTTGATACGCAATTTGGCCCAATTGAAGTGCAAGTGCCTCGGGATCGCAACGGTCAATTTCATCAGCACACGCTGCCTGACTACAAGCAGCACTCGGATGTCTTGGAAAGCATGATTATCAAGCTTTACTCCAAGGGCGTGACCACCAGGGAAATAGCCGATCTAATTGAAAAGATGTATGGCAGCCATTACAGTCCAGCTCAGGTATCAAATATTTCTAAGCAGATGATTTCAAAGGTTGAGGCTTACCACAAACGCAAGCTAAGCGACAAGTTTTTCTGCGTCTATTTGGATGCGACATACCTTCCTTTGCGCCGAGAAACATTTGAGCGTGAAGCAGTCTATATTGCCATTGGCATCAAGCCTAATGGGCACAAGGAGGTCATTGACTACTGCATTGCGCCTAGCGAGAACATTGAAGTCTGGACAGATATGCTTCAAAACATGAAGTCCAGAGGCTTAAAGCAAGTTGAGCTTTTTCTTTCTGATGGTGTTGTTGGCATGAAAACAGCCTTGGCCAGGACTTATCCTAAAGCTCATTTTCAACGCTGTTTGGTTCATGTCATGCGCAATATCTGCGCTAAAGTACGCGTCGACGATCGTGAAAAGATCATGAACGAATTTAAACAGGTGCATCAACAGACAAACAAAGAAGAAGCCACAGCTGTCCTGCATGACTTCTATACCAAATGGGGCAAGGTTTACAGCCATGTTATCAGAAGCTTGAAAGACATAGAACCAGATTTGCTGGTCTTTTATAACTATCCCAAGCAGATCAGAGCTTCAATTTATTCGACTAACATGATTGAATCATTTAACAATGTGATCAAGCGCAAAGCTAAGCCTAAGGCAGAGTTTCCAACTGAACAGTCGCTTGATGCTTTTATTGGTATTCAGGCAATGAGCTACAATGACCGTTATTTCAATCGAATTCATAAAGGCTTTGGTCAGGTTCAGGATACCTTAGAATCCTACTTTGATTAAATAAAAGATTAAAAAATCGATCTACGAGAAAGAACTATTTACACAAAAGATTTGACAGTTTCTTTTAAGTCCAAAAATACAGGAAAATTTTCGTTTAAATTATGTATAACATATCGTAAAAAGTTAAAAAATTATCTACTTTCTTGCATCTTTTTTTCAATCAATAATGTATCACGATATTCAGGAGCATCGGGTATTTCATGGAAATCAAAAGTTAATTCCTTATGCTTGCTCAAAATTTGTTTAATTTCATCAATATTCAATCTAAAGAATTCTTTACGCTTATTTACCTTATTAACTCGTTCTTTATCAAAATATTCATGCAATTCAGTTTCAAGTTTATACGCATCATCAGTAAATATAAGTGCATGAACATCAAATTTAAATGGAACTGATGCACTACTTAATTCATTAATTCTATCCATTGGATCTAATCTGCGAGTAACTCCAATTTTATAAACATTTTGTCCAAAAGAACCAATATTAGAAATAATATAAACATACCCTGCTGTGGGGTTTTCAGCTCGATCCGAGAGTTTAACTTTCTTAGCTTGAATATCAGAAATTTTGTCCTGAAGATCAGCTAATTTTCTCTTAAGAGATTCAATCTCCACATCACTTTTAGAATTATTAATCTTATTTTGTAAAAGATCTTTCGCTTGTTGGAAATGCGTTTCATCTTTTTCGTATTTTGCACGTTCTTGTGCATATTCTCTCTGTGCTTGACGTTCTTCCTTTTCTCTTTGTCGTTGTTCTCTAAGCAATTCTTTTTCTTGTTCTTTCTTTAATGCGTATTCAAGAGCAATATGTGCTTCATCTAATTTACTATCTAAATAATTGGCAGTAAGTCTTACTCCGTTAGACTCATTCAGTTTATTCAATTGTTCAAATGAGCGCGTAATTCTCTTTTCAATCATTTCGATATTAGATTTGGTTACTTTATTAATTGCAGCTTCACATTCACCATTAAAGGAACGAACTAACTGCTTAATATTTTTCTTTTGCATAGACCGGCCCTTAGCTTCGGAACCGTCTAATGTCATTGGATTAAAAATAGTTCCAGCATCTCCATTTTTAATCATTTCCTTTTGATTAGACCTTACTTCTGATAATTTCCCCTTATATGCACTAGAGTTTGCAAAATCATATCTTGGCTTATATAAACCATAATCTTCGTACATAATTTCATCTGAAACATTAACAAGCTGACTATTTAAATCTTTTATTTTCTTATCTAAATTTGAAATCTGTTTGTTTTGTTCAGTAACTTTTTGAATCTTTTTATCAATATCA
>SKEZ01001840.1_pt1 | contig 10691 bp, 10 predicted proteins | sample 4843881 | NCBI WGS metagenome assembly SKEZ01 (sample SAMN11008796, study PRJNA524170) | human gut metagenome | isolation source: fecal sample from pouch patient p1, p46 | place: Israel: Tel-Aviv | reverse complement strand
ACTATTACTATTTTTTTAGTATTAATTAATATATACATGCCACGTGTAAAAAGGAGTTTTAAAACATGAAATTTACCATCGCACGAAATACGTTCATTAAAAAATTAAACGCAGTTCAACGCGCAATTTCTTCAAAAACCACGATTCCAATTTTGACCGGTTTGAAAATTAAAGCCGAAGCAGACCAACTAGTGTTAACGGGTAGCAATACGGATATTTCGATTGAAACAACCATTTCCGTTAACGATCCGGATGCGGAGTTAGACATCGAACAAACGGGTGACATTGTGTTAACTGCCCGGTTCTTCAGTGACATCGTTAAAAAATTACCGGACAACAAAATGTTAGTTGAGGTTTCGGACGGGTTCCAAACCACGATTACTTCGGGAGCATCCGAATTTAAAATTAACGGTTTAGATGCCAACAACTTCCCACATTTACCAGAAGTGGACAGTCAAACCACGATTACATTGCAAGCCGATGTATTTAGCGAAATGATCAATGAAACGGTTATTGCGGTTTCCAACCAAGAAAGTCGGCCAATTTTGACAGGTGTTCACTTTGTTTTATCGGATAATAAAGAGCTAAAAACAGTAGCAACAGACTCTCACCGTATGAGTCAAAAAGTGATTACACTGGAGAAAAATGGAGACAACTTTGATGTTGTCATCCCAAGTCGCTCTCTTCGTGAATTCACCTCTGTTTTTTCTGATGATATTGAAACAGTTGAGGTTTTCTTTGCTAACAATCAAATTCTCTTTAGAAGTGAACACATTAGTTTTTATACCCGTTTGCTAGAAGGAAATTATCCTGATACAGACCGTCTCATTCCAACAGAATTCAATACAGAGGCAACCTTCAATGTGGCCAACCTTCGATTTGCAATGGAGCGTGCTCGTCTTCTTTCAAATGCGACTCAAAACGGAACGGTTAAATTAGAGTTCAAAAATGGAGTGGTTTCTTCCCACGTTCATTCACCAGAAGTTGGGCGAGTAAATGAAGAGATCGATACGAGCGCCGTTTCAGGAGAGGATTTGTCTATTAGCTTTAATCCAACTTATTTGATTGAAGCGCTCAAAGCTATTGACAGTGAACAAGTTGTTATTCGTTTTATTTCTTCTGTTAGACCGTTTACATTGGTTCCAGAAGGAAATGAACAAGGGTTCATTCAATTGATTACGCCAGTTCGCACAAATTAACAAAGGTGAATCATGTATACGTTAGGTGATTTTGTAGAAATGAAAAAGCCTCACGCTTGTGTGATTAAAGAAACAGGCAAGAAGGCAAATCGTTGGGAAATTACGCGACTTGGTGCAGACATAAAAATCAAGTGTAGCAATTGTGATCATGTGGTCATGATGAGTCGCCATGATTTTGAACAGAAAATGAAGAAAGTACTATAAAAGGTTCAGTCACTTATGTGACCGAACCTTTTCGATTATTTTAATTCTTCAAATTTTCCATTTTTAACTTCTTTGAAACCACCCTGTTTCATCATATCAAAAGTTGATTTGAAGCTGATATAGTCGACTTTTTTATCTTTTTGTGTCGTTACTAATTTCTTTTCAATTAGCTGATCTAAGTCTGCCTTTTCATAATTTAGTGTTGTTTTTTCAACCATATAATCATCTTTATATTCAGCAGAATGTGTGAATCCTTTGACATCTTTGTATTCTTCATCATATTTATCGATCATTTCCTTTAATTGATCTTTCGTAACTCCTGCCTCTTTGTAATAAATAGTAGTGGTGGTTTGGTTACTGATCGCTTTATCACCTTTATGTTCTAGTGTAATACGAACATCTGTTTTCTTTTCTTGGTTGATTGCCTGAAGATAGGATTTTTGAACAGATTGTTGTCCACAAGCTCCAAGAAGAAAGAGAGTAAAGATAGCAATTAAAGAAAGAAAAATAGATTTCCATGTTTGTTTTTTCATCTGAAAAACTCCTTTGTTCATTGTTAAATAGAGTATACCATATTTATCTTTTTAGAACGTTACAGTTTGATGAAAAAATCTAGTTTCAAAGGTGATGAAATATTTCATTTTTCATCACTTGTCTTTTGAATTATGTTATAATGAAAGAGATTGAAATTTGAACGGAGAAAAAGAAAAATGGCATTAACAGCAGGTATCGTTGGCTTACCAAACGTTGGTAAATCAACCCTATTTAACGCAATTACAAAAGCAGGAGCAGAGGCCGCAAACTATCCCTTTGCAACCATTGATCCAAACGTCGGGATGGTAGAAGTTCCAGATGAACGCCTCCAAAAATTGACGGAAATGATTACTCCTAAGAAGACAGTTCCGACTACTTTTGAATTTACAGATATTGCTGGGATTGTTAAAGGGGCTTCTAAAGGAGAAGGACTTGGTAATAAATTCTTGGCCAACATCCGTGAAGTAGATGCCATTGTCCATGTGGTGCGTGCTTTTGATGATGAAAATGTCATGCGGGAGCAAGGTCGTGAAGATGCCTTTGTTGATCCACTAGCAGATATTGATACCATCAATTTAGAATTAATTTTAGCCGACTTAGAGTCTGTCAATAAACGCTATGCGCGTGTAGAAAAAATCGCTCGTACACAAAAAGATAAGGATTCTGTTGCGGAATTTAATGTTCTACAAAAAATCAAACCAGTTCTTGAAGATGGTAAATCAGCTCGGACCATTGAATTCACTGAGGAAGAACAAAAAGTGGTGAAAGGACTTTTCCTTTTGACTACCAAACCAGTTCTTTATGTAGCAAATGTGGATGAAGACGTTGTTGCAGATCCAGATTCTATCGAGTATGTGAAGCAAATTCGTGACTTTGCGGCAACAGAGAACGCGGAAGTCGTGGTGATTTCTGCGCGTGCTGAGGAAGAAATTTCTGAGCTAGATGATGCAGATAAACAAGAATTTTTAGAGGCGATTGGCCTAACAGAGTCTGGAGTTGATAAACTCACGCGTGCAGCTTATCACTTGTTGGGACTTGGCACTTATTTCACAGCTGGTGAAAAAGAAGTGCGTGCTTGGACCTTCAAACGTGGTATGAAAGCTCCTCAAGCTGCTGGAATCATCCACTCTGATTTTGAAAAAGGATTTATTCGTGCCGTGACCATGTCCTATGATGATTTGGTCAAATACGGTTCTGAAAAGGCTGTAAAAGAAGCAGGACGCTTGCGCGAAGAAGGAAAAGAATATGTTGTCCAAGATGGGGACATCATGGAATTCCGTTTTAATGTATAAGAGAGTTAAAAAAATGTAAAGGTTGGAAAAAATATTTCCAACCCTTTTAGTGTTTTGAAAGGAAAGAGATGACGAAATTAATTGTTGGATTGGGAAATCCAGGTGATAAGTATTTTGAAACGAAACACAATGTAGGCTTTATGTTAGTTGATCAAATGGCAAAGTCTTTAAATCTTACTTTCTCCCATGATAAGATTTTTCAAGCTGATATCGCCTCAACATTTTTGAATGGAGAAAAGGTCTATTTTGTAAAGCCAACCACTTTCATGAATGAGAGTGGAAAAGCAGTCCATGCCCTTCTGACTTATTATGGTCTGGATATTGAAGATCTTTTGGTTATTTACGATGATTTAGATATGGAAGTTGGTAAGATTCGTCTTCGAGCTAAAGGATCAGCTGGAGGTCATAACGGAATCAAATCGATTATTAATCATATTGGAACTCAGACTTTTTATCGAATTAAGATTGGAATTGGAAGACCTAAGCAGGGCATGTCAGTTGTTCATCATGTATTAGGAAAATTTGATAAAGACGATTACATCACTATTCTACAAACAATCGATCGAGTAGAAGAAGCGGTTAACGATTACTTGGTAGAAGAAAATTTTGAAAGAAGCATGCAGAAATACAACGGGTAAGTAGATGAATGTAATTGATTTAGTGAGTCAAAACTCCAACCTTCTATCCTGGCAACAAGGTTTGCAAAAAAATAATAGGGAATTGATCTTAGGATTATCTGCGACCACAAAGGCTATTGTAATGGCTTCAGTCTTTGATTCTATTGAAAAAGCAGTCCTCATCACTTCCAGTTATAACGAAGCAGAACGATTGGCCAGTGATTTTATTGCCTTACTTGGAGAAGAGAAAGTCCATACATTTTTGGGAGATGATAACCCTTTAGCAGAATTTGTTTTTGCTTCACAAGAAAGGCAATTTGCACGATTAGAGGCTTTGAACTTTTTATGTCAAGAAGATCGTCAAGGCATCCTTGTGACCAATGTGAGTGGTATAAAACTACTATTACCTTCTCCTAAAGTTTTTGCATCTAGCATTTTTCAATTGAAGGTTGGTCAAGAAATAGACTTAACTACTCTGAGTGAAACATTACAGAAGATTGGCTACCAAAAGGTGAGCCAAGTTTTGCAACAGGGAGAGTTTAGTCTACGAGGAGATATTTTAGATATCTTTGAGATCGACCAACTCCAACCCTATCGGATTGAATTTTTCGGAGATGAGATTGATGGAATCCGAATCTTTGACCCAGAAAGTCAGCGTTCTGTTGAAAATGTTGAAGACGTTCAACTGAAGGCAGTGAGTGCTCTATTGTTGCAAGAGGAAGATTTTATACGTGGTCAGCAGCAAATAGAACAATTGCAAGAACAGAGTGCAAATGAAGAATTTAAATCTTATCTAGCAGAAATTCTGGGAGATATTTCTCAAAGGAAACTCCATCCGGATCTTAGAAAATTTATTAGTTTCTTTTACGAGAAGCAATATACCCTATTCGATTATCTCCCTAAACACACTCCAGTCTTTCTGGATGATTATCAAAAAATAGCCGATCAAATAGCGAGATTTGAACTAGATACAGCTAATCTCTTGACGGAAGATTTACATAAAAATAGAGCTTCTTCTCGCCAAGTGTATTTTGCAGACACCAGTACAACATTACGAAAATATACGCCTGCAACTTATTTTTCAAACTTTCAAAAAGGATTGGGAAATCTGAAGTTTGATCATTTGTATCAATTCAATCAATATCCAATGCAGGAGTTTTTTGGACAATTTGATTTACTAAAAGAGGAAATTGAACGGTATCGAAAATCAAACTATACTGTTATTGTCCAAGCAACTTCTCATCACAATCTTCAACAGCTCCATAAAAATTTAGAAGAGTATGGGATTCGATTAGATTATATTGATGGGGATACGATCATTCCTCAAGCTAGTCAATTAGTCGTTGGAGGATTAGCTCACGGTTTTCAATTTGTTGATGAAAAAATTGTCTATATTACAGAATCAGAGATTTATCAGAAAAAGATCAAACGAAAGATTCGCAGGCAAAATATTTCCAATGCAGAACGCCTAAAAAATTATAATGAACTGGAAAAAGGGGACTATGTTGTTCACCAAGTTCATGGTATTGGTCAATATTTGGGAATTGAAACGATTGAAATTTCGGGTGTCCATCGTGATTATGTTTCAATTCAATATCAAAATGGAGATCGCATCTCGATTCCTGTCGATCAGATTCAGATGTTGTCCAAATACGTTGCAAGTGATGGAAAAACGCCAAAAATTAACAAGTTAAATGATGGGCGTTTCCAAAAAACGAAGCAAAAGGTTCAGACCCAGGTGGAGGACATTGCGGATGATTTGATAAAACTTTATGCGGAGCGTAGTCAATTAGAAGGCTTTGCCTATTCCAAAGATGATGAAAACCAAGAGGCTTTTGAACAAGATTTTCCATATATTGAAACAGATGACCAATTACGTTCCATTGAAGAAATCAAAAAAGATATGGAATCGAATCGTCCGATGGACCGATTGCTGGTTGGAGACGTCGGTTTTGGGAAAACAGAGGTCGCTATGCGAGCAGCCTTTAAGGCAGTAAATGATCATAAACAAGTAGCAGTGCTGGTTCCTACCACTGTTCTTGCCCAACAACATTATGCCAATTTTAAGGAGCGTTTTGAATCTTTTGCAGTAGAAGTTGCTGTTTTAAGTCGATTCCAGAGTAAGGCAGAGCAGAAAGAAACGCTTGAAAAGTTGAAAAAAGGACGAGTGGATATTATTATTGGAACTCACCGGCTCTTGTCCAAAGATGTTGTTTTTTCAGACTTAGGCTTAATCGTGATTGATGAAGAACAACGTTTTGGAGTGAAGCACAAAGAAACCTTGAAAGAATTGAAAAAAAAGGTGGATGTGCTTACCTTGACAGCTACCCCTATACCTCGAACTCTTCATATGTCTATGCTAGGAATTCGAGATTTGTCTGTCATCGAAACACCTCCGACCAATCGGTATCCTGTGCAAACTTTTGTATTAGAGACCAATCCAACCATTATTCGAGACGCTGTGTTGCGGGAGATGGATCGTGGAGGACAGGCCTATTATCTTTACAATAAGGTAGATACAATTGAACAAAAGGTGTCTGAATTAAAAGAGTTGATTCCAGAGGCTTCGATTGGCTTTGTTCATGGCCAGATGAGTGAAGTTCGCCTGGAAAATACCCTGTTGGATTTCATTAATGGCGAATACGATGTCTTAGTGACGACAACCATTATTGAGACAGGTGTGGATATTCCAAATGCCAATACACTCTTTATTGAAAATGCGGATCATATGGGACTTTCAACGCTTTATCAACTAAGAGGTCGTGTGGGACGAAGCAATCGAATTGCTTATGCTTATTTGATGTATCGTCCAGACAAATCTCTTACAGAAGTGTCTGAAAAACGTTTAGAAGCTATTAAAGGTTTTACTGAGTTGGGTTCTGGATTTAAAATTGCTATGCGAGATTTATCGATCCGTGGAGCAGGGAATATCCTTGGAGCTTCTCAATCTGGTTTCATCGATTCAGTTGGTTTTGAAATGTATTCCCAATTGTTAGAAGAAGCTATTGCTAAAAAACAAGGCCAAGAGCATCGCAGGCAAAAGAGTAATGCAGAGTTGAACCTTCAAATAGATGCGTATTTACCTAATGAATATATTTCAGATCAACGTCAAAAAATTGAAATTTACAAACAAATTCGTGAAATGAATTCTGCGACGGACTATGAATACTTGCAAGATGAATTGATCGATCGTTTTGGAGAATACCCAGATGTTGTGGCCTACCTACTTGAAATTGGTTTAGTGAAAGCTTACTTGGATCAAGTCTTTGTCCGTCTTGTTGAGAGAAAACAACAAAAAGTGACAGTGAAATTTGAACCTATTGCCAAACAACTGTTTTTAACACAGGATTATTTCAAAGCTCTGTCAATGACACAGTTAAAGGCACAGATTGCAGAAGAAAAGGGATTGATTGAAGTGATTTTCGATATTCGAAACAAGAAAGATTTTGAAATTTTAGAAGCTCTGAAGCAATTTGGTAAAACCTTATTGGAAATTAAACAGGAAAAAGAAGAGGACTAGCAGTTCTTAGCTCATTTTTCGCATTTTATGTATAAAAAATGATACAATACTATGTTAGAGGTGACAGTATGAGATTAGATAAATATTTAAAAGTTTCTCGCATTATTAAGCGTCGTCCTGTTGCAAAGGAAGTTGCAGATAAAGGGCGAATCAAAGTCAATGGAGTATTAGCCAAAAGTTCAACGGATTTGAAAGTGAATGATCAAATTGAAGTTCGTTTTGGAAATAAAGTATTGACGGTTAAAGTCTTGGAAATGTTGGATAGTACAAAAAAAGAAGATGCATCCAAAATGTACGAAATAATTAGTGAAACAAGGATAGAAGAAGATGCCTAAAAATATCGTTCAAATGAACAATAAATATATCAAAGACGAAAGTCAGCGAAAACGTTTTTTAGAAGAAGAAAGAAAAAAACGCAATCGTTTTCTGGGACTCGTCTTGATATTGGTCATGTTACTATTTATTCTTCCAACTTATAATTTAGCCCAGAGCTATCAATCGCTACAAGATAAAAAAGAACAATACAAACAGTTGGAAAAAGAGTATAAAGAAACAAGTGAACAAAAAGAATACCAACAAGACATCGCTAAAAAATTAAAAGACGATGATTATGCAACAAAATATGCACGCGCTAAGTATTCTTTTTCAAAAGATGGTGAATATGTTTATACCATCCCAGATTTACTCCCCCAATAACCGATGGAAAATATCTTACAAACAGTTAAACAATTTCTTGAATTTTCGGATGAAAAATTAGAGGAATTAAAAAAGAAAAACCAAATGATCAAACTTCAAAAGGATGAAAAGGAAAGGAATACAGGTGTCTAAACGATTTCTGCTCCTATTGTTAGTTCCAATTTTATTTATTGGGTCTCAAGCAGCGAGTGTCGAGCAGTCTGAGTCTTCTCAGACAATGGCTCATCCATCAGAACTTTATTTTTCTTCAATTCCAGCGAACCCTAATGTCTATCGCAAAATTTCTGTTTTTTCTGATCCTCAGTTGAAAAAAGCAAAAGGAGAAATTCTTCCCAACACACCGTTTACAATCGAACAACTCTTTGTAAATGATGAAGGGAAAGCTGTATTTAAAATAGCAGATAAAGGATATGTATTAGCAGATTCTTCTGTCATTTTTTCTGATGTTGTGCAAGAAACACAAGAAAAAAAACAAGACATGTGGCTAAAACCTGGTTTTAAAGTGTATGACCGACCCTTAATAAATGGTGCAAAAGAAAAAAATACACCTCTTTCTCCTTATACAAAAGTGACAGTCTTACGTACAGCTAAGACTTTACGAGATGAATTTGTGGAGATTGAAGGTCAGGGCTGGGTGAACAAAGCATTCGTTACTGAAAAAGATAATCGAATGGAAAAAGTCCAGGACTTGTTAAATAGTAAATACAATTCTCCTTCGTATGGAATCTATGTAAAACAATTAGAGACTGGAAATACTGCTGGAATCAATCCGCAAAAAGAAATGTATTCTGCCAGTGTAACGAAATTACCATACTTGTACTACGTCCAAGAACAGCTCAATAAAAAAGCCATTTCTCCAACTACAACCTACAAATATATTCCAGAAGTCAATGATTTCAAAGGTGGCTATGAACCAGAAGGAAGTGGTAGCCTTTCAAAAACACCAGATGGAAAAGAATATAGTGTTCAAGAGTTGGTAGATAAAATTGCAAAAGAATCAGATAATGTTGGACATAATATCTTGAATTATTATGTCACTCATCAATCAGATCAAGACTTCCAAAAAACATTGGATAAAATTGCAAAGAAACATTGGGATGTTGAAAAAAGAGAAGCATCCGCTGAAATGGCTGGCAATGTCATGGAGGCTGTCTATCAACAAAATGGCCCTATTATTGATGCGCTCTCCTCTACAAAATATGATGATCAACGGATTGCGCGTGACCTTCCAGTAAAAGTTGCTCATAAAATTGGAGATGCCTATGATTTTAGACATGATGTTGCGATTGTATACACAAATTCACCCTATGTAATAGCCATTTTTACAGATCATTCGAATTATGATACGATTTCCAACATTTCAAAAGATATCTATGAGGTATTGAAATAATGGAAAAGCGATTTTTAGAGTTTTGTGAAAAACAAGATCTATTTACTCCCCATCGCCGTGTTTTGGTTGCCTTATCTGGTGGATTGGATTCAATGAATCTGTATGAACTTTTATATAAGAATAAAGAACGATTGAAAATCCATCTGGTACTCGCTCATGTCAATCATGGACAAAGACCAGAATCAGATTTAGAAGAAAGTGAACTTCGAACGCTAGCTGATAGGCGAGAGACACGTATTCATGTGGCTCACTATTCGGGTGATTTTACGGAAGCAAAAGCTCGTACCTTTCGTTATGATTTTTTTAAACAGATTATGGAGAAAGAGGATTGCACCGCTTTAGTAACAGGTCATCATGCAAATGATCAAGCTGAAACAACTTTCATGCGCTTGATACGAGGAACAAAATTACGCCATTTAAGTGGTATTCCTGTACGCCAACCATTTGGCAAGGGTGAGTTAATCCGTCCTTTGTTAACTTTTACCAAAGATGAGTTGATGGAAATCCCTCACTTTGAAGACAGTAGCAATGACTCACAGGACTATTTTCGAAATCGTGTACGACATCAATACCTTCCTGAATTTGAAAAAGAAAATCCTCAAATGCAAGTAAGTCTTCGTTATTTAGCAGAGGAAGTGACTCATTGGCACCAAGCACTGAAAGAATTGACTAGCGAGTTAACCATTCAAGATTTAGCTTCTTTTAGAACGTATTCTGATTCTGTACAATCATTCTTATTAGAAGAGTATTTGGCACAATTTCCAGATTTGCAACTTGGTAGGGTACAGTTTCAAGAATTATTAAATTTACTGCGAAAAAAAAGAAATTGCGTCCATTATTTAAAGTCGAATTATGAACTACATCAAGAATATGATTTCTTTGAAATACAAAAAATCAGTCAAAAGTCGGATGACCAACCCCTCCCATTTTTGTTAGAATTTGGGAATATCTTTGAAATTGCAAATTATAAACTATCTTTTGGACAACCATTAGTAGGGGAAAATGTAGAAATTCTTTCTGTTTCACGCGAAACTCCCATCTTAATTAGAAGGAGAAAGGAAGGAGATCAGCTACTTGTTAATGGCCACCATCAAAAATTAAGACGGTGGTTTATCAACCATAAAATTCCAATTTCTCTTCGGCAAAAGGCTCTCATTATAGAACAAAATCATAATATTCTTTCTGTAGTGGGATTGGTAACGAGTGATTTGAGTCAGCCCTCAAAAAGTGGTATAATGA
>SKEZ01001839.1_pt1 | contig 10696 bp, 9 predicted proteins | sample 4843881 | NCBI WGS metagenome assembly SKEZ01 (sample SAMN11008796, study PRJNA524170) | human gut metagenome | isolation source: fecal sample from pouch patient p1, p46 | place: Israel: Tel-Aviv | reverse complement strand
CAGAGGCAGGAACGACCTGCTCTCCTGCGGCCACAGCAGTAAGACTTCCCTCCTGGTATTGCTTGCGCCAGAGAAATAACTGGCTGGCTGCCACACCGTGTTGCCGGGCAACAAGGGAGACCGTCATCCCCGGTTCAAAGCTCTGCTGAACAATTGCGATCTTTTCCTGTGTGGTAAGCCGTCTGCGTTTCTCCGGTCCTAAGACATCAATCATCTGCTCTCCAATGACTAGTCTAAAAACTAGTATTAAGACTATCACTTATTTAAGTGATATTGGTTGTCTGGAGATTCAGGGGGCCAGTCTATTCGGCAGCACTGTTGCCCTGTATCGAACAGGCCAGAGAGGATGTCCGTACCCTGCGTCATCTGCAGCTTCTGCACCAGAACCGGTGAATATCACTCACCACGCTTCATTACCCTGACGCCAGCCTGAATACGGCTGGCGTTTTCGTTTATAAACCAAAAGGAAAAATGATGATGTCAGATACCACACTCTCCCGCCCGGAGGTGGTCAGCGGGCATACGGACGTTATCTATTCCACCTCAGTCTGCCACATTCTGGCTGTACGAAAGAGTACACTGTTGCCAATCGACACAATTATCCGGCATCAAGTGAGCGATATCAGTTAACCGATATAGATGGGGAAGATGCTTTTATCCGGATTGGATCTATCGCGATGGTGCGAGTACCACTTGATGCAATGGAGCCTGTCGAGGCAGATGACGAGTAACAGAGCTCGGTATCTCAATCAGGACCTGATTGTCCTGGTTCGATGCCGAAAACCAGTGATTTTTCGTGTTGGTATCTGTGTTGGTATAGGATGGTGTTGTTTATTATTAACAATTTTAAATCATGAGGTTAAATCGCATGTTTGAGTCAGGCCTTCGCATCAATATCAAAACAATCAATAAATAAGTCCTTTAACCTAGCCACGACCAATCATTGATCAACCACGAAATCCTCTCCGAAACACAGTCCCAATCCCTAAACCCTACGCTCAACATCGAAACCCGCTTATCACCATCCCCCTCATCCCCTGAACACCTCCCGCCGGTGCCATGCCACAAACCCCTCCTGGGGATAGCATTCTTTCCCCATCGGCAAGGTAATCGGCTTACCATCAAAATCCCAGAACAACCTGCCAACGATGCCTCCGCCGTTCACCGCCGGCGAAACCTGGATGCGCATATCCTCATCCAGACCAATGGATCCTTTATCAAAAGCCTTATGGTGAATCGCGCAGAGCGCCAGGCCGTTAGGGATTTCGCAGGGGCCGCCGTGCTGCTTCCACTTGATATGGGCCGCTTCCAGGGCGACGGAGGTATTATCATGGCGCATATTGAAGCCGCAGATAGCGCACTCATAGTTATAGGCGCGCAGCACCTGCTGGCGAAAATGCGGGTCGCGCTCTTTGCGGATCTGCAGCAGATCAAACCCCATCTCTTCAGCCAGTTCTTCCTGAATACTCTCCGGAAAGTGCGCCTCGAGGATCTGATGGGCGAGGGTATTGATCAGCTTCTTATTTCTGTTAAGTAACGCAAAATGCTGCTCATCAAAGCCGCCGGCGACGTGGCAGAGCTCCAGCTCTTTGCCGGGCGGCTGTCGGCTGCCCTGGGTTGAGCACTGTTCGCTGTTGTGTAGCTCCCAGAAGCCGTCGCCTTTCAGGCGCCAGAAGGGCATGTCCGGCCGGTACTGGCGGCGCTGCGGGCCAAAGCGTTCCAGCAGGCTATGCAGCTCATCACGTATCTCCGAGGCGTAGTCGAACATCCGCGCATGGCCGCGCTGGTATTGCGAGAGGACGTACAGCAGCAATAGTGGTTTATGCGGCGCACGCTGTTCGCCTTTGCGCCAGATGGTGATGTTCTCGATCGCGTGTTGCAGGGTCGTGCTGGAGGGCATAGCGTTACATTGGCAGCTAAATAAATGCGATGATGCTCGCAAAATCCTTGCCGATCAACCTACCAGATGCGGCGATTCTACGTGGATCGCGATTTAATTATCACTGCCAGTTATTTGTTCGAAAAGACCATAGCTTTCTATTTATACTCAAGCTTCGCGCCATCAGATAGCTATGTCTTATGAAAAAACTACCGGACCATTTATCCAGGGAATGCATCATCGCCGCCATTCGCGCTTACGATGCAGGCGTTGCGCATCAGTTTAAAAGCGCGCGTCTGTATGAGATCGAGTTTGAGGGGCGTCGGTATCCTTCAAAAGCCATCGTCGGGTTAGCGGCCACGCTTGCGACGGGAACGGAATTTACCCCGGCGGATTTCAGCGGGGGGATTAAATCAAAATGCGTGCGTCTGTTACTGGAGCAAGGATTTACGATCGCGTCGCAGGGCGCTGGCGATGACGAGGTTGCGCTTTTCCCCGATGAGGGGCAGACGACCATGGAGTACGTGGAAGGGGCGGCGTTGCAGGTGGTGGTCAATCGCTATGAGCGCGACCGTCAGGCTCGTCAGGCGGCGCTTCGCCTGCATGGCTGCCAGTGTCAGGTATGCGGTCTGGATATGGCCAGCCGCTATGGCGATATCGGCCAGGGCTTTATCCATATCCACCATCTCATCCCGCTGGCCGGGATAAAGCAGGACTACCGCCTGAACCCTGAAACCGATCTGATCCCGGTATGTCCCAACTGCCATGCGATGCTGCACCGGCGAGATCCGCCGTTTACCCCCGAAGAGCTGAAGGCCCGGCTGCGCCCCACAGACTGACATCCGACAGCGCTCGCTTTAATTACATCAAACACACCACAAACCCCACGCTACCTTACCGGTAGCGTGGGCCCACTCTCTTTTACTTATCCCGCGTCTCGCCAGCCTCCCAGCTGTAGCTGCCATCGGCCGCTAAGCTATCGCCCAGCTCCTGATACTCGAACTGATAAAACTCAGCCTGGGTGCCGTACCCGGCGTAGTCTACCGCCGCCAGGCCGACGAACGCCCCGGTAAAGAACCCGCCGTAGCTCTGCAACACATAGTCATCGGACAGCACCGCGGCATCCAGCTGGACCGGGATCTCGGTGAACGTCACGCCATCGAAGCTGTATTCATAGCTGTAGGTCTGCTTGCGGACTTTGGTCCGGAACCAGACGTATTCCACGCCGTCCGGCACCTTGATGGCGTTATCTTTCAGGTACGACGTGTATTTCCCGCGGTTATTTTCGCCGACTTCGATGACCTTGCCGTTAATTTCATTCCAGGTCAGGAAGACGAAGCTCCAGTGGCGGTCGTTATAGTAATTCGTTAACCCGGCCATCTGCTGGTAGCTGAAGGGCTCGAATTTCACCTTCACCGCGGCGTCAAAATAGAAGGCCTGCCAGCGGCGGGCAATCAGCGACAGATCATGCGTATTGGCTAACGAGCCCTGGCCGATTAAGGTTAATTTGCCGTTACCGGTGGTGCCCATTTTGGCCGTAAACGGCACCCGCAGGGTATTCCAGTTCGGGTCGAGGGCTGGCGACGTAAAGTCATCCTGCTGGCTATTATCGCTGGCGCTTTCGGTGAAGATGGCGTCTTTCGGTCCTTCGACGAAGGTTTTCCCGCCGTGACCGCCTTCAATACGCGGCCAGCCCTCGTCATCCCAGTACACTTTCTGGATCGCGGTTTCCCGGCCGAGGGTTGACCAGCCGCGCGGGTCGTAGATGGATTCCCCCGGGCGATTCCACGGCCGGGCGCAGAGCGAGGCGTAATACCATTCGCCTTCCGGGGTGGAGACCAGCGCGCCATGGCCCTGTTTCTGGATGTAGCTGTCCGGGGTGTCGACGTTGGTTAAGAACACGTCGCCCGGCTCGGTTTCAAAGCTGTCGGCCTCGAGGGTTTTCGACCGCGCCACCACCTCCTGGTGGGTAAACACGGTGCCGCCCTGGGCGGCAAACAGGTAGTAGTAGCCGTTCAGTTTATAGAGGTGCGGCCCCTCGACCAGCGCTACGGCGGTGCCGCGGTAGATGGTGCGCGCGGTTTCCGGCATTAACTTCAGCGTGTTGGTATCCAGCTCCGTTAAGGTAATGCCATCGAAGGGGTGATGGTACTCCCGGTGATCCCAGGTTTGCTGGACGATATATTTCCGGCCATCGTCGTCATGGAACAGCGAGGCGTCAAACCCGACTCCGTTCAGCTTGATCGGGTCGCTCCACGGGCCCCGAATATCCTTCGCGGTGGTCAGGTAGTTGGTCATGTCTTTGAAGGCGCCTTCGGTGACCTTCACATCGGTATACACCAACCAGAATTGCCCGTCGGCCCAGGAGAGCGCCGGCGCCCAAATGCCGCCGGAGGAGGGGTTGCCCTTCATGTCCAGCAGGGTGGTGGTGGAGAGCGGCGAAGGCAGCAGGTTCCAGTTTTTCAGGTCTTTCGACTCATGTAAACGCACGCCCGGAAACCACTCAAACGTCGAGTTGGCAATATAGTACGTATCCTCGACGCGAATAATACTGGGGTCGGCATTAAAGCCGCGTAATATCGGGTTTTGAATAAGTGACATTTCATTACACCTTTTAAAATGGAAAGTGACGAATCGGTCTGATTTATAATTTTTTTAACTACACGCGGATCTCATCCAGCTGACGGTTGATGTCGGTAATATGTTTATCGGAGATCGGATAAACCTGGATAATCACCATCGAAATAGCGGCCAGCGCGATCGGGATCCACACCGCGGTCATAATGATCCCGTCGATGGCGCTGGCGCTCTGCACGGCGCCGCTTTCATTAAAGCCATACACCGCCAGCAGCCACAGCGGGATCGCGCCGCCGATGGTGAAGCCGATCTTGAAGAAGAGTCCCATAATGGCATTGATAATGGCGGCATTGCGTTTGCCAGATTTTAATTCGCCGTACGCGATGACTTCCGGTACCAGCGCCCACATAAAGCCGGTGGCGGAGGTTAAGCCCCACTGTTTAATAAAGGTGGCGATGTAGGCCAGCCACAGGGCGTCGTGCATCCCTTCGCGGGACCAGACGTAGGTCAGCAGTTCGCCGACGATAAACATGGCGAGGAACAGATGGAAGAAGCCTTTTTTACCAAAGATTTTTTTCAGTTTCGGCCAGAAAATCGGGAAGGCGATGCCGGGAATAGACGCGACGAGACCCACCGCGCCCATCCATTCGGAGTGGCCGACGACGTACTGGTTGAAGAAGCCGTTAACAGTGTTCATGAAGAACATGAAGGTAAAGGCCAGCATAAAGAACATGCCCAGAATAACCAGCGGGCGGTTATGTCGGAGCTCGTGGAAAAGGTCGGTGGTTTTGACGTTGGCGGTCTGCTCGGCGGTCGCGACAACGCGTTCTTTGGTGAATTTATAACAGATAAACAGAGCCACCGCGCCGATGATCATATAGATGGCGTACACGCCAAACCAGGCGTAATTTGCCGACGGATCGGCATAATTCCCCAGATTCAGCTCAAGGCCAAAAAAGCCGGTGTCTTTCAGGCTGCGATCTTTCGGCGCCGCCATCTGCACAAACATCGGGAACAGGGTATAGACCAGCAGGTTGGCGCTGTTGGCCAGCATCATGCGGGTACTGGTCAGTTTATCGATCGATTCCGGGTCGCGGGTCAGCGACGCATTCAGCGAGCCATAGGGAATATTGACTAAGGAATAAACCAGGTCCAGCGCCAGATAAATAATAAAGGCGAAAGCCACCGAACCTTTCACTCCGGGGATGGGCGCGAACAGTAATGCCGAGAGGATCACCAGCGGCACGCCGGCTCGTAACAGCCACGGACGATATTTCCCTGCCTTCGAGGTTCGTTTATCCACGTAGGTGCCGACCATCGGATCCCAAAACACGTTAATTATGCGGACAAAAAGAAAAATAAAGCCTGCCGTTGCCGTGCTGATGGTATTTACCGTCAGCATATGCAAAGCCAGAAAACCCCCAATTGTGCCGAAAACCAGGTTTTGCGCAAAGTCGCCCATGCCATAACCAATTCGTTCTCCACGGGTTAATTTATGATATTCATTATGCCGACTGTGCATTATGTTTTTACTCATTCTAAGCAGACTCCGGTTTGTTTTGTGTAGGTGAAACACTTTCTGACACAGTTGACATGGAAGAATCTATTACGTTTTTAAATTAAGTAATTATGTTTTTTTACTTCTGTGATCCTCGAAGCAAAGGCCTGTATCACCTGCGTTGAGCCGCCATCCGCCGCTAATTTTTTGGCAGACAGGCAATGTGACAAAACCGGCATTTTAATTCGCTATGCCCACCTGAATTCCCCAGGAAGTGTACTCTATACGCGCGCGAAGCGAGATATTTAAAATAGTTTTATTTGCGAGATGGCTCACATTTGAGCATTTTCTCAATCGCTATGTGAAATAACGTAATTGAGCAACCGACGATGAGAATACACGATGTGTCACAGTTGTTAATTTTCGGCTTCCTCAATTTCGGAGTTCATCATGCAAACTTATTTTGACCAGCTCGAACGCGTTCTTTTTGCCGGACCTAAAACCGATAATCCTCTGGCGTTTCGCCACTATAATCCGGATGAAATCGTGCTGGGAAAACGCATGGCAGATCATCTGCGTTTTGCCGCCTGTTATTGGCATAACTTCTGCTGGAATGGCGCGGATATGTTTGGCGCCGGCTCGTTTGAGCGTCCCTGGCAGGCCGCGGGCGATGCGCTGGAAATGGCCAAACGCAAAGCGGACGTGGCGTTTGAATTTTTCTACAAGCTCAACGTGCCGTATTACTGCTTCCACGATGTCGACGTCTCGCCAGAAGGCGCGTCGCTGAAAGAATATCTGCACAATTTCGCCGTGATGACCGAGGTGCTGGCGGAGAAACAGCAGCAAACCGGCGTGAAACTGCTGTGGGGCACCGCCAACTGCTTTACCCACCCGCGCTACGGCGCCGGGGCGGCGACCAACCCCGATCCGGAGGTGTTTGCCTGGGCGGCCACGCAGGTGGTGACCGCCATGAACGCCACCCACCAGCTCGGCGGCGAAAACTATGTTCTGTGGGGCGGTCGCGAAGGTTACGAGTCCCTGCTGAATACCGACCTGCGTCAGGAGCGCGAGCAGATTGGCCGCTTCCTGCAGATGGTGGTGGAGCACAAGCATAAGATTGGCTTTGGCGGCACGCTGCTTATCGAGCCGAAACCGCAGGAGCCCACCAAGCATCAGTACGATTACGATGTCGCGACGGTGTATGGCTTCCTGAAGCAGTTTGGTCTGGAAAATGAGATCAAGGTGAACATTGAAGCCAACCACGCCACCCTAGCGGGGCACTCTTTCCACCATGAAATCGCCAGCGCCATCGCGCTGGGGATCTTCGGCTCCGTTGATGCCAACCGCGGCGATGCGCAGCTCGGCTGGGATACCGATCAGTTCCCGAACAGCGTGGAAGAAAATACCCTGGTGATGTACGAGATCCTCAAAGCCGGGGGATTCACCACCGGCGGCCTGAACTTTGACGCCAAAGTTCGCCGGCAGAGCACCGACAAATACGACATGTTCTATGGCCATATTGGCGCCATGGACGTGATGGCGCTGTCCCTCAAGTTGGCCGCGCGGATGATTGAGGATGGCAAGCTCGATCGGGCTCTGGCAAAACGCTATGCCGGCTGGCAGGGCGAACTGGGGCAGCAAATTATGGCCGGCCGTATGTCGCTGGATAATATTGCCCGGTACGCTGAGCAGCATAATCTGAATCCGCAGCATCACAGCGGGCGTCAGGAATTACTCGAAAATCTCGTCAATACCTATATCTTTGGTTAAATTTGGCTGACATGCCCCTGCGGGGGCATGTATTCCGCCGTGTGCCCGCTGCCGGGAAATAGCGTTTATTTGTTCGTGTTGTATTTATGCTGTCTGTGCCGAAAGGCTATCTGTTTGACTGTCTATAGAGGAACAATCCGCCGCGCGGATGGTTCTGCCATTGTGCCACCTTTTTAATATCAGTGAGGGAGGGCGAGTAGCGATAATTGTGTAATGCCTCTGTGACCGTACAAAATAAAAAATAACTTGTTCTGATGATAGCGACATATTCTGTCAGCTCAGAATAGGCTGGTTATTGTCTGAATAAAATTAACCTATATTGAGAAACTCATGACAATGATAAAAAAACTTCCATTAACCATGGCGGTTATCGCCGCGTTTTTTCCGCTTACCTCTGTAATGGCGCAAGAATTTACTCAGGAACAGATCGACGCCATCGTCGCCAAAGCCGTTGATAAAGCGCTGGCCGACCGCCAGGCGAAAATTGACGCCGCGGCCGACAAAAAGGTCGACGTCATTACCAACCCACAGACCACCGCCGCCTCGCCGGATATGGCCATTCCGTTCGGCCTCAAGTTCAGCGGCTATGCCCGCTATGGCGCCCATTTCCAGACCGGCGACCAGAAATATGTCGGCGTCGACGGCTCCTATAACGGCGCCTCGGCGATCGGCCGTCTGGGCAACGAAAGCAACGGCGGCGAATTCCAGATCAGCAAAGCCTTCAAAAGCGCGCAGGGGGCTATCTGGGATCTCAACGTCATGTTCGACCACTGGAGCGACGAGGTTAACCTGAAGAAGGCCTACGTCGGCGTCACCAACGTGCTGGAATCCAATCCCAACGCCTATATCTGGGCCGGCCGCGACTTCCACCAGCGTCCGCAACAGGGGATCAACGACTACTTCTGGATGAACCACGACGGCCAGGGCGCCGGGGTGAAGAACTTTGATATCGGCGGCGTGCAGTTCGACGTGGCGGCGGTGTCGCAGGTGAAATCCTGTAGCCCGGAAGTGATGGCCGACGAGACCAACCCGTCGCGTATCACCTGTACCGGCAGCTCCGACACCGGGGACAACGGCCACTACGCGCTGACCACCAAAACCCACAACATCAAGGCCGGGCCGATCGACGTCGAGGTGTACGCCAACTACGGCTTTGACTCGAAGGCGGTGGACAGCGACGCGCGTCTCGAAGCCTGGCAGGGCGGCCTGGTGCTGAGCCACACCAACGACAGCGGGGTGAACAAGGTGATCCTGCGCTACTCCGATAACTCGGATAACAGCGTCTACAACAAAACCGACGACCTGACCACGGTCTACGCCAGCTTCGAGGGCAGCCATAAGTTCACCCAGCAGGCGCAGGTGGAATATCTGCTGGCCTTCCACGACTACGACAACGGCAAAGATAATACCGACAACCGCAAAAACTACGGTGCCATCGTGCGGCCGATGTACTTCTGGAACGACGTGCACTCCACCTGGCTGGAAGCGGGCTACCAGCGCGTGGACTACGACCAGGGCGGGGATAACCACGGCTGGAAGCTGACGCTGTCGCAGAACATCGCCATCGGCATGGGGCCGGAGTTCCGTCCGATGCTGCGCTTCTACGTGACCGGCGGTCAGGTGGACAACGAGCATACCGCTAAGGTCAACGGCACCAAAGACCAGCAGCTGGATTCGCTGAACGTCGGCGGGATGTTTGAGGCGTGGTTCTGATGCGATAGCGTTGTCGAAGGAGCGTTCCCGGCTGGCGCTACGCTTAGCCGGGCTACGACTGGTGCGCTCCATTTATGCCGGATGGCGGCATACATGCCTTATCCGGCCTACGTTTCTGAGGAGGCCTGCGGGATACCCCCCAGGCCCGGCAGGCGCAGCGCCGCCGGGCAGGACACTTCAAGCTCCATACCTGTGGTTGTGCCGGATGGCGGCATAAATGCCTTATCCGGCCTACGTTCCTGAGGAGGCCTGCGGGATCCCCTCCCAGGCCCGCGCAAGCGCAGCGCCGCCGGGCAGCTGGCCCAGGTTCCCTCAGTTCACCGTCAGGCGCAGGGCAAGATCCTGCGGGTAGGGGTCAAAATAGTTCTGCGCCTGCAGGTAGCGATCCGGATACTCGGCCAGATAGTGCTTAAGCAGCGTCAGCGGCGCGAGGATCGGCAGCAGCCAGTACCGTACCTTCCCTGAGCCGGACACTGATTTATGACTATGAGCAGAACCCTGACTCCGGCAACAACGTGGTGGTGCTGGCAGCAAAAGCAGGATACAGCACATGGTGGATATCCAATCAGGGAAAGCTGGGGGAGCATGATACACGCATCTCTGTTATTGCTTCTGATGCGGAGCATACCGTTTTCCTCAAGAAAGGCAGCTTTGCTTCCCGTAAAACGGATGACATGTTGTTGTTACAGGAAACAGAACGTGCACTGGCGGATAAATCCTCTCCGAAGGTGATATTCCTGCACATGATGGGGTCTCATCCGAACCCGTGTGACCGGCTCCACTCCTGGCCGAATCATTACCTGGAGCAGTATCCCCGAAAGGTTGCCTGTTACCTCGCCAGCATCAGTAAACTGGATAACTTTCTCGGTCAGCTTGATGGTATCCTTCGCCGGCATTCCCGTCATTTCGCCATGCTTTACTTTTCTGACCATGGGATGTCGGTCAGCGATAGTGCTAATCCTGTTCATCATGATGGCCATATACAAGGAGGCTACAGTGTTCCCCTGATTATTACCGCCAGTGACATCACGTCTCATCAGTCCGTCAGCAGAAAAATCAGTGCCCGTCATTTCGCAGGTATTTTTCAGTGGCTGACCGGCATTCGTACTGAAAATATACCGCCATTCAATCCGCTGACAGACGAAGATAATGAACCCGTTATGGTTTTTAACGGAGAGAGGAATGTACTGGCAGACAGTCTGAAACCACAGCCTCTGATTCTTCCGGTCAAGGGAAAATAAGCGTAATGTTCATCACCA
>SKEZ01001837.1_pt1 | contig 10702 bp, 15 predicted proteins | sample 4843881 | NCBI WGS metagenome assembly SKEZ01 (sample SAMN11008796, study PRJNA524170) | human gut metagenome | isolation source: fecal sample from pouch patient p1, p46 | place: Israel: Tel-Aviv | reverse complement strand
CTTCAACACAGAGAAAAACAAAAGAATATGCGCTTTTAGCTCAGTTGGTAGAGCACCTGACTCTTAATCAGGGTGTCCAGGGTTCGAACCCCTGAAGGCGCACTAAGAACACTGTTTTTGCGGACAAAGCGATTGCCGCGGGGACGGTGTTTTTTATGTTTTACGGGAAAGTGAAAAATAAAGGTGTCTGGGAAATAGAAAGAAATGAAGTATTTACGCCCCTGCGGAGAAGTTTCCACAGGGGCGTAAAAGTATTTTATGCTACTGATACCGCTTAAAGAACACAGGGTCAAGCTGGTAAATATCTTCATGCAGGAGAGAAGACTGCTGTGCAAGATGCAGATAAACCCTGGTTACCTTATAATCCGTATGTCCGAGAAGCAGGCGGAGCATCTCGATGTTACCGCCGCCTTTAATATATGACGTTGCGAAAGTATGCCGACAAAGATGGGGATGAAGCCGATCTATGCCGGATTTCTTTTTTATCCGGGCAAAGAGCTGCTTGATCACATTGGAGTTGATGGCTTCCTGCTGTCTCATCTGTAAAAACACATAGGACATAGGGGAAAGGGCTGTATACTTGCGATGGATCACGCAATACTTCATCAGGTTTACTTTCAGCCGGGGGCAAAGAATCACAAGTCTTGTCTTGGATCCCTTAGATTTATATACCTGAATGATATTTTTATCAAACATAAGATCACAGAACCGCAGGTTGATCACTTCGGATGATCGCAGTCCGGCATCCAGCATCAGGTGAACAATACACCAGTTTCTCAATCCAAACTCAGTTTTCAAGTTAAACAGCTTATCGATCTGCTGAACTTCTGACTGATAAAGCGGAATGATCTCGCCGGAGTCATCTTTGGGAAGCTTCACCTTGTAAGTAAAGTCATCACAGTATTCGTTATCCTTACAGAAATTAGCAAATACCTTGATTGACCTGGCATATGTCCGGATGCTGGTAGACGAAAGCAGTTCCTGGGACGGTTCCAGGAAAGGATGGTTCTGGAACTTCGGACGCTTCCGCAGGTAACAGATATAATTCCGGAAGAGTTCCCTTGTAACTTCATCACAGCTGATCTCAGAAACAGGCCTGTTAAAACATTCTGATACATATGTAAAAAAGCCTGTTAAGTTTTCTCTGTAGTAAATTAAAGTCTTATCAGCACAGGAAGTCTCCCGGTCAGCCATGAAGATCTGATAAGCCTGATCTAATGATATACTCATAAGTACCTCCTTTGTATCTCATTTTTTTCTGCAGATGTAGCTGATCAGAACGCTGCAGCATGACTTTTGAGATACACTACTCATATTTACGGATTGCTATCTCATCATCAGCATAAAAATTAAAGAATACACTTGAATCATCAGGGCTTCCAGAAAAATTAAGAATAGCCAGACCACAACTGCAGGTTTCTTCAAAAACAAACACATTCTGGAAATATAACAGATATTCTCCTGCTGGAAGACAGGAAGCAGATTTTACAGTAACAATATAGCTTTCATATTTAACTAATCTCATAATGACCTCCTAAATTTTATTGTAATTTCAAGGTGCTTATGGTATTATGTCCGTAGATACTTCACCAGTATTGATATTGACTATCTGATACTCATGAGTAACACTACTTACATAAGTGTCCGCCAGTTCACTGCTATTGAATTGGCGGGCTTTTTTCTGTTTGTAGCGGTTTGCATCATGAATATCATTATCATTCAGCTGGCAAAGTGCTTCAACACAATCCTGCACCACGTTATCATTGTTGATCCCCCTGGTATAGATACCGAGAGTTACCGCAGCATTGATCACACGCTTTTTCATTATGTCACTGTTGAGCTGCCTGCAGTACTGCCGGATCAGCTTCACATCTTTTGGTCTGACATTTACATCTATCATCCTGCAACTCCGTAGAGCAGTCCAGAAAGCACACAGATCACGTCTTGATTTATTGGAATCCCCTTCCGGTTTGACCAGGCGGAACACATAAAAGGTCAGATAGTCAGCTATGATATTCCGGTTATCCAGGTAATCATAAATCCTTTTGGACGTTTCCCTTGCACTGTTATCCCGAAACGGTACCAGTTCATAAGTCTTGGTATGCTTTCTCATTGTCTGGTATTCCACGTTCATGATCAGGTTGATCTTCGGTGTTAATGCATCTGCAAGTTTATGCAGCATATCCGGGGACATGGTTACATTACCTTCCACAACATCCCTGCACTGTTTCCGGAGTTCCGGATCAGAACCATATTCACTGTAATATTTCAGTCTGGCAGTATCCAGGTATTGCCAGGAATGCTTTTTATAACATTCTTCATAACAGTACAGGTCATAACGGTTGATCAGACCATTGAACAGCCATACCTTAAAGAACCATGGTTTATAATTCTTTTCAATGACCTCTTTACTTTTCAGGTAGATACGGATAAATACCTTGTCAGAACGTTTTCCCATTGATACATAATCAATCTCATATCCTTCTGATCCGACTTTTGCGGTATGTATCAGGGCATCTTTGAACCTGTCCACCCTCATCTTGTAGAAGCTCTCCGGTGAAAAGAACTTTTCTGGATTACTTAAGTAGTTGCTATGCCAACAGTAGTCAATCCTGTTTTCCTGACAGTAAGCGATATGTAAGCCGAAATAATCACAGATCTGTTTCACATATTCATAAGAGCGTTCAAAGGCTTCATGAACTCCATACATCCACAGCATATAAGATCGGAGTTGTACAACAATCTCAGACGTAACTGAGAAACCACCATCAGAACCATGAGGAACAGAAGGAGCAATGAAAATATCAAACCATTCCGGGCATTCCAGACGAATACTGAAAAAACCAGCGTAAGAGCCAGCGCACAGATTAAGGCTACGGTCAAACCCAGGAAAGAAGATCTGTACAAGTTGTCCATACCTGGAGTCAAGGATTGATTTCTTCTGCTCAAAGAATTTACGAAACCTGAGAACGGAATCATCAGATGAGTCATTTGTAAAGTCCTCCACTAATTTCACAGAATAATAAAAGGTATCAATGTTATGCAGGAATTTCTTTTGTTTGAAGTCAAACCAGTATTTTTGGTTTTCATCATCAAATTCCTGGTATATTTTTGTGTGTTGGATTTCTCTTTTTTGTATCAATTTCGCACCTCACTTTACTTTGCTAAAGTTTTTCGGGAAAAGGCAGTTTCCCGAAATTTTAAAATTGCCATTTTCGCCAGTATTTACAAGGGTTTTGCATGAATTTTGTATGTATTTTCAGACCACGTATTACAGGCCCGTGGCAGGGGGCAGTAACGGAACTCCGTCAGCGCTGCCGCGCGGTCAGACGGGTCCCCCCAACCCCCGTCTTCCCACACAGCAGGGCTGACGGAGTTTCTGGACAGCCTCCGGCTCTGGGACTGCCAGACGTTTCTGAAATGTATCTCAAAATTTCTGCAGTAAACCTGGCAGCTCCGGAGAAAATGAGATACATCATTCCGGGGCATCCAGCATCAGGTACGTATCATATAGCGAGTAATATTTCCGCTTACACTTGAAAAATTCGCTGCTTATCTTCTCTTTCATCGGGTACCAGACTTTTACACTGACAAAAAGCTTCGGGGACAGCATGACTGCACAGAGAAAAGCTCCTTTTAGACCAAAGTTTGAAACCTTACGGTGAATATACTCATACTCGATCAAACTCCGGATCTGGCGGTCGATCATTCGGTCGAACTGGGCGACGAGGATAATGTCATAACCATAATGTCTGTGCAGCGTAAAAAATGACAGCCACTTATCACGTCCGGACTTGCTCCAATCCCTGGCATTAAACATCAGCTGACACTCATCAATGACCAGGAGCAGGGAACCCTCTTTTACTTTTTTGCCCTGGAAATGTTTCTGGGAGAACTCGATCAGAAACTCCGGGGTAATCTCAAGATTACTCTTGTAACAGAACAGCTCACGCTTTTTCTTAGGGATACGGTTTAAGTTAATAGGGAAGTTGCACACAGTCGGACGACCAGCACGGAGCAGATGATACAACCGTTCTGCTACATGCAGGCTCTTCCCTGATCCGGGAGTCCCGGAGTATAAGAAAATCATCAGATCACCCCTTTATATTTTTCCTTTTCGGATTCAGCACAATATTCTGGATTATCTGCGAAACAGCAATCACTGCAGCCTTCGTAATATCCGCACTCTTCACAGGTACAATGCTCATAACCATACTCCGGATATTCATCAGCGAGTGCATTAGGACAACTGCCGTCAACGCAGGTTATGCCGCAATAACTTGGACATCTTGTTTTCATTTCCATACTTACCTCTATTCAATCAATTTAATCCAACGGGCTAACACACTGTACAGATAGAAGAGTGCGATAGCAGCAAGCCAGGCTGTCCCAATCTTGAGACAAGTCCCCACCGGGACAAAATAGTTCAGATAGCCAAGATAGGGAAGCTGTGACAGGTTATCAATGGCATCCGCAAAGGGAGAGAGCGGAAGCAGGGACAGGATCACAGACAGCAGCTTGTCCAGGATCTCTTTCATAAACTTAATCATAAAATCATCACCCCTTAATCATCTGTTGTCGGGTTATCATCAGCAATCCGATAATAAAAAATATGATCTCGAAGATCCGGAAGATCCTGATCACAGGTTCATAGTCTGACATATCCAACTTGAATACATGATGATAATCAAGAATCTTCTTACCAGTCCAGGGATTCTCTAATTCCAGGTCAAAAGGAAACTCAAACACCGGAGCTTCCGGCTCTGCTTCAAATGCCTGGATTAGATGAACCAGATCAAAAGGAATACAGAACGGGAAAATCTTTTTCAGATCAGCTGTATAATTCTTAGGATCAATATCATTAGAAGTATCTTCGTCCGGTTTAGGTGTCACCTCAGGATCAGGGTTTGGATCAGGGTTCGGGTCGGGGTTCGGGTCAGGATTTGGGTTAGGATTCGGATTAGGGTTCGGATTAGGGTTTGGATCAGGATTTGGATTCGGATCAGGCTGCTTCTGTAGCTGCTGAATCAATTCCTGAATATAACTGGGTGCTATTTCCGGAGAATAATTTGGATTGATTTCCGGATTTAATTTCTTTACAGTATCAGCTAACTGCTCACCAGAAGGAATCTGCAAAGGCCGGGGAGCTTGCTGAGGATATTCCAACTTACCATTATTTTTATAAGTGTCCTGCAGATCTGGGTGTACCCAGATGTTTTCTTTGACATATTTATCTACATTAGCACGCTGTTGTTCAGACCATTTAGATCCTTCACCTAATGTTGAAAATACTGGCAAATTTGAAGACCAAATTTTATATGAATCTATAGCGAATCCAGTAACCCTAGAATAACCTTCATTTACCGACCCATCAAAAATTTCTTTAAAGTTATAAAGATAAGCCTTTTTTTTTGAATACAAAAATGATCCAATACCATATAAACCAACAAAAGGCAGATCTTCCCCCAAATAAGATTTAGAAACATAATATACATAATAAGGCTTTCCACTACTCACTATTTGATTAACTATATCATCTGGAATACTAGAATCAACATTATTAGGGCGTCCCATAATTTTATCCCACAAACTTGAGACCGCCTTCCCCATACATTCCCAAGCCCCTTGTGTCATATTAATAACTGCTGCAGTGCCAGCAAGTGCAGGAGTAACCAATTCCTTAAAGGTCGGAATGTCACCGGGTACAGGAACGGTTGTCGGAAATGGGATAGGAGTGTTGCCTGGTGCTGGTGTTGGAGAGGGTTCAGGATTCTGACCGCCACCACCATTAATCACTTTAAATCTCTGTTCTTCATATGCCTGTTCCAGATCATCATAATATGGTTTCAGTGCTGCTGATCCGTCCGTATCCCACCATGTTGCATTAGATCCATTTTTTATCATATCAGCAGTAAAAATTGATATACCAAACGACAACAATATACTTTCCAAAATCTGTGCCGCACCGTAACCTGCCACAATTTCCGCAGCCTGGGCTGTCTGGTATGATCCAAAGATTCCGATGACCAGCATATTGACTGCCAGTATCACAGCCACAAGTTTTTTCTTTATCCTTTTCAAGTTTCCCCCTTTCCTGTATCTCGTTTCTTTGCTGCAGGGATCCGGATCCGGCTCATGCTGCGTTATTTATGAGATACATTTGCATAAAAAAGGTGAGGAAGGTGTCTCCCTCCCTCACCTTACACCAAGTAAGTAATCCGTTCTGAAAACCGTCAGGCTTTATTTGCAACCTTCTTAAATGCTTTGATACCAAATCCAACAAGGAGAAGAGCTCCCATGATCGGAAGTGCAATCGGAAGGATCTTTCCGACAAGGCTTGTCATAGAACTTCCAACGCTGGTAAAGGATGTTGTCAGTGCTGTCTCAACAGAAGAAAGACCAGTACCAGCTTCAGCTGCAAATACAGGAACAGCAGTAGCAACTGCAAGAGCTCCGCCCATTAATGCAGGGGCAATTTTCTTTTTCAGATTCATGAATTTCATAGTAAAAAACCACCTTTCCTTAAACTTTTTTAAATATGTGAACAATCCCAAGATACGCAAACCCTATTATCATGAAGATGGCGCCGCTAAGGGCTCCGATCGGGATTGATTTCACCGCTATCATGTTGTAATCCTCAACAGCAAGCGTTAAGCTTTCTGTCTGCTGGGGAGCTTCCGAGACTTTTGGTTCACCGTCTGTTATCTCAACCGTGTCCTCTGTCTCTGCTTCCGGAGTTGTTAATAATTCTTCTTCCATCATGTTCTCCTAAGGTCGGATATAAGAAGCAAGTATATGTAACAGGAGAACCCCGATGATCACCCCGAGCATACACATCATGGCAGGCATAGCATTCTGGATATTCTTTATATCCTGTTCAAGCTTCTTATTTTCCTTGACCAGAGTCTCCATTAATTCCTGCTGCTTTTTATTCTGTTGGATCAGCTGTTCAAGTAATGCAGTATAGTCTACTGTACCAGCATTCGGAACTTCTTCCACTCCCTGAGCAGGTTCCTGCCCTGCAGTATCAGGGGAACTGCCAGAAGTGTCAGTTTGATCAGCCACAGTGTCCTGCTGATTCGGTACTGGTACCGGTGTAGCAGCCGGCTGTACTGCCGGGGCTGGTGCAACAGGTTCCGGAACTGTTCCCTGATCCTCTTCAAAAACAGGACCATCTGTGAATATATCCGCCATGCCATTCAATCACCTTCCTATTTCTTTTCAGGCTGTTCCGGGAGGATCTGTACACGGCTGCAGAAATCAAGATCTTCCACAGTCAGGACAGGTTTGCCGTCACTTCCGACCTTAAATCCCATCTGTGCATCATAAAGCCCTGGTACAAAAGTAATCTTACTGCGCATTGCAGGATCAAGATTGGCTTTTGCCCTCTGTTGTCCAACCGGTCCGCCAGTTGCATCCACTCGGGAGATCATCAGATCACCATTATCACCATACATGAAATAATTCAATGTTAAGCCAGTACTTCCAGTATCTGATTTCCAGATACCTGCATAAGTTACTAAAATCTTCATTTTGTTCATAATCATGAACCTCCTTTGAAAAATTCTGCCAGACCTGTATAAGAGCAGGAAAGGCATTGGTTAATATGTAATCCCTCAATGGGGCTGTTACCGTCCCCGGAAATCCGGGGGAAAGAGATAGTTAATGTTTCGATGATTTATGTAAACCCTCCACAGCGTTATGCTGCACAAAGGGGGAGGGTCAAGATAATTGTCTGTCCCTGGTATGCAGGAGAGTCCCGGCAGATCGAAGTAAAAAGCCGGATTTCCCTGTCGTACCGGGGATAGGGTATTACACGTCCAACAAAGCCAAAAGTAAAGGTTAAACCCTCCGGGCTCCTGCGGAGACCTTGACTTTTGTCTCCTGAATGATAAACATAATGGACGCTGTAAAAGCTGGGTTTCCCTGTCCAGAGTGTCCCGTCCCTCCCATTAAAACACCTTTTCCTTCCTGACTCATGCGAGCCAAGGAAAAGACGTTTTAAAGGTCAGTCCGTACATACTGCCGGAATAACACAGAGACGGAAGGAGGGAAAATCTATAATTGTCTGTCCCCGGTATGCAGGAGAGTCCCGGCAGATTGAAGTAAAAAGCCGGATTTCCCTGTCGTATCGGGGATAGGCTGCCGCCCGTTCAACAGAGCCAAAAGTAAAGGTTAAACCCTTCGGGCTCCTGCGGAGACCTTGACTTTTGTCTCCTGAATGCTAGGGACAGCGGCCGCTGAAAAAGCTGGATTTGTCTGTCCCGGTGTGACATATCCCTGATAAGGGGAAGGACTCAGGACAGGAGTACATGAGGGTAATCAAGAAGGATGCTCACCCTGCAGGCTTCCCATCCTTCCTGTCTGATTCTCTGTACTGGCTGTGTCCAGTCCGTCAAGGGTCGAGATGAATGAGCTTCGCTCACCCTTGACTGACTTACTGCGCAGAATCAGGAGAAGGGCAGTTCCGGATCAGCGTCTTTATCTTCCAGCAGTTTATCCATAAGGTCAGACAGATCATTTGCATGCCATTCCAGATTAGTGAGAGCCCTGCGAACACCTCCGATCTCAGAGGAAATCTGCTGGAGAGCATCCAGTTTCTTATACTGTTTAACGATCTGCTGGTCTAAAAAGGCGATCTTTTGTTTTTTGGTTTCTTCCTGTTCCATACAGAACAGGACAAGGTTCTCGAACTTCTGGTTGAAGCCGTCACCTTCAAAATTGATCACATAGTCCATCACCTGATCAGACAGGCGGACGGATTTGAGGTTATTTTTCTTTGCCATAGGAGCACCTCATACACGACTTACATCAATGTCAGATTTCTTTACTACATAGATATCTTTATAACCAGCCATCACACTTACATTTCTCATCAGTGAAGCGTACTGCCTTGCATCGATCTCTGATGTAAAGGCTGCCTTTAACTGACGGGCTAAGTCCTGCGGCAGGTCTTTTCTTTCCTGATATACTAACCATCCCAATAACATTGAAGCACCTCCTGAATATTTATAGTCTTACACTGTTTGGACATAATTACATTACTGGTAATTTAGAACAAAACTCGTTGAAAAATACAGCTTGTAATGGTAAAATTGAATATTAACAAAGTAATAAAGGTATCACTTTTTACAGTTCTGATTATAGTAGATAATTAGCTACTTGTCAATAACAAATGTAGATAATTTGCTACTGGAAAGGAAAATAATGACAATATATAATAGAATTAAAGAAAAAGCTGACGAAAAAGGGATAAGCATAAAAGCGTTAGAACGTGAAGCTGGCTTAGGAAATGGAGTTATAAAGCGTTGGAATGAAACATCTCCACAATGTAATAAACTTGAATTAGTAGCTAATTATCTACAGGTATCAATAGAATGGTTAATTACTGGAAAGAATCCAAGTAATTTCACAAAAGAAGAAAGTGAGCTGATTCAGGCTTATAAGAAAGCCGATGCAAGAACACAGGAGATTGTAAAGCTGAGTCTTCAACCTTATATGCCACAGGAAACAAAATTATCAGATTCACAGATTGGATAAGAAATCATTATGAATAATAAAAATTCAAAGCACTTCCTGGATGAAACCGTACAAAGAGCAAAGATTGAAAATGCCCAGAGGGAAGCGGAACAGATTTATAACTACAACAAATGGAAAGACAACCATGAAAAGATGGTAGAACATGAATTACGAAAAAGACGACATCGGGAACCGAGTGCTGTTAAGTGTATTCTGATCGGAGTTCTGCTGGCACTTGCAATTGAAATTATTTACATATTGATCATTAATGATCCGGAAACATTATTGACAGCTTTTCAGGCAATAAAACAAAAGTTTGGTGAAATATGGGAGATAATAATAGATTTAACAATACCCAGATAACAACGCTGATTCCTCTTAATCAGGGTGTCCAGGGTTCGAACCCCTGAAGGCGCACTAAGAACACTGTTTTTGCGGACAATGCGATTGCCGCGGGGACGGTGTTTTTTATGTTTTACGGAAAGCAAAAAAATATTTTATGCTACTGATAGCGCTTGAAGAACACAGGGTCAAGCTGGTAAATATCTTCATGCAGGAGAGAAGACTGCTGTGCAAGATGCAGATAAACTCTCTTTATAACCAGTCATCACACTTTATACAAACCATCCTGATAACATTGAAATCCCTCCCTGTTGGAAAGAGTTGATGACATTGAATTTTTATAAGTCGGAAACATATAAGACATTGCAAGAAAAAGAAAAGGGTTTGTGAAAAGATTTTAACGCTTTTCGTATCAAAAGATGCACTATGGCTTCTGATTATGTTATACTCTATACTCAGTGTATTGTCGAAAGAAGAGGAATAAGTCAAATATCTGGGTTCCGGTCTGGTCAAAGGAGGTTACGGTATCGAATGAAAAAAATACTAAAAAGAACAGGAAAAATATTTTGCCTTTTCCTGCTGATCGTGGTGCTGGTAAATATACTTTCACCTCTTTTTTGCAGGAAACCGGACGAAACATATGTGGAAAGTCTGAGAAAGACAGAATTTACATCAGAGACAGCAGGCGTAGAAAGGATTTGCTGCATTGACGATAATGAAGAGGCACTTTTGTGGAGGCTTCGTATGATTGGCACTGCGAAGGAGAGCATTGTACTGTCTACCTTTGACTTACGCGCGGATGATAATGGCACTAAAATTCTTGCCGCATTGAATTGCGCTG